>Ga0065705_10104725_pt1 | contig 11691 bp, 6 predicted proteins | sample SwibulcommuniRL2_FD_59092 | JGI IMG/M metagenome (GOLD analysis project Ga0065705, IMG submission 59092) | Bulk soil microbial communities from switchgrass field near Rose Lake, East Lansing, Michigan, USA - RL2 Bulk Soil v2 (version 2) | ecosystem: Environmental > Terrestrial > Soil >... | reverse complement strand
AACGCCTGCCCAGCCGCCGCCCATCGAGCCAGAGGGATAAGCACAATGACCGTTGTGCTTATCCCTTATTTCGCACAGACGGCCACTCGATATCTGCTACGTGCTACGGGCAGCGCCACCAAATTCGGCCGCGTCCGGCTTTTCTGCGCCAGCTTCATCGCGGCCAGTTTGCGCAATTCCTCATACACCAGCGGCAGCAGCTGTTCCGCGACTTGTGGGTCGCCTTGCTCAAGCTGCGACAAGATGCGAGAGACGCTTGAAATGCAGGTGAGCCAGCGATTGAAACACGCAAGGGAAGCCATCGTTTCGCTAGCCGCCCCAGGTGCAAATGTCGAACTTCAATCGGTATACCGGCCAACAATACCCTTGAGTCAGAAAACGTTCCATGGCCGCCGGGCTTCGAAGCGACTATTCACGTCCGACCGCCGGATCAGCCGCCTCCGCAGAATAGGCACGGGTAAGCGGGGCTGGATTTCTGTCTCAGAAACTCGGTCGTTTTCTGATCGGTATCGGAAACTCGCCAGTTTGACGACTTTTCGACGGACTCTTGAGGACCGACGACGCGTCTGCACAATGCTGCTGAAGCGCGTTGGTGTGTCGGACGTGCGTCGGACCGACGCGCTCAGCGGAAGGGCAGTCTATCGTACGACCCATTCAAGCCCCTGGATTGGTAAACTATGGAGACTTCACTTTTTGCTTATGACACCCGGCCCTCCGCTGATGAGGCGCTCGCGCGGCTCGTCGATGGGAATCGACGATTTCGCCGGGGCGAGGCGCACAGTGACGCGTTCCGGCGAGAGACGCTGGCCGAGCTCGCCAAGGCCCAACGACCCTACGCTACCATCCTCGGTTGCAGCGATTCGCGCGTGGCTCCCGAGTGGATTTTCGATTCCGGCCTGGGAGAACTGTTTGTGGTGCGCGTGGCCGGCAACATTCTATCGCCGGAGATTGCGGGGAGTCTGCAGTACGCGGGGGCGCATTTGCAGACGCCATTGTTCGTGGTACTCGGACACGAGGGATGCGGGGCGGTCGGCGCCGCGTTGGCCACCAAGCTCGGGGGCGAACAGTTTCGCTCTCGGGTTCAACTGCTGCTGGCAAGCATCGTCCCCGGCCTTCCCGATGGGACACCACCATTGGCGGGTCCATGCAGAAGGGTGTCGCGCAACAGGCCAACTTCCATCTGGACGACGGGCTCTGGACGGCCGCGGACACGACCGTGCAATACACCTACGGTATTCAATTCAGCTACGAAACCGTGGGCCGACTGCGGGCCACACGACTGAAGCAGGGGCCGAATCCGGATTCGATCATCATGGCGGGAAAGGGTGATGTCGAACTGACAGATAGTACCTACATGATCGCCATGAACCTACAAATGCGAGGTGACAAGGGGACACTGGATCTCCCCAACGACGTGCCCATCACCCGCACGATCGACGAATCGAACATGCCCGGCATCACTTTCCAGCTCAAGTTGAAGAACGTCACAGTGCCGGACTTCTGGTTCATCTTTTTCAACGATGTCTCTATGACAGGGAAGCCCACCGAGATAACGCTCAAGAACTGTAAGAAGTTCCTGCCCAGCATCACGGGCACCGATCTTACCGGCGAGGTGACCTTGAGCAAAGGCCTGGAGCGACCACTGAGAATTGGAAACCTAACCGTACGGCGCGAAGGCACCAACCCCGTGAATGCCTTCGCCCTTGGACTCTATCTTTCGGGAAAAAAGAACAACCTGGTCCTCAACGGTCCAATCGTGATTTGTGAACTCATGATGTTCGACGCTGGCCAAGTGACGTTCAAAGGAACGGAGAACACTTTCGACGCCGCCTGCAGCGCCACCACGCTGGACCTGCACGGTTCGTCAAGGGTCGAGCTGATCAATGCCCGGCTGGGCCGCCCATTTCAATACGGGCCGATCAGCAAAGTCGACAACCCTGCATCGGTGATTGGCCAGGTGACAGTCGGCGATCAGGCGCAGCTTGTTGGACGCAACATCAGCCTGGGGCGTCTCCGTCTGATCACTCAGAAAAACGGCACCATGCGGTTTGGCCCGTACGCCACCACGGACACCATCGACAGGACTCAGGACGGCGGCACCATCGAATTCGGCGCCAAGATCAAAAACCAATGAGGTCATGCATAGATAACAGCGGGGCGTCTGTGGATTATCGTCGCCGGCAACCCGCTACGTCGCTGCCAGCGTCCAACTCCGACTCAATTTCCTCCGGCCGTTATTCGGCGTTTCTATCGTCCCGGTCCCACCCCGGCTCACGATCAAACTCGCCTGACATCGTTCACTTCTTCTGCGGCATCACCGCGCGGTGTGGGAGAAGGCCTTTTTCCACTGATCTAGTCCCTGCTAGCGGTCACATTGATGGGAAATGGCACAGTGGTGGTAGCGGGCATGTGCGGTCGATTCCACCCACCAGCATGGAATACAAACCAATCGCCAATCGTCGCGAAATCATACGACGGGGCTGATGATTGTTTTGACACCAGCTTCATTGCTGGTAATTCCGTCTGCGCTTGCGTGGCCTCGATTGATCGACGCAAAGGCTGTCGGGCAAGCTCCGCCCACCTGAGTAGCACAGTGAGAGGTTCCCAGAGAACTTCATTGTGAACCCAAATTTGGACCGGCGGCGCGTCTTGCCTCAGTCGCCCGTATCGGCCGAGCGTCATTTCCAGCGATTGGGACCGGTCGCTCATGGAATTACCCGCCGCCGATAGAGCGATGTTGAGCCAACCGCCGCTCGACCAGCAGTCATATCGCGATTCGCCAATAAGGGCGACCACCAAGTAGCGCTGTTCGGCCAGTTGGTTCACCCGGGCCAGGCGTCCTTCAAGCAGCCGATCGAACGCCTCGCGGATCTTTGCTTCCGCCTTCTCCTGCACGACCTGGTTGACTTGCGCGCGGCTCTGCGCAACGCGGTTCCAAGCCCGCTGCTCGATCGCACGTCCCAGGATGCCGTGCCGATTGGGTACGATCCGCTCCGGCTGGCTGCTTGTCCTAGCAACAATCTCAGCTGCCTCACCCACGAACCCGCGGCCAGGCTGAAACGCTACGCGCTTCGTTGCCGTAAATTGCGTCGTCGAGCGACTGTGGATCTGCACGGGGCCATTGCGGCCTGTAGTTCGCGATTGAATGGTACCGGTAATCGTGACGCTGAACGCGGCGGAGTCAGCGTCATCGACCAGCGTCATTTTCGGCCGTCCAGTGACATAGGCGTGGCCGATACAGCGGACGCCGAGTATCACCTCGTCCACAGCTTGAACTTCTTCAATCGGGTGCTCGATCATCGTTCCAAGAAGATCGGAGTCGATGCGCACCCAAATCTGTCTAGTCTGCGGGACTTCGGCCTGAGCCGACTCAGCGAAATGAAAAAGCCCGCAACAAGCAGCCAGTGCCAGAAACGGTGTCTGTGTCGCGGGAACTCTCGCACTGGCACTAGTGGGCGGTAGCGACTTCTGTTTGGTTGTCATCGTTGTCTCTCTTGTGTCAAGTTGAAAGCTTCCTTCCGACCGATCACCGCGCTTCGCCTCGCCGACACCAGAACTCGGGTAGCGCGTGAAGCCGCGGACATGGCCCTCGGCACCTCCTGCTACTCCCGAGGATGAGCGGCGTAGTTCCACAGTCGAATCATCGGCTCCGCCGGACTGCTGTGTTCGAATCCAAGCACGCCCACGCTGGCGGTGTCGCAGTAGAAAGACCGTCCCGCTGCGGGCGGCAGGCCGAGCCAGCGGGCGGCGATCATCCGGATAATGTGGCCGCTGGAGAACGCCAGCACGTCACCGGCCAGCTTGTGCACGCGGGCAATAAAGCGGTCCGCGCGGCCTGCCACATCTGCGGGCGATTCGCCCTCGGGACAGCCGTCGCGGAAAAGCTCCCAGCCGGCCTGTTGCTCAAGGATCTCGACGGTTCGTTTCCCTTCGAACCGGCCATAGTCCCACTCGCGCAAATCGGGATCGACTTCCGCGGCGCCAAAGCCGGCCAGCACGCAGGTCCTGGTAGCGCGCTGCAACGGACTGGTGAAGATGTGCCCAAATGAAAACCGGCTCAGTTGGACACCGACTTGGCGCGCGTGCTCCTCGCCACGTTCGTTGAGCGGCAAATCCGTCCGGCCGGTTTTCCGGTGAGAATCCGTCCATGCCGTGTCACCATGCCGGGCGAGAAAGAGCCTCGGTAAGGGAGGTAGCGTCATTTTCAGGGCTCCATGAGGGTGAGAACTCTGAGCGGGACCACGGATCTTCATGTGATGGACGCTTCAAAGATGCTCTGGATGGATGTATCGAGCGTGGCGTCGAACTCACCATCGGTTAGTTGGGCAGTTAGCCCCTCTACCAGCGCCCGCGAAAAGCTCGCCACGACGCCGTGATTCTTGCGCAGCCGTTCATTGGCTTCATCTCGCGTGTAACCTCCCGACAGCGCAACGACCCTCACGACCTTGGGATGACGAACGAAATCGGCGTAGAAGTCGCCTTGCTCCGGCAGTGTGAGCTTCAACATGACCAGGTGATCGGCCGGCAATTCGTTGAGCCTTGCCAAAATGGTCTCTTTGAGCAGCTCCTCGACTCTGGATTTTTCCGGGCAATGAATGTCAACTTCCGGCTCGACAATCGGCATGAGGCCGGCGGCGATGATCTGCTCCGCCCATTCAAACTGCTGGCGTACGATGCTATTGATGCCGGCTGGATTGGCCTGCTTGATAACCGAGCGCATCTTGGTGCCGAAGATGCGTTTCGAGCGGGCCTTGTCGAGCAGGGCGCCAAGCTGAGGCATGGGTTTCATGAGCTGAATCCCATCCTTCTCAGGCTCGAGGCCCTTGTCCACTTTCAAAAAAGGGACAACCCGTTTCACGTTCCAGAGATAGTCGGCAGCAGGCCGTTTCTCGATGTCCCTGTCCATCGTGTTCTCGAACAGGATGGCGCCGAGAATTCGCTCGCCGCTAAAGCTGGGGCTGGCAATGATCCGGGTGCGCATTTGGTGCACGAGCGCAAACATCTCCTCCTCATTGGACCAGGCGTTGTCCTTGATTCCGTACAGGCGCAGCGCGTGCGGCGTGCTGCCGCCGCTTTGATCAAGCGCCGCAATGAAGCCGCGCTGGGTTTTCATTTTGTGCATTTGTTCGTTCATCGTTTCGATCCTCTCAGAGATATGCCTGCTTTGAGTTTCGCACGGCAAACGCTTCCTGCTCGGAGCGTGTGACCGGTGTGTCTGCGTAACTAAACGTTGTCCTCTGCCGTAGAGGTGCCGGGCCGGCCTACCGGCGTCTTCAGGCCCCATTTCCAGGTGCTGATCTCCGGCAAGTCATCGCCATGCTCGGCGATGTACTGCTTGTGCTCGATCAGCTTGTTGTGGATCGCCTGTTTGAAGTAGGCAGCGCGGGCACCCAACTGCGGCAACCTGTCGATCACGTCCTCGCACAGGTGGAAGCGGTCCATGTCGTTGAGCACCACCATGTCGAATGGTGTCGTCGTCGTGCCCTCCTCCTTAAAACCGCGGACGTGCAGGTTCTGGTGGTTCGTCCGCCGGTACGTGAGGCGGTGAATCAGCCACGGGTAGCCGTGGAAGGCGAAGATGATCGGCTTGTCCTTGGTGAACAGGGCGTCGAAGTCGCGGTCGGGGAGCCCGTGCGGGTGCTCGGCCGGCGGCTGCAGCTTCATCAGGTTCACGACATTGACGACGCGGATCTTCAGCTCCGGCAGGTGCTGGCGCAATAGTTCGACGGCGGCCAGCGTCTCCAGGGTCGGCACGTCGCCGCAACAGGCCATCACAACATCCGGCTCGCCACCCTTGTCGTTGCTGGCCCATTCCCAGATGCCCAGGCCGGCGCTGCAGTGCTTGACGGCCTGGTCCATGGTCAACCACTGGGGCGCGGGCTGCTTGCCAGCGACGATCACGTTGACATAGTTGCGGCTGCGCAGGCAGTGGTCGGTGACGGACAGGAGGCAGTTTCCGTCCGGCGGCAGATAAACGCGGATGACCTCTGCCTTCTTGTTCACCACATGATCGATGAACCCGGGATCCTGGTGGCTTAAGCCGTTGTGGTCCTGCCGCCAGACATGCGAACTGAGGAAGTAGTTGAACGACGCGATTGGCCGCCGCCAGGGAATGTGATTGCAGACCTTCAGCCACTTGGCGTGCTGGTTGAACATCGAATCAATGATGTGAATGAACGCCTCATAGCACGAGAAGAACCCGTGCCGGCCGGTCAGCAGGTAGCCCTCCAGCCAGCCCTGGCACTGGTGCTCGCTGAGCACCTCCATGATGCGGCCATCCGGCGAGAGGTGATCGTCATCCGGATATATTTCGGCCATGTAGCAGCGATCGGTGACTTCCAGGACGTCCTGCCAGCGGTTCGAGTTGTTCTCGTCGGGGCTGAACAGCCGGAAGTTCTCGCTGTCGAGGTTCAGCTTCATCACGTCGCGCAGGAACTTGCCCATCACCCGTGCCGATTCCGCGGTCGTCGCGCCGGGACTGGGCACGTCGATGGCGTAATCGCGGAAGTCCGGCAACTTCAGGTCGCGGAGCAGCAGGCCGCCGTTGGCGTGCGGGTTGTCGCTCATGCGACGGTGTCCCGTAGGCGCCAGTTCGGCGAACTCGGGCAGGAGCCGCCCCTGTTCATCGAACAACTCTTCCGGGCGGTAGCTCTTCATCCACTGCTCGAGAATGCAAATATGTTCGGGCTTGTCCATTTCGCCCATCGGCACCTGGTGGCTGCGCCAGTAGTCTTCGCACTTCTTTCCGTCGATCTCGTGCGGGCACGTCCAGCCCTTGGGGGTGCGGAAAATGATCATCGGCCATGCCGGCCGCTCCACGATTCCCCTCTCGCGCGCATCCGACCAGATCCGTTTGATCTTCGCGATCGCCGTGTCGAAAGCGCTTGCAAGTTGCTGCTGAACATGCGCGGGATCGTGTCCTTCGACGAGACATGGCTCGTATCCCATCCCTTCGAAGAACTTCTGCAGCTCGTCCTCGGGAATCCGAGCGAGAAAGCATGGGTTAGCGATCTTGTAGCCGTTCAGGTGCAGGATCGGCAGCACGCAACCATCCCTCGCGGGATTGATGAACTTGTTGCCGTGCCAGCCGGTGGCAAGCGGGCCCGTCTCAGCTTCGCCGTCACCTACGACGCATGCGACGATCAGGTCCGGGTTGTCGAAGGCGGCTCCATAGGCGTGGCTCAGGGCATAACCAAGCTCCCCACCTTCGTGGATGCTGCCCGGGGTCTCCGGCGCCACGTGGCTGGGGATGCCGCCGGGGAAGCTGAACTGCTTGAACAGCCGCTTCATCCCATCCACATCCTGGCCGATGTTCGGGTACACCTCGCTGTAGGTGCCCTCCAGATAGGCGTGCGCGACCAGCGAGGGTCCTCCGTGCCCCGGGCCGATAATGTAAATCATGTTTAAGTCATCGCGCTTAATGACCCGGTTCAGGTGTGTGTACAGCATGTTGAGCCCCGGCGATGTACCCCAGTGGCCCAGCAGGCGAGGCTTGATATGCTCGCGCTTCAGTGGTTCTTGCAGAAGCGGGTTGTCGAGCAGGTAAATCTGTCCGACCGACAGATAGTTGGAGGCCCTCCAATAGGCGTCCATCTTGCTCAGTTCTTCGGCCGTAAGCGGACCGGCCGCGGCCTTGCCGCTCTCAGCGGATATTGGTTTTCTTTCCATGGTTGCGAGGCTCATCGGGATCTCCTTGAGTTAGGGATGAGGAAAGAAAAACGGTTAGCCCGCCATCGCTCTATGCGTGGGGAATTCATCACATACGTGTTGAAACGAGTTTGCTTGGGCAAGGGGCAATCGGTTGGACGTTTCCGTCAACTTCCGCAGACGCTCGAAGGCCGACGCGGACAGCATGTCAGGTGCGCACCGCCAGCGCCAGTTCCCGTCGGCGGTACCGGGCACGTTCATCCTGGCGTCGGATCCCAGGTTGAGCAGGTCCTGCAGAGGCGCCAGCGCGAGCGCTGCCGCTGATGACCACGCTAGATGCAGTAGCGCCGGCGTCGCATCGCCGCTCTCGCCCCCCGGGCGATTCAAGTAACTCCATACGATTCGCCGCTGGTCCGGCTGCAACTCGTCAAACCAGCCGCGTGTGGTGTTGTTATCATGGGTCCCGGTGTACACCACCGTATTCGGGCCGTAGTTGTGAGGAAGGTGCGGGTTGTCGTTTCGGCCGTCGAAGGCGAACTGCAGGACGCGTGTGCCGGGAAGCTGAAACCGCTCCCGCAGTGCGTGCACGTCCGGCGTGACGACCCCCAAGTCCTCCGCAAGGAATGGCTGGGCGCCGAGCTCTTTCTGCAGGGCGCTGAAGAGTTCGGCACCAGGGCCAGGGACCCATTGGCCAATTCGAGCAGTGGTCGCTCCAGCCGGTATATGCCAGGCGGCCGCGAAACCGCGAAAGTGGTCCAGCCGGATCAAATCGACGTGTGCCAGCAGCGAACGCGCGCGATCGACCCACCAGCGGTAGCCGGTCTGCCGCATTGCACTCCAGTCATAGACCGGATTGCCCCACAGTTGACCTTCGGAGCAGAAATAGTCAGGAGGCACCCCTGCGACGCAGCGCGGCCGACGCTGTTCATCCAGCAAAAACAGCTCTGGGTTGGCCCACACGTCGCTTGAATTTGGGGATACAAAGAAGGGGAGGTCGCCGATTAGCCGCACGCCCTTGGCATGGGCATACGTTTTCAGGCTTTGTCCCTGCCAGAACAGCAAGAATTGTGCGAGGCAGACCTGATCGATCTGGGGCGCCAATTCGTGCCAAGCGCGACCGACAGCGGATGCGCTACGCCGGACCAATTCAGCGGGCCACTCCAGGTAACTTGCTCCATGGTGCTTGGCTTTTAACGAGCGGTACAGGGCGTAGTCGTTCAACCAGTGCGCTTGCTCTTCCTGGAATTGCCTATAGGCGAGCTTCAGTTCCCGTCCGGCCCTGGCGCTGAAATTGGCCCACACCCTCTGCAGCAATTCATCTTTGAACGCGCCCACGGCGTCGTAATCGACGGCGGTTTTCGAGAACGAGGGGCCTGCGGTCTCGCTCGTCCGCAACAGCCCGTCCGCGACGAGGTCGTCCGGGCTGATCAGGAGCACGTTGCCCATGAAGGACGACAAGGGCTGGTACGGAGAGTTGCCATACCCGGTCGGCCCCAGCGGCAAGGCCTGCCACCAGGATTGGCCCGCCTCGTGGAGGCGGTCGATCCACTCCCGTGCAGCGGGCCCCACGTCGCCAATGCCGTACGGCGATGGGAGCGACGTGACATGCAGCAGCACGCCGGAGGCGCGGTATCCCGGCGGGAATGGGGATAAACTTGTTGTCTGATTCGTGTTGCTCATGGTCGTCCTTTCCCCTCATTGCTAAGAGGGAGAGGTGGACGCGCATTAAGGCACCGGGCACGGCTCCACATTCCAGATGTCCGCCGCGTACTCCGCGATGGTGCGGTCGCTGGAGAACTTGCCCGACGCCGCCACGTTCAGGATGACCTTGCGCGCCCAGCCGTTCGGGTCGGCATAAAGCTGGAGCAGTCGCTGGTCGGCCTCTAGGTACGACCGCAAGTCGGCGAGGTGCAGGTAGTGATCACCGTGGGTCAGCAGTGTGTCCAGCAGCGGTGCGAAGATGCCCGGTTCGTGGCGGCTGAGATGGTCGGACGAGATCAGGTCCAGGACCGCGCGCGTCTCCGGCTCGTGCTCGTAGTGCCAATATGGGCTGTACCAGCCGCGGCTGTCGGCCACTTGCTGGGCCGTCAGGCCGAACAGGAAGAGGTTCTCCTCGCCAGCCTCTTCGATCATCTCGATGGTTGCTCCGTCGCGCGTGCCGATGGTCAGCGCGCCATTCATCATGAACTTCATGTTGCTCGTGCCACTGGCTTCGTAGCCTGCCGTCGAGATTTGGTTCGACACGTCGCTGGCCGGAATCAAGTGTTCCGCGAGCGTGACGCAGTATTCGGGCAGGAAGACGATGCTGAGGCGATCGCGCACGGCCGGGTCGCCGGCGATCGTGCCCGCCAGGTTATTGATGAATTTGATGATGAGCTTGGCGAGGTGGTACGCGGGCGCAGCCTTGCCGGCAAAGATGAACGTCCGCGGCGCCATGTCCAGGCCAGGATTGGCCCGTAGCCGGTTGTATAGCACCAGGACGCGCAGTGCGTTCAGCAGCTGCCGCTTGTACTCGTGGATCCGCTTGACCTGGCAGTCGAAAATCGTCTCCGGGTCCACGACCTGGCCGGTCGTGGACTTGAGCCAGTCGGCGAACGTCGCCTTGGCCGCGCGCTTGGCCTTCCGAAACGCGGTGCGGACGCCGCTGTCCTCGGCCAGCGGCAGGAGCTGGCTTAGCTGATTGAGGTCGGTCGTCCAGCCATCGCCGATGGAGTCGGTGATCGTCTGGGCCAGCGCTGGGTTGGCCAGCAGCAGCCAGCGCCGAGGCGTCACACCGTTGGTCTTATTGTTGAATCGCTCGGGGAACATTTCGGCCAGGTCTTTGACGGTCCGTGTCCGCAGTAGCTCGGAGTGGATCGCGGCCACGCCGTTGGTGCTGTGCGAGCCGACGATGGCCAGGTTCGCCATGCGGACCTTTTGCTCCGCGCCTTCTTCGACAAGGCTCACGCGCGCGATACGACCCTCGTCGCCGGGAAAGCGCGCCCGGACTTCGTTGAGCAGCCGGCGGTTGATTTCCAGGATGATCTCCAGAAGGCGGGGCAAGAGCGCCTCGAACCATGGTAGGGGCCATTTCTCCAAGGCCTCCGGCAGCAGAGTGTGGTTCGTGTAGGCGAGCGTCCGACAGGTGAGATTCCAGGCCTGGTCCCACGCCAGGTGGGCGTCGTCGAGCAGGATGCGCATTAGCTCCGGGACTGCCAGAGCCGGGTGCGTGTCATTGAGCTGGATGGCGACCTTCTCGGGAAGATCATTCCAGTCGGCATTGCTGCGGCGGAAGCGGCGGACGAGATCAGCCAGCGAGCAAGCGACAAGGAAATACTCCTGGACGAAGCGCAACCCCTGGCCCTGGGTGGTGGTGTCGTCCGGGTAAAGAACGCGCGTGAGCGTTTCTGCTGTGAGCGTCTTGGCCAAAGCCCCGACGAAATCTCCCTTGCTGAACTCCTGGAAATCAAAATAGTCCGGTGCCGACGCCGCCCACAGCCGGAGCGTGTTGATCGTCTGCCCCCCGTAGCCCACGACGGGGCGGTCGTACGGAATGCCGATCAGACGGAACGGCTTGCCCGGGATGGGGCGCAAGGTCCCGCCATGCACCTCGAACGACGTGTTCAGTCGGACCTCGACGCATTCGTTTGGCCGGGCGACCTCCCAAGGGTCTGGTCGCCGCAGCCAATTGTCCGGCTGTTCCTGCTGCCAGCCGTCGCTGATCGACTGCCGGAAGATTCCATATTCGTAGCGCAGCCCGTAGCCCATAGCCGGCAGTCGCAATGTCGCCATCGAATCGAGAAAGCACGCCGCCAGTCGCCCGAGCCCGCCGTTTCCGAGACCCGCATCGGGCTCCTGTTCGAGCAGGGCGGACAAATCGAGGTGCTTGTCCTTGACAGCCTGCTGGGCGACGCGAGCAAGCAGGAGGTTCGTCACGTTGTTGGCCAGCGAGCGGCCGAGGAGGAATTCCATCGACAGGTAATAAACGCGCTTCGGGTTCTCGTGATCGTAGGTCTCGTCGGTTCGCACCCAGCGCTGGGCGAGAACATCTCGCACGGAGCGAGC
>Ga0065705_10104722_pt1 | contig 11695 bp, 22 predicted proteins | sample SwibulcommuniRL2_FD_59092 | JGI IMG/M metagenome (GOLD analysis project Ga0065705, IMG submission 59092) | Bulk soil microbial communities from switchgrass field near Rose Lake, East Lansing, Michigan, USA - RL2 Bulk Soil v2 (version 2) | ecosystem: Environmental > Terrestrial > Soil >... | reverse complement strand
GGCGTAGCACATGGCGTAGTTGACTCCGTTGACGTTGTAGTAGCCGCAGTCGTGGCCTCGATAGCTGCCGGTCGGCCAGCCATGCGCACCGCCTACGAACGTGGCAGCGCCTAGGACTACACAGATTGCCAGGTAGAGCCTCACGGCAGCACCTGCACATGCTCACAGCCCGAGTCGGAGGTCACGATGTCGAGCGAGCCGACATAGGCCCAGTCGTCACGCCCTGCTCCGCAGCTCAAGGTGTCGATCCCTGACGTTCCACCCCAGGCGTAGAGCACGTCGTTACCGCGCCCGCCCTGCATGGTGTCGCGCCCGCCCTGCCCCTCGAGGAGATCGTTGCCCCGACCACCCGAGAGCAGGTCATTTCCGTCGCGGGCGTGGAGCTCGTCCTTGCCGTCCTTGCCGTACATCGTGTCGTCGTTGGGCGTGCCCACCAGGTAGTCGTCGGCGTCTGTGCCGTTGATGAGCTGGGCGCTAGCCCTGCCGACGGAGAAGAAGAACAGACAGAGAGCCACAATCACCACAACCAAGGCCAATAGCTTCCCAAGTGTCACGTCATCACCCACCCGGCCCATACTGCGAGGGCAATGAGCCCCCACAGTACGAGCGACAGAAGCAGTCCTAGCCTCACGGCATCTCCGAGAGAGCCACCGCACAATGGCGGGCACGGACGCGCAGGCGCTGGGCGCGGTTGTGTGCCGCTCCGGGCTGGTTGCCGAGCACGGCGTCAGCGGTTCCGCGGGCGCTCTTGACGAGCTTGGAGCACTCGGCGTGTACTTCGGCCTTCCAGTTGACCGGCGTAGAGCCGGCGGCCGAGACGATGACGGCGCCCACAAGGGCAACCACCAGCAGTAACGGAAACAGTCTCTTCACTTTCCCTCTCCTTCGTTTGGGGGTGTGCTCAGTGAGGCGCCCCGCTTCGCGGTTAGGCGGGCAGGGTGGGTGAGTCCCGACTCCCCGTGACACCCATGACCCGGGGCGGTGCCCGCTGGCGCCTCACTCAACTCATCTTCGTCCCACGGTGGGTAGTACCTGTTCAGAAAGACGATGCCTTTCTTTTCGAACACGTAGCGGAGCTCTGATGCCCGAAGGTGGTCACGCAGTAGGCTCGCCTCCGGCTTGCGTTCCTCTACTGCCTGATGGTGCTGGGGGCAGAGGGGTACAAGGTTGTCGATCACGTCATCCCCGCCCAGGTCGCGCCCTACGATGTGGTGAAACTCCACGCGGTCGCGGGTGCCGCAAAGCCGGCAGCCCTGGGTGAGTTTGTGCCAGCGCATGGTTTGCCAGTCCTTGGCGGTGGCCTTGATGCGCTTGGTGGGCTTAGGGTCGGGGTTCATGGCGTTGCCTTGACCGCTGCATCACGACATGAGACGCATGGGCCTCCCGGCGTTAGGTCATCAGCGCGCTGGCCTAGCTCCCACAACTCTCCGTCGGTGAGACACTTATCGAAGAGGAGCGAGCCACTAGGGACGTCAAGCTCAGTGTTTTTCTCAATGCCTACAGCCCAAATTTCGGGATGCCATTCGGCACGTACAACACGACCGGATGAGAGTTCAATATCGCGGGTCCAGTTACTGAGCTTGGCCTTCCTGCGCCTCATGCGAGCTTGCACCTCAGATGCCACGCCTGAACTTCCTTGGTCTTGGGATCGACCTGCCAAAAGCCGGACTGAGATGAGACGTTGACCCGCTTACCGCATACCTGGCAGGCGTGGCCCACGAAGATGTCGGTGTCAGACTTCATGGTTCCAGGTTTTTACGTGGCCCGTCAGATCGACTCCATCGACTACCACGCCTCCCTCATCGTGCTCAGTCTCTAGGTGGTCGTACAGTTCCTCCGGCTTGTCGAACCACTCAGCGCAGTAGGAGCAGACGTAGCGGATAGCGTGCCCACCGCCCGTCCAGTAAGGGCTAGGCGTGAGCGGGTGGCCCTTAGACGTCTGCACGGTGCTCCTGCCTCACTGCAATCAGGTCGAGCAGCTGCCGGCGGGCGTTCCCCAATGTCTCCGTTGACTTGATAGCCACCTGCGTTATGTGCTCCATGTCTGCGCGTAGGGAGACGATCAGCGGAACGAGGCCGGGGTCAGCGTCGAGCTCGAGCTTGTCAAACTTTTCGCGCCAGCCCATGTGTTCGATGTTCATTCCTCCACCTTTTGGAATTCCACATCCACAAACCCGGGATGAGTCTCGGAGTCAACCACTCTCAGGCGCACTGGCTCGCTCCAATCTCGGTTAGCCTCGGCAAACGCGAGCCCTACCAAGGTCAGGCGCACGTGCTCGCCAACAAGCCCGCTCCCCGCCTCATAGACCGCCTGCATGCGATCCAGGCGCATCAAAACGGAACATCTCCGGTGGCGTAGTTGCGTCTCCAGTCGAGGTCGGCCACGGCCTTCTTGCGAGCCGCCACCCTCACGTCGTCGTAGGTTTCCCAGGAAACTGAGTCGGGGGCGTGAGGAAACCGCGTCTTCCACTCGATCATCTGCTTGATGTGGACGGCGTGGTTGATCCCTACCGCGGCTCGGTCTTCCTTGGCGTCCCAGTCGGGCTCGGTGGTAGCAGGCGCTCCTGCGGCCTGTGAGGGCGCACCAGCGGCCTTCTGGAAGGCGGAAGCGTTCTTGAAGCCCTTGTCGTTGGTGACGATCTCGGCGCTCGCCGGCTGACCGCGGTTTTCCTCGAGGAAGTCCTGGTCTCCTTCTGCGAAGACCGAGACCCAGCCGATGCCCGAGAGCTTCGCCCGCTTGAACGGTCCGCGGGAGCTCTGCTTGGTGTCGACTTCCTCGATCGTGAAGGTTGCCCTGCTCATCGTCCCTCCTCGTCTCTCCAAAGCCAAGCGATCATGTCGAGCACCTCATCCGGTAGGGGGGCGTCCTCGGCAAACACATCAGCAGGAGAGCTCGTCTCATCGGCCACGATCGGATAACAAACCTTGCGACCGTCCACAATCTCGGTCACCGTCTCGAACTTCACGCCTTCCACCATCCTCTCCATAGACTCCAGATCCCCACGGCGCTCATGGCCTTGGACTTGGCACGGTTCTTGGCATAGCGGCCTGGGTTGGTGATTGCTCGCTCCACGCGGTTAGCCGTGAAGGCGTAGCGGAGTAGCTTGGAGGTGGCGCTCATCAGACGAGAGAAACCTCAGCGACCAGCATCCCAAACCTCTTTGCCTTGGCTGCGACTTCGGGGTCATCGCTAAACCATCTGCGGTCGTCGTACTTCACGCCTTGCTTTGCGGCGTAGTTCATCCATGCTGACCAACCGTGAACGCCTCGCGGGTTTGCGTAGATACAAAACTTGTAAACGTGTGTCATCAGGTTCCTTTCACGGGGATGAGTCGTTGCCCGCAGTTCCAGCAGTAGCCGGAGGTCTTGCTCCAGCGGGGTTGCTTGCACGGGCCTGGGCAGGCGTACATCTGAGAAGGAGACCAGCTAGCCATCAGCCTTGTGCCTCTTAGCAACGTAGATGCGCTGCTCGGCGTTCCACTCTGTTCGCTTGTGCTCACCCTGCACGCTCAGATCCCGCCCGCAGACAGAGCAGAGCGGATGAACGGACCCAGCCTCAAAGCGGATTGGCTGGCCCTCGCCTTGGCAGTAGCTAGCCATCAGCCGACAACCTCTCCTCTGCGTGCTGCAAGTAGAAGCGGAGAGCAACCCGAACCTCTGCGGCAAAGCTGCGCTCGTTGAGGTCGGCAATGGAGCGAAGGCGATCGCGGTCGAGTCGGTCGATCTCGACGTTGATTTGAACTCGGGGCTGGTCGGAGGTCTTAGGCAATGGAGCTCGCCTCTGCCTTGCGGCCTTCCTCGAGAATCTCCCGCGCCCGGTTGAAGTCGCCGCTAGCAGCAGCTTCCTCAGCCTTGGCCTCGTACGCCTCACGACGCAGCTTGCGGGCGCGCTGCTCAAGGGTCAGAGCCTCGATGGTGTTTTCGGCTTCCACGACTTCGGCGTGAGAAACCCAGCGGCCGCTAGCGATTGAGTAGTAACCCTTGTGCTCTCTCTGTGTCATAGGGATAACCTACACTATCCCTAGGACGGAGTCAAGGGGCGGGAGGCCGGATCCGGTTCTACGGCACGGGGTACGCCCCTCCCGCCCAGTCAGCGAGGCTACTTGACCGCGCTGGCGTTGGTCGGTGAGCCAGAGAGGCTCGAGAGGATCGACGTCAGAAACGAGAGCCCTACCGCGATGCCCATGCCGATGAGAGAGGCCGTCCAGTCCGTGCCGTCGCCGGCCACGTTGAAGGCTGCGATCAGGGCGAGCAACGACTGAGCCGCGGTCTTTACCGCCCGCTCCACTGCGTCCTTCCAAAACACTACTGTCCACATGCTGTTCCCTCCCTAGAAGATGAAGTGCACAGTCTCGCAGTCGGGGTCGACGGCATCGCCTGGGTCAGCCCACACCTCGTCGTTGTCCCCATCCCCGCAGGTCGCAAAGTCGCCGCCCGAGTCGTCGCCGGCAATGTTGATGTCATCGCTGGCATCGCCTCCGCTAACGAAGTCGTCACCGCCACCGGGGTTGAGGTCGTCTCTCCCCTGTCCGCCGTAGAGGTCGTCTCCGGAGCCCCTGCCGCGCTCGACGTCCGGGCCTGCACGGCCTCTGATCTCGTCATAACCTGGTGTCCCCAGGAGCTCGTCGGCATCGTCCGTCCCGAGACATGGGCCGAAGACGGCGCACTCGATCAGGTCGGCGCTTGCCGTTGGCGGAGGAGGAACTAAAAGCACCAGCGCCGCCAGGAGTATCCCTAGCGCGCACTTCATGGCGTAGATGGTACACCCGCATCCGGCGGGAGATCAGGTCGCACGTAGGTCTGACAGTCGATCGGAGGGAGCTTGTTGTGGATCGCCCTGAGGTTTTTGGTCAGCGCCTTTAGCTGTGCCTCGAAGATTTCCTTCAGGCGCTCGTCCGTAGGCCCGCCGTCACGGAGCACGGCAGCGACTAGGGCATACGTGGATGCGGTCACGCTCCTGATCGCCTTTCGGTTTTCGTTGATGTCCTCACGCGCCTGGTTTTGGACCACGCAGAGGGCGAAGTCCTGCCGGCGTGAGTCGAGGGCGTCCTGGTTGGCGGCGGCTTCGTCCTGGTGGCGAGCGTACAAGACTGCACCGAGGACACCGAGGACGAGGACTGCCAGCCCGAGCACGACCATCGCCGCCGGCCTGTACCGCTTGGGGAGCTCAGGATCCACTAAACGCGCCTGTCACCCCGAGAACAAGGATCGCTCCCATGACCAAAAAGATCACCCCGATGACACCCTTTGCCAGCCACGACCAGTTGGAGTCATTGGCATCAGCCCGCTTCTCGAGGATCCCCATACGCAAGAGCGCAATCCCGAGTGCCCTAGACCCTGTACGGTCGAGCTCCTCGAACTCGTTGCGCAGCTGACGGCGAGTGTCCCGGACCTCGTTGCGGAGGTCGCGCAGGTCGTTTTTGAGGTCTTCGAACTCCCGCCGCGTGACCCCGTTACCCTCCATCTATTCCTTCCAGACATCGCGGATCGCCTTTCCGCTCATCGTCAGGACCTGTCAGGAGTGATGTTCACCTTGCCGCGCTGGAAGGCGCCGGGGTGGGCCTTGACCCAGGCGTCTATGTCCTTCGTTCGTCCGGGCACCCGCTCTCGCTTGCCGTTGAGGTAGGAGACACGCCACGCCGAGACGGTCTCCAGCTTCTTGAGCTCGCGGGCCACCATCCCCCGAAACTCCCCCGCCGTTGGCTGGGTGTCGGGGTGCATGTTCGTGCCCAGGTCGACCTTCCTCGAGGGCGCCCACTCCCAGTGTTGGACAACCTGCGAGGGAAGGATCCCCTGGTGCCAGAGAAGCGCCGCATGGATGCGCGCCGCAAGCGCCACCCGCACTGTCCCCAGCGGAGAGGTTCCGGGATGCTCGACCTCGAGCCCATACGCCTGCGAGTTCCCGGTCATGCCGCGGCAGGAGCCACCGTCAGGCAGGCCGGCGTGATTGGCAACTCCCGCCGCGACGACATAGGCCACGTTATCGAACCCGAGATAGACGTTGCACAGTGGCCCTGGAAGGTCTGAGCGGCCCTCTGTGACGATGCGAAGGCTGGGGGTTAGCGCCCCTGCCGACTTGGGAGGGCCTGCCGTGTGATGGTTTACAGATCCTTTCGGGTTGAAGGCTGGAGACACACCTGCGAAGTCCCGGCCTCGGGTCTTCCAGCCTGCTACCTCCCGCACGGTGAGACCTGCGGCCCGTAGGCGGGTGGCGATGCCAGTGTCAGGCATCTTCTTTGTCTTCTTCTTCGCCAGGTAGGGGCACGTCTGGCGCATGGACACCAAGCGGGGGGCCCATTGTCAGAAGAAAAAGCAAGACCACAAACCCTAGGGGCACCCAGTAACTAAGCATCTTCCTCGTCCTCCTCCTCGCCCTCGGGCACAAGCAGAGCTTCCCTGTCCTCGTCCTTCATGGCGTGGGGCACGAAGTTGATTCCGCAGCCGTCCATGTCATCGTTCAAATCCCTCACGTCCCATCCCATCTAGAGAGGTCGTAAGTCACCGTCAGGATCCGCTCCTGAGCAGAGATCGACTTACGCCACCCCATAACCATGCCAACGTGAGCGGACGTAGAACCGTCGGGATTGTCAGCGTGCACCGTGACCGTCTCCCCGATCTGCCGGCGCAAGCCCGTGTCGATCCTGTCCGCGTCCGTGCCCGTGATCGAGACCGAGGCCACCCGGTAGACGGGGTTTTTCCAGGTGTCGAGGATGGTGTTGAGGATCGTGGTCACGTCGGCTTCGTCCTCGAGCGGCAGCCCGAGCTCCTCGTCACGCTTCTTGGTCTTGCGCGCAGCGATCGAGGTGGCGTCTTCCACGGTGATGGTCTCGCCGCCGTCGACCGAACCTGAAATTTGGTTGAACACCTCGTTGTCGTAGACCCGCTCCATAGAGCGGTAGGGAGTCTGGCCCACCCCGTTGCCGAAGTCCTCCACCGAGGCATCCGTGTGTGAGAAGTCGAGGTAGACCGGGTTGCCCTCGCCGTCGAAGTAGAAGTGAGCACGGGGGAGCTCGCAATTGACGGCCTCCGTGATCGCCTCGAGCCGTGGCTGGCCGGTCATCATGCGGGTGTTCATCTCAAACTGCCCTGCAGCGATCCCAGCCGTCGACCAGAGCGGGTCTGTGGCCACCTGCGCGATGCGGTCGCCGGTCAGCTGCACGGGGAAGCCCCGCTCCCTCGCCGCCGTGTAATGGTCGGCTATGCGGGCAGCGTCAAGGTCGTCCTCGATCAAGGCGAACTCGTCGATGTAGCCGTTGAAAAAGGCCGTAATGCCGCCGCCGTCCTTGTCGGCGCCAATGCGGAGATACTCGCCCGTGTCGCCCGTCCTCATGGTTTCGCCAACAACCGAGGCTGTAGCGTCGAGCGCTCCGTTTATGTAGACGTTGAGGTCGAACGAGTCCCACCTCATCGCTACGTGGTAAGTCGTTCCCGCTGCCAGCGTGGCCGTCCCCGTAGTCGTGAGTGTCGGTGTTCCGCCGGTCGCCAGCTCGACACGGGCGCGCAGCTTGCCCGAGGCGATGACGTGAAAGTTCCAGACGGTCGCGGTGATGCTCGCCTTGTACGGACCCGCTGCGATGGTGTAGTTGCCACCGATCGTGTCCAGATTGATCAGCGCCTCTATGGTCAGGGCGTTGCGGTCAACGGTGTCCTCTGCGGACAGCGCAATCGCGGCATACTCGCTCGAGGCAGCGTTGAAGTGAACGCAGGTAGCTGGGTCGCCCAGGACGAGGCCGGGTTGGGCAAGGGTCGGCCTATTCTTGTAATCACCGGCTGGTCCTGACATCCCTTCGGCTTCGGCTCTCGTCACCTTGGTAGTCCAATGTCTGTACCCGTGCCTCTTGTAGTGGCGCTTGGACTCATGCTCTCGCCGCTTTCGCTTGCGCCTGACATGGTGGATGAGCTTGGTACCCGCGGGCTCTCCTAGCCGGTAGTAGAAGCTCGGCTCATCGAAGGCAATGACGTCCTCATAGGAGCTCGCCTCCTCTGGCTCGAGGTGGGGGAGCGGGTCCTGGGCAAGAATCCCCATCCCGTCCACGCAGGAGACGACGAGCTCGGCGTAGTCACCGTCCCGCGTCGGGTTCTCCACCTGAATCTCCTCGACGTACCAAACACCCTGTGGTACTTCACCGATGGCATCCGTAAGAACGAGGCGGAAGCGATGGTCGGTGTCGATGTCAGCTCCGGGGATCCAATGGCCGTCTTGGTCACGGATGCGGATAGACATTCCTCCAGGAGAAGGCTCGTCGAGGTCGGAGGCCCTGCCGGCCCACCACTCCATCTCCATCACGTCTTGGGATACATCTGTCCAGCTGGGGGATGCGCTCAACGGCTCGTCCGAAAACTCGACCACAGCCGAGAGCCCGTAAAGGAAACCACCGTAGGGAAAGAGGCTGTCGAGGGGGAAGAGGTCGTCAGTCGGTACGAGCGGCGGGAAGGGCATCTCTACAGATCAGCAGACCAAGTCCCGACGAGGAACCACCTGCTCGATAGGCCGTTCCAGCGGAAGAGGCCGGTCTTGCGCTTGCCGTTGGCAGGAGCCGCCCAACCCGCCTGCGTAAACTTGCCCGTGTCCCAGGTGACGGTTCCCATAGCACCGCCTGAGTTGTTGAAGACCTCGACGACGAACTCCATGTTGCGGAAGGAATCAGCCGTAAGCCCTGACAGGACGGAGACCGTGTAGTTACTCGCGCTCGTCTCCGTGATGCGCCAGAAGCTCGAGCGGAAGTCGAGGTCTACCTGGCCCGTTCCCGAGTGGGCGATGTTGCGCGTACCTCCACCGGGCAGGCGGTCGATAAAGGTTTGGGCAGTCCCGCCCATCGACGTCCCCGAGTTGGCGATCGTGGTATCGCCGTGGACAAACATCTGCTTGGAGACACTGGCGTTGTCCTGGTCGTTGGTGATGACCGTGCCGGCCACGTTGTCGATCACCATCGGGGAGGCGACACGAAACCCAGCGGCGCCTGAGTTGTAGATCGCAGAGGGAGTCCCTACGAGGTCGTGGATCTTGCCACCGAGCACGGTGCAGTTGATGCCGTTCATGCCCGAGGACGCCGTCGAGTCGTAGCGAGTACGGATGCCGTGCGTCTTCGTGCCGGCGATGTCGGGGTCGACGATCGTGACATTGGGAGCTCGCACCTGGATCCCGTTGGCGTTTTCGGACACTGTTCCCCAGGCACCATCTACGACCACGTTATGAAAGGTGATGTGCTCCCCGTCCGCATGCGTGTCCCAGGAAGCAGAGCGGCAGTTGCGAGCCACCCCCGAAACCGTGATGTGCCGCGGCACCCCGAGCGACCCCGAGCCGGTGGTGTCCGTGGTGAAGGCGTGGCGCACGTTGTCGGCCTCGACGTAGCAGTCGATGTCCCTCGAGCAGTTGATGACGCTGATGCCGTAGCCGAAGCGACTGTTGGCCGTGTCGTCGGTGAGGTCATAGGCGAAGACGTTGGCTCTGCCACCGAGACAGGAGTTGAGAGCGAGCCCAGGGCCGTCGATGTTCATGGCCGCGAAGTAGGTATAGACGTTTTTGATCCAGCGCAGGTTCACAGCGGGACTCGTCCTCGTACCCGGTGCAGAGTTGTCGAAGGAGAGGCTGGCGATGGAGAGGCCGTCGAGGAAGTTGAGCTTCCGAACCGAGGCCGTGGCCGCGGTGTTGTAGGGGCCCGAGTCGACGGCGGAATAGAGCTCGGCGGCAGACCCGGACGTGATCGCCTTCAAGCGCAGGATCTCACCAAACTGCCCACCTGTAGCCGAGAGCGTCCAGGCCGTCGAGGAATAGAGGACGATGTAGTCGCCTGCAGCGAACCCCGAAGTGTTGAAGCTGAGGGAAAGGTCGCCCTTGGCCGCGTTGGCCGTGAGAGTGACAGCAGAGCCCTGCGAGCCCTGCGCTAGCAGGATGTCCGAGTTGGCGTTTTGGACGAGCACAGAGCGCCCTATCCCCGAGCCAACAAGACCGAAGGTGCCCGATGCCGTCAGGCCTGCACAGCGATAGCGACCGGGAGGAAGAAACACCGTTCCCTTGACGGCCACGGCGGCATCTATCGCAGCCTGGATGGCCGTGGTGTCGTTGGTGGAGTCGTTCCCCACCGCGCCATAGTCTCTGTCCTTGACATTGAAGACGTCATTGGAAAAGCGAAACGCAGCGTCGTCTATGTCCGTCAGCCAGGGCGCGTAGTTGTACGTCGGAGCTAGACCGGGAGAGAACGGGCCCCTCTTGGTCGAGGGCACCTACATCACCCCCCTGCCGGATCGCCTGGAAGAACGCACGTCCAGTTGGCGCAGGTAGTTGATGGCCTCACGATCGCCTCCGAGGACGATGACGTTTACGGAGCCACCATCAGCAGCACCTGCCCCTCGCCTGTTCACAACCCGAGCAGGTACCACGCGCTCGCCGCGGTGAACAACCGCCAACCCGGAGCGAGCAATGTCGCCACCAGTTGCAACCCCGGGAATAAAGGGAACCCCACCGCCGGCATCAGGGATGAAGTCTCCTGGGGAGGGAATCTTGTTGATCCAGTCGATGAGAGTCCGCACGAGATTGATGGCCTCGAGAATCGGCGCGATCATGATGCGAAACCCCGCCGCCACAGCATTGCCCACCGCCCTAGCAGCACCCCCGAGAGAGCGGAAAAAACCGATGATCTTCTGGACGGCAGAGATCACCTTGTCCGTGACCGTCAGGGTGACTTTGAGAATCCCCATCCAGACCTTCCAGATGGTTCCGTAAAGCAAGACCTCCCACTTGACAAGGACACCGAGAACCTTGGCGAGAATGCCTAGCGCCGTCTTCACCTGGTCGATGGTCTTCTCGTGGCGCCTGAGGACCTCCCCGAGATCGGCCCAAGCCTTACGGGCGGTCTCCGAAGCCTGCGTCATCCGGGGCCCTAGCCACTTCATCAGGCGCTCCAGGTAGGGGATGGCCTTTCCGACCAGCACACCGAGGAAGTTGTTTAGGCGTTCCTGCAAGATCGCAATCTTGCCCGCAAAGGTGTCCCCCATCGCAGCTGCCGAACCTCCGAACTCCTTAGTGAGCTCGGCCAGGATGACCTTCTGAGCGCCCATCTTGTCATTGACGGCATCAAAGTGCTCTATCTGTTTAATCTGTGAATCCGAGAAGTCAACACCGATTCTCTGGAGGCGGGAGTAACCGCGGATGGGGTCGTTGAGCGCCTTCCCGACCTGGATGGCCGCGGACCTCATGTCCGTATGCATTGCCGTTGCAAGATCGAGGGTCAGCTTGGTGGCCTGGTCGAAGATGTCGTTTCCCTTGCCCGCCTCGTTCCTGATCTTGCGAAAGGTGAGCAACAGGTTTTCGCCCTGGACGATTAGCTCGTCATCGATCCCGCTCAACTTCATGAGCTCGTTTCCCATCTCCTGCACGTGCTTGGCGGTCACGTTGGCAGCGCCGCCCGTCGACTTGAGCACCGCCATCGTCTGGGCGGCTTCCTTCTGGCCGGCGTTGAACTCGTCCCACCCGATCTTGGCCGCCTTTCCCACGGCATACATGCCGGCAGCCACACCACCGACGAGAGCCGTCTTGGCAACAGCCCCAAGCTTGGACGTCCCCTTTTGCGCCTGCCCTAGAGCACGCTGGTAGGAGCTCGCATCACCGACGATCTCGACTTCGATCCGCCTAGCTATTTTGGGCCTCCCCTAGCTGACGGTAGGCGTCTGCGATCTGCTCGAGCGACAGGTCCTC
>Ga0065705_10104723_pt1 | contig 11702 bp, 7 predicted proteins | sample SwibulcommuniRL2_FD_59092 | JGI IMG/M metagenome (GOLD analysis project Ga0065705, IMG submission 59092) | Bulk soil microbial communities from switchgrass field near Rose Lake, East Lansing, Michigan, USA - RL2 Bulk Soil v2 (version 2) | ecosystem: Environmental > Terrestrial > Soil >... | reverse complement strand
GGATGTTGATGAGTACAAGCGAACCATAAACGGCGAGCATGACGACAATGCGCATCACAGCGCCGCCGAGGAATGGAACGACGAGCGCAACTGAATTCGCGAGAACGTTCACGACGCCAGCAACCGCGCCGAGCGCGGTTAGAAAATAAAGCATGCCGGCGAGAAAGCCGACGTAACGACCAAATGCGACTTCGACGTATGCGTAGAGACCACCGGTCAATGACACGCGGCTACCGGCGATCGCGAAACAAGTGACAAACAACACCATCGCGATCGCACAACAAACAAATGCGAGTGGCGCAGCGGGTCCCAACCCTCTCGCGACCGTCGCTGGAATCACAAAAATTCCCGCACCAATCGTCGAGCTGACAATATTTGCAGTGAGAGCTGGAATCCCAATTCCGCGGACCAACTGATGATCGACACGCTCCGCTTGTTCGATCGACAGCGTCGCTTCAGCGGCCATTGGGGCATCCTGTGCGATTCAGTTGTCCAAGGCAAGAGTGCGAGCTAAGCTTCGCGACCCAAGAGGGCGTTTTTCGATGGCGGGTAATTGTAACGTGGCGTGTGCGGAGGCACACTTCTCCCTGGCGAAGGAGAGGGCGAGGATCGACCCTAAGACGCTGCTACTTGTCCCAATCCCTCAGTTGGATGCTGTCTCCTTATCCCAAGGGAGAGCCGCGAAGCGCAAGCGTCTACATCAGGCCAACCTTACGCGAGCAAGCACCCGGAGCTCGCAACCCCCAACATCCTGTGGCTGGCCGAGATCGAAAGCCCCTCAAATTGTGTGTTTTTCGCTTGTAACGCTCACACGCCTGCTGTATTGACCTCCTCAGGCCCGAGGTTTGGCCTACCATGCATTTACAATCGCTCGAGTTGCTCGGCTTCAAATCCTTCGCCGACAAAACGCTTCTTAATTTTCACGAAGGCGTCACTGCCATTGTTGGTCCGAATGGTTGCGGAAAGTCGAACGTGCTTGATGCCGTTCGCTGGGTTCTCGGCGAGCAATCTGCAAAATCTTTGCGCGGCGATGAGATGGCGGATGTGATTTTCAATGGCAGCGAGACGCGCAAGCCGGTTGGCTTCGCCGAGGTCTCTCTGACCTTCACCGATTGCGCTGAAGAACTCGGCATCGACTGGCACGACGTTCGCGTAACGCGTCGGGTCTATGGCGATGGCAACTCTGAGTACCTGCTAAACAAAACCTCGTGCCGGCTTCGCGATATTCAAAGTCTATTCGCCGACACCGGTATCGCGCGCGCCGCATACTCAATGATAGAACAGGGCAAGATCGATATGATCCTGAGTTCGCGCCCTGAAGATCGACGCGCAGTGTTTGAGGAAGCAGCAGGGATCACAAAATACAAGACGCAAAAACGCGAGGCGCTACGCAAGCTGGAAGCGACTGAGGCAAATCTCCTGCGCATTGGCGACATCATTAAGGAAGTAAAACGTCAAATCGGTTCCTTGCAGCGACAGGCGGGCAAAGCACGGCGTTACCAGGCATTGCATGACGATCTCCGCGTGCTTGATACCCATCATTCGCGCAAGCAACTCGAGGTGCTCGAAGCGGATCTCGCCCATTGCCGGGCTGAGATTGCGCGCCTCGGTGAATCAGAAGATTTGGCCCGCGCCAAAATCGACGCGGGAGAAAACGGCTTGGGCGAGCAGCGCCGCGCTTTGGAAGAAATCGATGCTCAAATTGCGACGAGCCGCAGTGAACTTCAGCGCCTTGAAAGCGAAATTAACGCCCATCGAAACCGAATCCAATTCAATCGGCAGCGGGCCGAGGAATTGAACGAACTGATTGAACGTTCCCGAAACGATATTGCTGCTGCTGAAACTAAACGCGCGCAGCAAGGCAAAGAAATTCGAGAGGCGAACGCACTGATTGAAAAGACAAGCGAGGCTCTGCGGGCCAAAGAAGCGGAGCTAAATAAATTTACCGGACGACTCTCGGGCCTTCGCACCGAGAAACGCGGGCAAGAATCGAAACTCGATACGCTGCAAAAAGCGGCGTCAGAAATCGAGAGCCGAATCGCGGATCTGGGGGAGGAGATTTCCGGACTTAAAATTCGCCGTGAAACGACAGAGGAAAATCGAAGCGGTTTGGATACCGCGATTTCCAACATAGAGATCGCCCGCGCCCGAATCCAGGAGGAGACCACCGCTGCACGCGCGACGGCTGAGAACCTCCAGAACAAACTCGATCGTTGTCGAGGGGCTGTTCAGAGTAGCGAGGAGACGCTGCGACACGATCAACAACTTGTCGCGACCATGGAGAAAGAGCTCACCGCCATCGAGCGCGGGCAGACAGAAAAAGAATCGCGTCTTGAAATTCTGCGTCAGCTTAACGAAGAGGGCGAGGGTCTTGGGGAAGGTTCGCAAGCCGTGCTCAAAGGCCTGCATCCCGCCGTCGCGGGACGAATCAAGCCTGCGCTGGCCGGCGCTCTGGTTGCAAATCTCGACGTGGATCAGAATTTCATTCCGGCGATTGAAGCTGCACTGGGCCGAAATTTGCAGGCTATCGTGCTAAAAGATGCACAATTGGCGCCCGAAATTATTGCGGCTCTGAAAGAGAAGAAACTCGGTCAGGCGGCGCTGGTCATTCCACAACTCGGCAATGGCACAACAAAAGAGCGAGTAAAACGGGCTCCTGAGAAATCGCTCGGGTGGGCGATTGACAAAGTGAAAGCGCCGGAGCCGCTCGCACCGCTCGTTGCACAATTGCTTCACGATGTTGCAATCTTTCAGAATCTCGATGATGCCCTGACTGCCAAGAAAAAGCACAGCGAAATCGCAGCTGCGACGCTGGGTGGCGAATTGATTTCGACCAAGGGAGTTGTGTTTGGTGGGAGCCGGGAAACATCAGCAGATTCTCTACTCGAGCGCAAAGCGCGAATGTTGGCCCTGGACAGGGAGTGTTCCGAGATCCGTAAGCAACGCAACGCTCTGCTTAAAGAATGCAACGATGCCAGAACGGCGCTTGAAAAAGCGGGCAGCGAGTTGGAAGAAGCCCGTCGAGATTACGAAGCCGCGGAACGTGAAAAGTCCGATTGCGACAATCGAATTCTTTTTCTCACGCGAGAACTGCAAGAAGGCGAACAAAAGCAGACCCAGGTTCGCTCAGAGCAAACTACGCTGGCCCGCCAAATCCAAGCCGCAGACGAACGCATTGCAAAACTGGAAGACGAATTGGCTGGAGAACAGGCGACGCTGGCTGCGAACCAAGGCGAGCAAGAGGCACTGCAGGCTGCGCAGGATGATGTTGCGAAGCGCGAAAACGAGGCAATGGAGCACCTGAACGAATTGCGTCTTACCGTCGCCACCGGGCGACAGCGCTACGAACACCTTATCGCGCAGCGCCAGCCGATGAGCGCCCGTGACGCGGAACTCGCAGAGGCAATCGCGGCGCGCCAGGCTGAGATCACCAACTTCGAGAAGCGGCTGACCACCCAGGCGGAAGAATCGCGAACGGCCGGATCCGCCCTCGAGAAACAAACCGGGCAACGTGCGGATCTTGAGGGAGCGTTAGCCACGCTCACTGAACAGCGCAGGGAGCGATTGACAACAATGAACGAAGCGGAGTCGAATCTGCGCACAATTCGAAACTCGTTGAATGATCTGCGCGACTCGCGTTCCAAAGAACAAGTGCGCCAGGCAGAGCTGCAGTTGAGGATCGATAATCTCACCGAACGCGTTTCGCGCCGGTATCAAATCAATGTGCGCGAATTTAGTGCTGACCAAGCGACGTATGAAAAAACTCTGCGCGCGCAGCTGAAGCGCAATGACAAAGTCGAGGGCGGAGCTCCTGCGACGCCGGGCTCACTGGAGCTCGCCCCTCCAGACGTCGAACAGCTTATTGCCGGACTTCGAACCCAGCTCGACAACATGGGCCCGGTAAATTTGGATGCCGTTCATGAGTACGACGAACTGGAAGAGCGATACAGGTTTCTCGAAGCGCAAAATAATGACCTTACCAATTCGCGTCGCGAATTGCTCGATGTGATTGCGCAGATCAACTCGACTACAAGGAAGTTGTTCAGCGAGACGTTTGCTCAGGTACGGATCAACTTCCGTGAAATGTTCGAAGAGCTCTTCGGCGGGGGACGCGCAGACCTGTCCTTGCTCGATGAAAACGATCCGCTCAACTGCGGAATCGAAATCAGCGCCAAGCCTCCGGGCAAACAGTTACAAGGCGTTTCCCTGCTAAGCGGAGGCGAGCGTTCCATGGTTGCTGTGGCGTTGCTGTTCGCAATTTACATGGTACGACCGAGTCCGTTCTGCATTCTCGACGAAGTGGATGCGGCAATGGACGAAGGCAACATCAACCGCTTTGTCCGCGTGCTGGACCGGTTCATAGAACAGAGTCAATTCATCATCATCACGCACAACAAACGCACCATCGCCAAGGCCGACGTACTGTACGGTGTAACGATGGAAGAGCGCGGCGTGAGCAAGCTCGTGGGGATGAAACTGACTGCACCACAACAAGTCTCCACCGAAACGTTTGCTAACGTAGAACAGAAGCCGAGACAACAACGTCTCGCGCTTGCAACGCGGTAATTTTTTCTCTGGGAAAGCGCAGGCTGCTAGTCCGCCACTGAAAGGATTCGCCGTGGTGAACTTGGAGTTAACGGCCGCTTGTGGCTCTCCGGAGAGCAAGTCGTGAATCTGTAAAATTTTTTTGCGCGGGCTGGCCGATCTCGCGTAAAATTGTCGGATGCTTCAGACGGCGCAGCGCCAATCGAAAACCAAAAAGCCCGCGCCACCGCATGAGCGCTTCCTCGAAGCGTTTCGTTGGATGCTGCTGACGCGTACGCTGGAGGAAAAACTCGTTAGTCTCTATCGGGGCGGCCTGATCACCGGCGGCGTCTATATCGGCAAAGGCCAGGAGGCGGTCAGCGCAGCGTGTGGTTTGTTCTTGCAAAAAGGCGACATCTTCGCGCCGTTGATTCGAGACCAGGCGGGACGATCCGCGTTCGGCGAACCGCTGTTGGATGTTACACGCACTTATCTTGGCTCGCGCCAGGGTCCAATGCGCGGACGCGACGGCAACATCCATCGGGGCCGACCACGGGACAACCAGCTCGCCATGGTCAGCCATCTCGGCGCGATGATTTCGGTCACTGTCGGCGCGCTGATGGCGAAACGCTTCAAGGGAGAGAAAGACTTTATCGGCCTGGCGTGCATCGGCGAAGGCGGGATGCAGACCGGTGCGTTTCACGAGGGAATGAATATCGCGGCAGTAGAACAGGTGCCGCTGGTGATAGTCGCGACAAATAATCATTATGCTTATTCCACGCCGAACGACCGCGAGTTCGCATGCCACGATCTTGTCGATCGCGCGATCGGTTATGGCTTTGAAGGTTACAGTCTTGATGGCACGGATCTAAGTGCGTGCCTCGAGGTAATCGGCGGCGCAGTCAAACGCGCACGCGCAGGACGTCCGCCACAGTTGGTCGTGGCTTCCGTTCTGCGGCTTTCCGGGCACGGCGAACACGACGATGCCAGCTACGTGACGGAGGAGATCAAGCGCGAACCATTTGCGCGCGATTGTTTAAAAGTCGCCGAGCAAACAATCGCTGATTTGAATCTGGTCGATGCCAAAACACTGACTGAGTGGCGCAAAGAAGCAGCAGCGAAGGTGGATGAGGCGATTGCCACTGCGCAAAAAGAGGTTCCGCCGGACGGCGACAAAGAAGATTGGTCCGCGTTATCGACACGTGACCTCGTCGATCACGGGGAATGAAATCGATGACGAAGCCCCAACGACGAATGACGAGGGAAATCCAAATGACGAATGACGAAAAGGCGCAGCTCGAGTGCTGCATTCCTTTCATATTTGCGCTTAATCGTTCTCCAGATGTCCGCGATTCGTCCTTCGTCATTCATTCGTCATTCGTCATTCGTCATTCGTCATTCTCCTCATGAGCATCACGTATCTCGAAGCTATCCGCGAGGCGCAGGCGAAGCTGCTCCGTGACGACGAACGCGTGTTTATCTATGGACAGGACGTCGGCGGCACGTTTGGCGGCGCTTTCAAAGCTACAAAAGGTCTCGCTAAAGAATTCCCCGGACGCGTACTGAACACGCCAATCAGCGAAGACGCGATGGTTGGAGCCGCGATTGGGGCCGCGATTGAGGGAATGCGACCGATTGTCGAAATGCAGTTCGCCGATTTCTCCAGCATCGCCCTGAACCAAATTCTGAACAATGCCGGCACGCATTACTGGCGGACGAATGTACCGGTCCCCATTACAGTTCGTCTGCCCTCTGGCGGCACGAAAGGCAGCGGGCCATTCCACAGTCAATCGATGGAATCAATTTATGCGCATTACCCGGGGCTTGTCGTCATGACACCTGCGACGGTAGAAGACGCTTACAGCATGCTGATTGAAGCGGTGGCCATCGATGATCCGGTTGTGTACTGCGAGCACAAGTATCTCTATTATCATCTGAAGGCGGACAAGCTACCGACCGAAGGTCTCCCCACGGGCAGGGCGCGTATCACGCGGGAAGGACGCGACCTGACCATTGTGAGTTATAGCGCGATGGTGCACGAAGCGCTCACGGTTGCGGAACAATTGGCCGGCGAAGGTTTTGAAATTGAAGTTGTCGATCTTCGCTCGGTTAAACCGCTCGATACCAATACCGTTCTCGCCTCAGTCGCGCGCACAGGACGCCTGTTGTGTGTGGGAGAATCGTTTCCATGGGGCGGCGTAACTGCCGAGGTGATTGCGCGCGTCACGGCCGAAGGTTTTCATTTATTGGACGCCGCGCCGCAGCGCCTCAACGCGAAAGACACACCGATTCCGTATCATCCAAATCTTTGGTCGGCCCACAGACCCAACGCGAAAGAGATCGCGCGAAAAGCTCGCGCCCTGCTTCGAGAGTAAAAATTTATGCCGCAAGTCCCTATCATCATGCCACAGTTAGGCGAATCGATCGCCGAAGCCACAATCGTCGATATTAAGATAAAGCCCGGCGACGAGGTTGCGGACGATCAGGAAATTATAGACGTCGAAACCAACAAAGCGGTGATGGGCGTGACGACGCCGTGCAAAGGCAAGATTGCCCAAATCACTGTGCAATTGAAAGAGACTTATCCCGTCGGCGCAGTGCTTGGCTACGTGGAAGCGAGCGAAGCAGACGCGGCGAGGTTTGCAAAACAGATGCCTCCTCCGGCGCAGCGCGAAGTCGCGGAAGAAATTCCCGCGCGTGCCGACCAGGAAGTCGCGGCGGCGCGCGAGAAGAAGATCGCCGCGCGTGACGGCGACGGCGCAGGCGCCGGCGGATTGCCTGTTCCCGTTGCGGCGAAAGGCGCAACGTTCATGTCCCCGCGTGTTCGCGCGCGGATGGCCGAGCTGCAGCTAACAACAGCCGATCTCGCAGGGATTATCGGCACGGGCGCAGGTAATCGTGTCACAATCAAAGATCTCGAAAATTTTTTGAATAAGATCGAGAGCCAAACGGCGCAGGAAGCTTCTGCGATTCGCGCGGGTGTGGCCGACGCGATGCGCCGAAGTTGGACGCGACCGCTTTCAACGATTGGTTCGTCGGTGAATCTCGATCCCGTGCTGCAGGATCGACAGTCGCGCGATCCAAAACCTGGCCCGGGCCTCTACGCAGTGCGCGCGCTTGCGTTGGCCCTTGCGGAAACTCCGGGCGCGGCGGCGAAATTAATCGGGAATCGCGTCGTGCAATCAAACTCCATTGATGTCGGCATCGCGGTCGAAGCCGAGGATGGAATCATGGTGCCTGTGATTCGGGCGGCCGACAAAACTTCGCTTGCCGATCTCACAGCCAAATACAAGGCGCTCGTCGATCTCGGCAGACAGCGACGTATCTCGCCGGACATGCAAGCCGGCGGCGTTGCAACCGTTTCCAACTTTGGGACTTTTGGAATGGAATGGGGCACACCAATCCCATTGCCGGACCAGACATTGCTGCTCGGTCTCGGAGCGGGGAAAAAAGTTCCGTCGTGGAATGAAGAGAAAAAAGAATTTGTTCCCAGAACCGAGGCCCAGATCACACTAAGTTTTGATCATCGCAGTATTGACGGCGGCGGAGCAGGTCGTTTGCTCAAACGTGTGATCGAGCTATTACAACAGCCAACGCAGTTATAATTCCCTAGCGGCGCGATACGGTTCAGGACGCGTCAAGACAAGGTGAAGAGCTGGCACCACGCGGTGAGCGCAGCACTGCGGAAGCGAAAAAAGCAATTAACACCGTGGAAGCGTATTTTTGAAGAAGCGGTAGTTGGGCGATTCGAACCTCCTGAATAGTACACCGCAGAGAATTATTAATGAGAGCAATAAAAGCTCCATCATGGGCAGAATAAAGCGCGGCTGAAGCTGGGCGAAAAAACAGTTCAGCAGTACCATAACCATCCCAACAATCGACAGGGAAACGGCAAAAAGAATTAATGGCGTGTTTTCTCCGCCCCGTTTGTAGGCCACGACGAGCGCTGACAACAAAACGATAAGCCCGAAGATGCTCCAGGCGCGGAAAGAAAGCAGATTCCACCAACGAAAGTACGACAGCTCGCGCGCCGCGGCGAGTCGGTCGTGCGGCTCGCGAAAGGTTTTGAGTCCTGAGCACTGCGGCATCTTGTCGCGATGGGAGAAAAAATAATCTGTGTTCACAAAGAGGAATTGTACGATATCGCTTTCGGTGGATCGCGTTGCCCTTGTGAAATCGCTCAGTGCCACTGATCTAAGGGGTGTTACTGGCGGATAAAGAAAACCGGATGCAATTTCGTTGAGAACCCGATCAAACTTCTCACTGTGAAATTTCATTTCAGAGTCGGGCAAAGCCGAGTGAGCCTCTTGAATGAAAGCCCCCGGCTCCCAATGTTTGTTTCGATCCATCGAATTACGAAGCAGGTCGAGCAGCTGACGAGATTCAGGTAGTCTGCATTTTGACGCGATGGTGTCCAGTAGCTCCCGACGCTGGTTAGGCTGCATTGTTTCGAGGAAATTGAGCCGCCAGATGAACGTGTAACCGAAAGTCGAACGCCACGGCGTGCGCGCACGCCAGCAAAGGAAATGAGTAACACTCGTCGCGAAGATCAATCCAATCACACCAGTCGCGATGGACATTAGCCAGACCTTCGCCGCTTTCGGGAACTGGACGTTAGCAGCAGCAATGGCGTCCTGGTCTGCCGCGAGCAGACGTAAGCCGCATTCGATCATGATCAGAATCATCGCAGTTGGCAAAACCGCAGCGAGGACGCAGTTGATGTGACGCGTCAAGGACGCCGCAGCGAGGAATACCGTGAAGATGATCCAGTCGCGTGCTCCAATATCGGGGTAACGGAGCATCAGGCGAACGCCGCTTGCGGCCAGAAGCAAAATGACGATCATGCTCAGCGCTTCCGAACCTACACAATGCGCAAAGGCGTAGAACAGGGGCTGGCTGGCGAACAAGACCGCAAGGAACAGCCGCAGTAGCAACGTTCTCGCGATCGCGTAGATCAAATAAACGGCGCCGCACCATAAAGCGCCATGCTGTAAAACCAGTAATAAATACACGCCGGCGTCGGTAAGCTGTGAGTGCTTGATGAAATGGCCAAGCGACTCGGCTGGTCCGGATCCGCTAATCAGATACCCAAACCAAAGCGGAACGCGGCTCAGAGTGCAGTACAGGGGACCATGCAGCAAAATCGTCACCAGTCCCGGCGGTCGAACCGTTTGGTTGTAGGCATCCACGCTACGCCAGAGTGGCGGCACAGATAACATGAGCCAAAGCGAAGGTATTGTGAGAAAGAGAAACGGTAACGTTGTCGCGGCAAGTTTCCTAATATTGCGCGACTCAGGTTTATCTATGCTAGGCAACCCTCCAGCCATGGACCATCAGCTAAGTAGCATGCGCGTAAATCAAACTCGCCAAGCTCACGAGATCATCGCAGATATAGTCCGACAGTGAAGCGTGGAATTTCTTACATCGTTGCTTCTGTTCAGCGCAGCGGAACGCATTTGCTTTGCAGCATCCTCCGAAGCACTGGCATGGCCGGGTCGCCGGAGGAGCATTTTTTGTCGAAGCCCGGAGAAACCTGGGAAAAACGTTGGGGCACGCCATCACGCGTTGCCTATGTGCAACACGTCTTACGACAAAACACCGCGGCAGATGGAGTCTTCGGCACCATCGTAATGTGGAGTTATTTTGAACGAATGCTTCAGATGTTGCAGGAAATTCCCGAATACAAGGATCTCAATGGAGCGCAACTTCTCGGGGCTGTTTTCTGCAAACCGAAATACATCTGGATGCGCCGCCGGAACCATGTCGAGCAGGCGGTCTCCTGGGCCATGGCATGCCAGACCGGTGTCTGGACCCAAAAGGCCGAGGAAAAATCGCAACCGCGCGCTATACCCAAATTTGATTTCAAGGTAATCGACGAATGGTGCAACCGGATCGCGGCGCACGACGAAGGCTGGGCGAATTATTTTCGTGAAAATCAAATTGAGCCTCTCGTTCTCTTTTATGAAGATGTTGTCGCGTCTCACCGTGCTGCTGCGGAGCGTGCTTTGGAATTTCTGGGATTGCCATTTCCGCCAAGGCTGGAAATCGCACGGCCAGCTATAGAGAAACAAGCTACTCGAATATCCAAAGAATGGGCTGCATCTTACCTCAAGCTCAAAAAAACGAAGACAGGCAGGCTGGCGCGTATCATCCGGCGCCTGCGAGTTTAAACATTCACCAATGGGGCAGTCGCGACACGCTCGTTGCGGCAGCAAAGGTCACTTATTCGCCCTGGCCTTCAAGATGAATGCCAGCAGGATTACAAGAATGCACCCGACAGAGGTCGCACTCCCCCAAATTAACCAGGCTGGTCGATACATGAGAGCAAGCCGTCCATGAGCGCCAGCTGGAACTTCGACCATTGGAAATAATCCGCGATAAGACGTGACGGCGAGGTTTCGATTGCCCAGCCGCGCTTCGTATCCGCGAAAATACGGCCTGGAAAAAGTGAGCAGAGCCGGACGATCGCCGTTGGGGACATCGACATCCACTTCCACCCGATTTCGGGAATCATCGATTCGCGATACCGTTGCTGTGGCAAATTGCTGTCCAGGCCGCGAATCAATGGAAGTTAACGAACGCACTCGAGCGAATGGAGCGCCGCGTCGATGAAAGACTCGTCCTTCGTCAGTTGTAAGAACCGCTTCCCATTCGGAGGTCGGCTGGGGCGCGATATCCAGTTCTCGCGCAACAACAATTCCATCCACGCCCAACAAGACTAGTTCGCCATCCTTACCGGCTTGGTTACTGAGCAAATAACTTCCTACACCGGGATTGATCTCACCGTGAATTGAGGTCGCGAATTCCCGGGCCACGCCAGCCGGCCGAATCGGGCTGTAGCCGTTGATAAAATGCAATCCTGCCCACATCGGTGTACTTCCCGGGCGCAGGACTTCGCCGACCGGCTGAGGTTTGTTTGATACACAATAGGTAAGTTCCGCCCACGGATAAATGCTGAGATAAAGACGCGCTGGATCGAGTGGCGCAGGTCTAAGCAGTTGCTGAGAGAAATTGTACCTGGGAACACCGCAGTTCGTCGGGATGTAGATATATGTCGCGAGTAACGCCGAAAACGTGATTGCCACGGGCGCCCATTTTTGAAGTTCAGAATCGCGCAGCGCGATCTCCCAAAGACACCAAAATCCCGCGAGGCCGAGAAAGATCCATGTCAGCGGGAA
>Ga0065705_10002104_pt1 | contig 11703 bp, 12 predicted proteins | sample SwibulcommuniRL2_FD_59092 | JGI IMG/M metagenome (GOLD analysis project Ga0065705, IMG submission 59092) | Bulk soil microbial communities from switchgrass field near Rose Lake, East Lansing, Michigan, USA - RL2 Bulk Soil v2 (version 2) | ecosystem: Environmental > Terrestrial > Soil >... | reverse complement strand
CGCCCGCAAGCGGGGGCAGGACTATCTGCTCGAGCGGCGCTTGCTCCGCCGGCTTTCGACCGGCGAGATCATCGATCCCACCTTTACCGAGTTCTCGTTCCCAACCGGCTACTACTACGATGTCCTGCGGGCGCTGGAGTATCTGCGGCGTGCCGAGGTCCCGCGGGACGAGCGGATGACCGAGGCGATCGATCATGTCGTCGAGAAGCGCGGCCAGGATGGGCGGTGGAGCCTCGAGAACCCGCATCCGGAGCAACTGGAGCTGGGGATGGACGAGGCCGAGGGCAAGCCAAGCCGCTGGAATACCCTGCGCGCCTTACGCGTATTGGACTGGTATTCAGCACGAGATTAACGAAACAGGTCTGATTTTTGAAATGTAGCGAAGCAACTTCGCTTCAGCCATCGTTGGCTTGCATCGCAGATTTTGCAGAAGCAATCTTGGTGCTACATTCCGAAGAGCCGTTTAGGTCTTTTTTTGAGATTTGGGGGCTATCCGGTTTAGTCCCAGCCAGTAAAGGGCCACCTGCCGCACCGAATCCACGAATTCATCGAAGTTTACAGGTTTGTGCAGAAAGGAATTTGTCCCACTCTTATAGCCTTCGATTAGATCCTGCTCTTCTGTCGAAGAAGTGAGGATCACCACCGGTATTAGACTGGTGCGTGCATCGGCGCGCAGGATGCGCAGCACCTCCAAACCATTGATCTTTGGCAAATTGAGATCGAGCAGGATGAGTTGGGGCAGATCGTCGGGGTCACGGCCAGCATAGGCATTCCTGCAAAAGAGGAAATCCCCTGCTTCAACCCCATCATGGACCACGGTTACCTTATCTCTGATACTATTCCTTTTCAGTGCCCGCAGGGTCAGTTCCGCCTCCTGCAGATTGTCTTCCACGAGTAAAATCGCCGTTTTCTCCATGATGTTCCCTTGTTCTCTTATCTATGTCGTGCTCCAATCATGCTCGATAATTTCCATACCCGCTATAGGGAAATATATCTCGATACGCTTAGAAAATCCAGTGACCTTCCTGTCCCATTTGGCATAACTATATCAGAATATCTGTCTCAGCCAGCGGTGCCCCGCAGAGCGCCGCGCGGACGTAAGCTGCTGGGCATGTAACTTTTTTATGACAAACAACACCTGACTTGAAAAGAACAAATTCGTAGAATGTTATTTAACCCAGGGACGGTTACCTGGATTATCGAAGGCGGACAGTCAGGAGAAAACGATGGAAAAAGATAAGCAGAGGAAGTGGGTACATGGACTGTTCTGGGTGGTGGCAAACACCTTTAGCTGGCCATTAAGCCTTTGGACCGGTATGGCTGCAGGCTGGCTGGCTTGGGAGGCTTACGACGTAATGTACATCCCCTTTCTCGCCGACGAATCGAACAGAATGCTGATCACGTTCATACTTCTTGGGGTGGGCTGGGGAGTCGCGATCGGATTTCTTCAACAGATTCTGCTTAAGCAGCGTTTTAATCTGGATCGCCGATCATGGATAGTAGCTACTTGTCTTGGCATGGCGCTCTATCTCTCATTCAGCCAGGTAGAATTGATCGCCTACGATATCAGAGAATTGCAACCTTTTAGCCGCGGGCTGGGTATCATTGCCCCGTTTGTCAGTTCAGCCCTGCTTGGTACAGCTCAATGGGTGGTTCTCAGGCATACTGTCAAAAGGGCGGGATTATGGATCCTTGCGACGGTCATCGCTTTAAGTGTATCCCCAATGGTGCTCAATCTATTCCATTTCGGACCGGCTTGGGAAAATGGCAGGAATTATTTAGTTTATTCGCTTTTCGCTTCGCTTAGAACAGGCTTTATGTACGGTTTGATTACCTGGATTGCTGTGAGCATGATCTCACCGCCATCCGCCAAGACCCTTGAAAACCAGCCAGGACTTGTGAATTAGATCCTGTGCTGTCCGATGCGACTTGCCGCGTGTCATGCCGGTCAGGCATGTATCATGAAGAGAATGTGAATAGTTGAAGTGGAATGATATGAACGAATCAAAATCGAACATCTTTGCGATCTGGGGTTGGAGAATTGCCATCGTTTTGGCGAGCATCATCCTGCTGCTGGGCAATGCTTTACCCTGGCCTTGCATCGGGTCTGCGAGCGATTGTACGGCCTTGATCACCCGCCATTTGGGGGATTCATGGTACGGGCTTTTGATCGTGATTGGAATTCTTTTAATGCCAGTAGAGATAAGTCTGCTGGAAGCCCCCTTGAATTACATTGTTTGGAGCCTTTTCTGGTTCCTCCTTTTCCTGCTTTTCATAGCCAGCATATATCCCATTTATATGGGAACAGAAATTTGGGCTTATATACCGATGTTGGATACCAATGAGTATTTACCGGGCCCCAGCCGGTTGGTAACGCCGCTCAGTTTTGTCGCTTTTTGGCTGGCTGTTCGTCCCAGGAATCTGCAGGAATTGTGGAAGTTTGGCTCTATCGTAGCCCTGATCACACTGGTTGTTTTTACGGGCGCCATTTATATATCCCTCCAACTGGAGACACGGCAGTTCCTGCTCTCGTCCTACTTCGATCCCGCGCGCTACGTTTTTGGGACAGGGCCGTTTTTGATCCTCATCGGTGCAGTGACGGTGCTTGCGGCAGAATTTTTCGAGACGATTCCTAAAGGGCATAAAACAAGAACCGTCGATACAATGACCAGCATTTCGAGTTGAGTCCTTATTGATTCAATTACGGCAGGAGGAGGATTGCAGGGCGGATATTCCTGATATCAAGAAAATGAGGGGCGAGACGGCATCCGGGAGAGTGACCTCACATTTTTGCAGCAGGTTCTACTATAATTTGATCATGAAACCAGAAGAAACCGGTTCGCATTACGACCGAATTGCCACTTGGTGGCAGCAGCAGCATATCGATTCAACCTATGGCATAGCCGCGCTGGAAAGAGCGATCAAATTTGTGGAGAACAGATCTACTGCGCTCGACATAGGCTGTGGGAGCAGTGGACGATTCATCGACGTATTGATCAAACATGGTTTTACGCCTAGCGGTGTCGATGTATCCGCGGAGATGATCTCCCTTGCCAGAAAACTGCATCCCGAGGTGACTTTTTATGCCAAAGATATCTGCAACTGGGAATACCCACAAACATATGACCTGATCTCCGCCTGGGATAGCACATTTCATCTGCCCCTCGCCGAACAGGAACCTGTCCTTAAGAAAATGTGCGAACACCTGAATCCCAAAGGCATCGTCTTATTCACCTGTGGCGGAACCGGTGAACCCGAAGAGATCGCCGGCGGGTTCGAAGGTCAAACCTTCGACTACAGCACGCTTGGTGTGAATGAGTTCCTGCGACTTCTGATCAAGTTTGGCTGTACGTGCAAACACGTCGAATACGATCAATATCCGGAAAATCACGTTTATATCATTGGGCAAAAAGCCTGATTGGGATTTTCAATGCCGCGCATCAAGACAACGCCACTGGTTTTTGCGGAATCCATTGGAAGGCATCTAAGGGTATGCTTCGCGGGCACGAATCATCACGCATCGATGAGGATGGATTGAGTCTTCAGCGGGTCGTTCGGCGTGGTCTTCTGGCTTGCGCGATACTGTTGCTTATCGGGCTCGCCTGGCAGGCACTATCGGGAGTGTTTCGGCAGCTGCCTCGCTCCCGCACGGTCGGCCAGAAAATGGAGACCGTGACACAGTTCGAGTGCGGGCTCCTGAGCCTGCTGGTCGTGCTCACGTGCTTCAAGTGGCGCCGGTGGGCTGCCCCGGTCCGTACGCTGTGGGCGATCTCCCTGGCGACAGCCGCCGGCGTTTCATCGCTGGTCTGGGGTCCGCCGATGACGCTGATCGGTTTACTGTTTGCTGCGACTGCGCTGTTTTTCGCACAAGCCATCAACTGGATATTGCGTACCGCCCTGTTGGAATAACTGCTCCATTCTTTTGTTCCCAGGTGCAAGAAAATGTTTGGCTCCGACGAGATGGCCCACTACTTTATGGAGGAGGTTCGTTTTATGAATGCGCTCCCTGAATCAACAGTGATGGAATTCATCCTTTACAACAACTGGGCAAACCAGCAGGTGTTGCAGGCTTGTCTGAATCTGAGCGAGGAGCAGCTCGCAACCATAATCCCGGGTGCCTATGGGACGATCCGCGACACCCTGCAACACATCATCGAGGGCGAGGAATTCTATGTGGAGTTATTGACCGGGAGGCGCCCACAGCCATCTTTCCAATGGGGGGCGAAGCCGGGCGTACCCGAAATGAGGGACTATGGGGCTCGGGTTGGCAATGCGCTTGTGGATGCGATTCATCGCATCCGCCCGACTGACCGGGTCCATGAAGAAGGAGAGGGTGCGACGTTCCACTATCAGGCTCTCGCCGTTTTCATTCAGATCGTTAACCACGGCGTAGAGCATCGAACGAACATCACGACGATCCTGAACCAGGCGCAACCCGCTCCTCCTGCTGTGGATGGCTGGGGTTACTTATCGGCTCACCTGGACCGGTTTGATTACGAAGTAAGTTGATCTCAATCTCTGAAGCCGCAGCACGAATCAAATGTGATCATTAAAAATGACAGACATCACTTCTGATCTTTTGAGTCTGAGGCTCCAACGTCTATATCGGGATATTCAATCGGCTGGAGGGCGTGCGCTCGAATCATTTTGGGCTGAGATCGAGCAGCATGGCTCGCCGATCATCGAACCGGGTGCGAATGGCGATTCGCTGGTCACATTCCTATGGAAGGATGACGGCCTGGCACGCCAGGTTGCAGTGATCCAGGATTGGGGCGCGGACGGTATTCGCGAACATCATATGACCTGCCTTCCGGGCAGCGATGTCTGGTATGTCACGCGCAGGATGCGGGACAATACGCGGACCACGTACCAGCTCTCGCCGAACCCATCGGACAATCGAGACCAGCCCGCTCCGTACCAGCCTGACCCGCTGAACCCAAGAACGTTCACCGCGTTTTTCTCAGAGACCGGTAATGACATCCTGTTCTCGCTTTTGGAATTACCCGGGGCTCCAGCACTACCCTGGCGACAAACCCACTCGATACCCGCCGGCAGGATCGAGCTGCACCAGCCCTTCGACGACCGCCGGCTGTGGGTCTATCTGCCAGCTGCACAGACGACGAGTCCATTGCCCCTGCTGGTCGTCTTCGACGGTGTGCCGTATAAGGATAGGCTCCATCTGCCTGAGATGTTGGATTATCTGATCGCCGAGCGCAAGATCCCACCTGTTGCAGCACTATTGATCGACAATCGCGACCGAAGTGAATTGCTCTGCCGGTCTGAATTTGCCGACCATATGGCGAACAAGGTCATCCCGTGGCTGCGAAACACATACACAATCACAGATGATCCGCACGAGACCGTTGTAATCGGCTCCAGTTACGGTGGTCTTGGGGCTGCCTTCCTGGCGTTCAAGCATCCGCAGATCTTCGGGGCGGTACTGTCACAAACCGGTTGGTTTCGGTGGCATCCCGAGGATGACCCGGAGCACCACTGGCTGGCGCGTCAAATGGCAGAACACGCCAGGGTACAGGTAATGTTCTGGCTGCAGGTGGGCAATTTGGAAGTTGCTCTGATGCTGGATGGTGGTCCGAGTCAATTGGCTGCCAATGAATATATGCGCGATACGCTGCGAGCCAAAAGATATCAAGTTTCCTATCAGGAATATAGCGGCGGGCACGACCTCAGCAGCCTGGAGTCGCCGCTGGCAGGGGCGCTCACCGATATTCTGAATCGAGCCTGATGCACCCCGTGGACCGCCCTGAACGAGGTGCAGTGCCCCGAGGCGTGCCGAATTATAATTACGGGATGCGTTCTCAACGTTTCCTAAACTCGTTGTTCCTACTCATCGCGCTCGGACTGGGAGCATTCCACCGTCCGGGAGCCGTCCAGGCGGACCAGCGAAGCAGTCCTGTGGACGAGATCCAGCCTGCCCCGTCCAGCCAGGTCAGCGCCTTTGACCTGATCCTTGCGATGAACACCCTGCGCGTTTCGTATGGGCTCCCAGCCTTGATCGAAGATCCAATCGTCAACGCTGTGGCTCAATCGACTGCGGAGATTATGGCAGCCAACAATATGTCCTGGCACATCGGCGACGTGCGCGGTCGAATCGCTGCTGCCGGATACGGTGGTGGCGGGACGGTGTGGGCGACGGAAAACTTCGCCGTGAGCAGTGGTGGCATGGGTATCGACGAGATCATGGCGGTCTGGGCAGACCCGGACCACATGCGCCCGGCGGTCAATGCGGCGTACTGCAACATAGGCGCGGGTGTGGCGCAATCATCAGATGGAAGGATCTACTACATCCTGCAGGCTGCCTACGTCGCCGGGCGGGAGTGCGGCAGTTCGTCACCGTCCTCGGGAGGCACTTTACAACCGGGCAGTGTTCCAAATCCGGTCTCGCAATTGATCATACCGGTAAAGATCGCCACACCGGATGCCGAAGGCAAGACTTATCATGTCGTCCAGGCAGGGCAATCGTTCTGGTCGATCGCCATTTCCTACCAGATCACTATCCACGACCTGGAGGTCTGGAACAACATCTCGCGCACGATACCCTTGCAATCCGGGCAGCGCTTATTTATCCCCAACAAGAACACGGAAGGTTATTCCACGCCGACGCCCTTTGGCATGTTCGTGCTCCAAACCCCGGATGCGGACGGGAAGATCATCCATGAAGTGCAGCCATACCAGGCATTGATCACCATTGCGGATGCGTATGATGTCTCGGTGGAACGGATATTGACCTTGAATGGACTGCAGGCGGATTGGCCCCTGCAAATTGGGCAGAAACTGGTCATCTCCCCGGGCAATATCACTCCCAGTCCAACGTTGAGCAATATCCAGAAGCTCACGCCCGAAGCGGACGGTAACTACTACCATTCCGTTCAGACCGGCGAAACGCTGTCGTGGATCGCAGCCTTGTATGAAGTTCCGCTGGCAGATCTGATGGCATGGAATGGACTGAATAACACCTCCGTCATCCGCCCAGAGCAAAGATTGCTCCTGCTCGTGACCCCACCCCCAACGGCGACATTGACGCCCAGTCCGATAACGATTACGCCCTCTCCTTTGCCGTCGATGACTCAACCCTCGCCGACAGCGATTACACCTCTTGCCGCTACACAGTCATCTTCCTCCCGTAGATCTAGTCTGCCCCTTATTTTAGGAGTGACGGCGATCCTGGTCGGCGGATTGCTCTGGTGGAGATTTGCACGCAAACGAGAGTAATCGATCACGATTGTCCGGCACAGCATTGGGTAACCTGATACGATCACATACAACCTGTCTGATTCGGAGCGATGTTATGCAACGTAGCGAACATTTTTTGGATTCGTCACTGCCCCGGGATTTCTACTGGTTCAATGAACCTGCACGCTATCGCCTGGGGAACGGTCTGGAGATCTTCACCGATGAGAAGACGGATTTCTGGCAAAATACCCATTACGGTTTTCAACGAGACGATGGACATTGCCTGCTGATAGAACAAACCGGCGATTTCTCGTTGATGACCCACGTGGAGTTTGATCCCCGCGAGATGTACGATCAGTGCGGCTTGATCGTGCGAGTGGACAGCCAGAATTGGGTCAAGGCATCCATGGAATATGAAGATGAACACGTAAGCCGGCTTGGCTCGGTAGTCACCAATCTCGGCTATTCAGATTGGGCTACACAGGATGTGATATCGAAGCACGCCGAAATGTGGTATCGCATCAGCAAGCGCGGCAGAGATTTTCTGCTGGAAAATTCTTCTGATGGAAAAGCGTGGCTGCAGATGCGTATCACACATCTGCACAAGGAAACCGAGTCTTACCAGATCGGGGTATACGCCTGTAGTCCGATCGGGAAGGATTTCCAGTGCTGTTTCAAGACACTGGAAATCTCAGAAAACAAATGGCAGCAAATCCCGGAAAGCAGCGAACACGGTCCCGACTCGACCTGAGTATGGAGTCATCCGGGCTCGGACCGGTTCTACAATTTACTGGAGGAACATGATTGAACCCGCCAAATTCGCCTTGTTTATCGGTATATCCTGGGCATTGATCATTGCTCCCGGTCCAGACATGATCTACGTGATCACGCGCGGCATGGCTCACGGACGTAAAGCGGGAATGTTGTCGGCGACCGGCGTGGTCTGCGGGATCCTGGTGCACACCACTGCCGCTGCCCTGGGTCTGACGCTCATCCTGCAAACCTCGGCATACGCGTTTCTTGTCGTCAAGTTTATCGGTGCAGCCTATTTGCTGTACCTTGGCTTCAAAGCCTGGCGGGATAAGAGCACGTTTCAGCTGCAGACATCTGGGTCGATTGCGAAGTCCGGTATGCTTTTCTGGCAGGGCGTTCTATCGAACGTCCTCAATCCGAAGATCGCCATTTTCTTTTTGGCGTTCCTGCCACAGTTCGTCGACAGGGAAAGCAGTCACGTGACACTGCAACTGGCAATTCTGGGGCTTACGTTTGCTTTCTTTGGATTGTGTTTCCTGCTGGTCGTCGGATATTCTTCGGGAACCGTTGGACGATGGCTCATTCACCGCCCGGGAGGCGCGCAATTCTTCAGACGTCTCGCCGGTGGTATTCTGATCGGTCTGGGAATACGACTGGCATTCACAGAGAAATGATCTCAAAATCGCCGGGATCCAGCCTATGCTTCCGGGATACCCAATAACTTCAGCAGACGATCGTCTTTGAGAAACATCACCCTGTTTTTCTTTTTTGAATAGCCCAGCCCGGTTTCCTTTGCCAGGTATTCAGCAAGTTCGTAAACATCCTCTTCATATTTGTCGAGCGGTGTAGAGATCATGATATCTTCCGTGCCCACGTGAATCCCCAGTCGCGACTGGAGTTGGGCAAAGCCGGTCGACCCGTCGAAGATGGGGAATCCCTGATAGAACCCCAGCAGCCTGGAAGGTTCCAGCATGCGTGTCAATAGTTCCTCCGGCAGCGGGAGCGCTTCCTTGTTGGCACGCAGAAATTCCACTGCCTGACGAATGACCGGCTCCCGGTCGGCGTAGTCCAATTCATCGGTCGAATAGCGGTTGTAGAACGCTGCCAGTTGCGATGGCTTCCAATAGAAGGTGATGTCGTTCTGAGATTCAACCACCTGCCTCTCGTCCAAGTAGGGAGAATAGGGAATCCCCAGCGCTTTTAATGCCGGGATCAATGTACTGGTATTCGTCGACATTTGTAGTTCGATCTCATCGGCGTTCAGATCCCGGGTCTTGTCGTATATCAAGATCCCGTCCCTGCCGGCCAGATACTCCGTATCCATGACCCGCAATCCATGCAGATCGGAGTCGAAGATCAAACGTTTTGGACCGAGCTCAATTTCAAATCGCATATCGCATTTTATCAGCACCCCGACGAGGTGGTGAACAACAGAATAATCTACTGCCAGCCGCTGGCAAGGAAGAGGGATTGGAACAGTTCATTCGCCTCCTCGAGCGTCATCGGGCGCGAACGGGCATAATCCACAAACTCAATCGGCAATAATTCCGTGCTGATATACCGACCGTCATAAAAGACATGATGATCGATCATTCCCTCGCGGCACGCCGGGCACAATCCATATTGGTCGAAGAACAGATTTCCAAGTCCATAGTGGATGAAGGATCCGTTCAGAAATTCCATCCCCTGCGGTTGGTGCGCCTGGCTGCCGCTGACAATGACCGCGCCTGCCTCTGCCATCTGACGAAAATCCTGCTGCTGGTCGGGCTGTGCCACATAGGTGTAATATTCATGATGCTGGAAGGTGGCGATCACCAGATAGCCTTCCCCTGTGAGGCGGCTGATCTCTCCCGCCATCCAGTCCATGTCGCATGCGGCTGCACCCGGATGCGTTTCATCCGCCTGGGCGAACGAACCGCCTTTCTCATTACAGCCAATAAACACGATCCGGTTGTGGTTGTGCTCGAGCAATAAGGCCTTGCGTCCATCGCCGAGATCCGCTCCGCCTCCGTAATAAAGCCAGCCGCGCTGCCGGTACATGTCGAGGGTGTGATACATCGCCTCCGTTCCCCAATCCTGGAAGTGATCACCGGTCAATTCGATCACATCTGTGCCGACATCCTCCAGCAGCTGAACATAATTATCCCGGCTGCAAAAGCGGATTTCCTGCTGGGTCGGGTTCGGATACGGGCAGTCTTCCGCAAAGGGCACCTCATTGCTGATATGCGTGATGTCCGCCTCCAGTAACCAGTCACGAATATCCTGGGCAGGATACATCACACCATATTTTTCCATCTCATACGCCGTGGCGCGCACCAGGGCTGTGACACCCGTCATCGCCAGGACGGTCATCTTTTGCGGGTCCAGATTGGAAGCGGGGATCGTAAAATTGCTTTTGATCAACGCAAGTAATTGCGGGTCACTATTCAACGAGATGGGGATTTTGAGTCGATAACTTCCCAGGTCGAAGTCTTTATGGATCGGCGACAGACCGTCCACCGGAAGCACTTTCCAGCGCGGCTGCAGGGATTCGAACGGGACGATCGCCAGAGCCGGCTGGTGTGTCCATGCGTAGTCGACCAACTCGTTACTTGCCATCACCTGCACGGCATTGCTGCCCGCCGGACCCCAGGCGGCAGTGAACATGTCGTCGGTGTTTTGATCCATCAGGAGTGGCGGGGTCGCGTTGGATGCGCCCCGCCAGCGTGAAAGCAGATCATCCCCGGAGATGCCTTGCAGGGTCGAAGAGAACGGCGTGACCAGCGCATACACCCACTGGCTGACGACGTTTCCTGCCCCCACTTCCAGGCGTATGTTCGCCGTGGTCGGGTCACTCACGAACAATCCTCGCAGGGGATCTTCCAGGGCACCGCCGAAAGTACTCGCAAGATAAGGTGGCACCCAAATGGCAACCTTGACGATCTCGGCGTTTGGCATGGTTGTGACAGTCGGAATCGCCTGGGTTGAAATGGTCTCCCCTCCCGGCCCGGGCTTGGGTATGTCCACTGGAGCCATATTGGATTCGGTGAGGGTCGCGTGTCCGGCACAACCGGAAAAGATAAGCGCGCATAGGATCGGAATGAAATAACGTTGATTACGATAGTTCACGAGGATATCCGAGAGCTGAGATTTGAAGGGGCTTGCTCAGACGATCAACAGCAGGCAGAGTCTACCATGCTGCAGCGAGGGGTAATCAAGGTAGTTGAATACGGGCGAGCCGCAGGTGAGGCAGATTTTAATTGGGAAGACCACCTTGCGGTGGTCTTGTAGTGCCGCCTCGTAGAGCCGCAGGTGGGGGAGATTTGTTGAGCACGCTTGTGCGAAATCCCGACCAAGGGCTTATGAGTTAGCCCCTCTAGGCACTCTTAAGAATGCCAGCACATATGGGATAAATAAATCAATTCCGGGGCACTTCGCTATATATGGCGGTGTTTTGAAATGATTATCACTTTGATAATCTCCTGCACATCAAAATGCAGGTATATGGAAGTANAACAAAACACNGAATCGCCTTCAATTCATTCGGTAACAATCAAANCTTTTTCAGAAATGATCAGTGTCGATACCGGCAATGATCAACTGTNGGATTATTTCAAAAACCACCTCGCATCTAACGACGTCGGCCTNTAACAGAATCAGTCCCAGAGATTCTTAATCGATAGNATGGAGGTATCATGTCTGTGTCCTACATCACGTGGGGCCGTGGGGTATATAGAACCTCAGCTAATATCTAGAAGACTGATTATTTTGGTAATAAGC
>Ga0065705_10104721_pt1 | contig 11717 bp, 6 predicted proteins | sample SwibulcommuniRL2_FD_59092 | JGI IMG/M metagenome (GOLD analysis project Ga0065705, IMG submission 59092) | Bulk soil microbial communities from switchgrass field near Rose Lake, East Lansing, Michigan, USA - RL2 Bulk Soil v2 (version 2) | ecosystem: Environmental > Terrestrial > Soil >... | reverse complement strand
GGATCGGCCGCTCCGATGAGGCGGGCGACTTTCTGGCGGCAGGCGGTGACGAGGCGCTCCGCTTCGGAAGCCTCGGTGTAGCTGCTGCGGCCTGCCGGCGCGCCCAGACGCCTTTGGTAGTCGTCAACGGCTCGATAGACCGCTTCGGGCTTGGGCCAACTGGTGGCGGCGTTGTCGAGATAGACGCGGGGGCGAGCCATGACCTCATCTTCGGTCGCGTGTGCCAGACGTGCAATCGCAGCTAATGCGAGAAGTTGCCCTGCTGCCTAAAGCTGCGACCATGCCCGGCCTTCGCCCAGTTCACCGGCCGGCTGCGGGAAGCGGTCGGGGTGCAGCAGAAAGGCGAGCAGCTCCAAACTCTCAACCAGCCGCGGACCGCTGCGGTTGAGATAGGCATTGCCGTCGAGCACATAGGCCCGGCCGTTTCGGAGAGCGGACAGATTTGCAAAACTCGGAAGGCGCCGCAATTGCTCGGCCTCTTGCCGCGAACGGTCGAGGTCAAAACCGCAGGGCGCTACAACGAGCACCTCTGGATCGAAGGCTTGAACGTCGGCCCACTGGCAGTAGCCGCTGTGCTGGCCGGCGGTCGCCAGACCGGACCTTCCACCTGCCAGCGCGATCAGTTCCGGCGTCCAATTGCCGGCCGCCATAAGCGGGGCAACCCATTCGATGCACAAGACGCGCGGCCGGCTGTCCTCGGGCAGCTCGCGAGTGACGCGAGCGATCGCAGCGATTCGGACGCGCAGTTGATGGACGAATTGTTCTGCTGTGTCCGCATTGCACGCCTCACCGATTCGGCAGATGTCGGTCAGCACGTCGTCCAGTGACTGAGGATTGAGCGCCAGCACGCGCGCAAGCCGCAATTCCGGTCGCGAGTGGACAAGCTGCTGGACATCGGCGAACCGAACGGCGCAAACGTCGCATTGGGCCTGCGTGACGATCAAATCGGGGGCCATTCGGCAGAGCAGCTCCGCGTCGATTTCGTAGAGCGACTGACCCACTTCCAGCCGGTGCCTCACCTGCTCGTCGATCTGGCCGCTAGGGAGGCAGGAATCAATACACGATCGTGTCGCCCGGGGGAGCATCGCCGCGCTCGGCGGATAGTCGCATTCATGACTCACAGCGAGAACCTGCTCGCCGAGCCCAAGCGCGAACAAGATTTCGGTGCCGCTGGAGATGAGCGAGACAACGCGCAGCCCGCCGCCAAAAACATTGCGCATGCTGCGATTGTACTCGGCTCTACGGCTTGGGCTCGTCCGCCGGCTTGGCAGCGGCCGGTTTCGATTCGGCGGGCTTTGGTTCGGTCGTTTTCGATTCGCTGGGCTTTGATTCTGTGGGCTTTGATTCGTTTGGCTTCGATTCGTCGGGCTTCGATCGGGTGTCCTGATTGGGATTCTTCGGGTCGGGCTTCGGTTCGCCTGGCCGGGGCGACTCGCCCGAGGCACTCTGAATCAACTTCAATTGCTCGCGCAGCTTCATGCCCTCGGGGTGTCGATCAAGCAACGCATTGAGGACGAAATCGGCGGGGAACCGCTCGTCGAGTTGATTGAGCAGGTCGCGGTAGTGAGTGATCGATTCGATCAAATCCTGGGCCTCGGCATTATCCATGAGAGGCTGGTGATCCTTGAAAATCTGCGCCCAGGCGACCCAAGCCTCTTCATACTTCTGACGCGCCTCGGCAAATTTCTCGCCGCTGGCAAAGAGCTTATCGGCCTCATAGACATTGCGCCGGGCGTCGAGAGCCAGCTTGGTCCGTTCGGCATCGCAACGTGTCCGCCAATACTCGAAGTTAACAATTTGGCGATTGCGGGCGATGCTGCTGGCAACCGATTCGTCGTTTTCTACCTGTTCGAGCAACACGCGAATGTCGGGGCGCTTTTCGCGCGGCGCCCGATCAAGGACGTCCCGATCGCGCACCGTCGACTCCATTTCGGCCTGATAGGCCAGTCCCATTTCCTCAGGAGTGCGCTTGTCCGGCGACTTTTCCAGCGCTGCTCGCGCCGCGTCTGAAAACTTGGCCGTCCTCTCCTTCTTGATTTCATCGCGAATGCCGGGCGCCAGAAGGTCGATCTGGTCGCGAAGCTGTTTGATCCGGTCCTGCCGCTCCTCCAACTCGTTCAGTCGAAACATGAATCCTTCGGTGGCGGGCAATTCGCGATTGCCGTAGTCCCGCCATTCGTCGGCAGCACGTTGCCAGGAAATCTGCGAACGCTCGCCGAAATAGCCGTCTTTCTCAGCCGCTGCCGAACCGTTGATGAGCGCCATGGCACCGCCGTTGTAGAAAAGCAGGGGCGATTTTCCCCGAATCGGCCGATTCGCCGCAGTTACGGCAAGGACTGCCCGGTTGAACCAAAGCCGGGCCACAAGCCAATTGTCGGGTTTCACATCGGGACCCAGTGCTTCGTCCTGATCCACCTCGACCCCGTTGCGGCGGAACAGTTCGTGGAAATCCTTGTCGGTCTTGAACATCCGCCGGAACTGTTTCTGCTCGTCGGAGCGCCCCATTTTCTGGCCGGTGAACCAACCGATCTCGTTCAAAAGCCCAGGCTCCTGGCGGTTGTAGTGCGTGCCAAGGATCAAGAAATCGATCCCTTTCTTCACCCATTGATAGCGCATCCGATAGTCGTCGAACTCCACTGACACGTTGTACGACAGGTTGTGGGCCTGAAAGTCCCAGACTTCCAGAAAATTCGGCTGGAGGCGGATGATCTGCTGGACCGTCAGCTCGAGCTTGTCCCAATCTTCGACCTTTTTGTAATGGTTGGCATAGATCCAAAGGATATTGGCCGCCACGCCGCGCAGACCGAGCGTAGCCAGCTTCATCGTTTCGCTGGCCGGATCGATTTCGCCCAGTTCGGCCTGAGAGAGGTTGTATTGGACCCGCAACTGCGACAGCTTGCCTCCCGGCGAGCCACGGCCCCCCTGATTCGGATCGATGGTGGCCGGCTGGCTGAGTGCGGCCAGCGGCAACAAGAGCAGGGCGATGGCCGTGATATAGGCAATTTTGCGGACAAACGAGGCGTTTCGGCTCATGCCGCAATCTCCCGCGTCTTGAGGCAGAAGTAACCGACAATGGTGACGACCAGAAAATAGACCGCGGCCATGACGAGCTGCTGGGCAACGAGATCTGGAAAGATCGAAAAGCCGTCGGCCACGAACTTGACCGTGTCGAACTGAGTGAAATCGGGCAGGATGTACGTCGCGGCCTGCAACACCCACATCAATGCGTGATCGCAGAATTTGAGCACGTGCATGACGACGGAATTCACCTCGAGATCGACCATCACGTTCTGTTGGGTGACGATTCGCAGCGTCGATTCCAAAGGCCCACCCCCTTCCACCGCGCCGTTTGCCACGCCCCGGATGAACTGGCCAAACAGCCCGAGCACCGCAGCCGAAAGCGTTGCCATCATCGAAACGCTGCCGTTTAGAAACGTGCTGAACGTGACGCCGAACGCAGTGACGAGGACCATTTGCAGCCAGATGCTGAGGTAGGCTTTTGCGAAGTTGAGCTCGAAGCTGCTATCGTGCGAGCGCAGATAAACGTCGGCCTGGGCGACGCCAAAATATTGAGCCGTTTCGACGCAGCGTATTTCGACCTCCACGCGGCCATTCGACGATACCAGGTCCCGGAACAGGTCGAGCTTCCCCCCAGTGCCAGCGCCGGTTTCCGAGCTGAGCTCGCGGGGAATGAGCCGCTGCTGCGTCGTGTATTCCTTCGACTCAAACAGGATCGGCCCGCTCCGCTTGATGGGGGCCGCTGGATCGGGATTGCGGATGACAATTTCGCCCAGAATTCCCTGCTCGATATCGCCCTTATAACTGCGGAAGACGCGGAGGGTCATTTCCAGAGGCAATCCATCGGGATAACGCTCGGGGGTGACTCCTTCGAACGTCCAGACGGCCGCTGCCTTTGACGAGCCTCCGGCGGGCCCTCCCTCGATGAACCCGCGATACATCCATTCGTTGCCAACGTTGATCCCTTTTCCCGGCTTGCCATCGCGATCGAGGATCACCAGCTTGCCGAACGTCGGGGCGCGGGCGACGAGCTGATCTACAGGCGGGCCAATGCGGACTTTCGCGGCAGCGCCTTCTCCTACGATCTCGACATCGTGGCGGTGGCCATTGACAACGTTCGTCTGCCCCTTGCCATCGGTGCCAATGGTTACCGTATGGCGGTGGAAGTTGTCGAAGCTCGTCTGCCCACGGCGGACTTTGCCCTCTGGAGTGGTTTCCTCGACCAGATCGGCCGCAACGACCACATGATCGTGCGACAAGCCCCGCCGGACAAAGAAGTAGCTAACGAGGCCCATCGCCACGAGCATCATCGTTCCCACCGCGATGAAGCCGAGCGAGCGCCCCAGGACAATTTCGCCAGCGCGGATCGGCTTGGTGACGACAGTATAGATCGTGCGATTCTTGATGTCGTTGGGAATGCTGAACGTGCTCAGGAATAGTGCCATGAGAAGCGCGAGGTAATTCGTCGCTCCGAGCACGAAGCTCACGTACACGCGGGCCGGATTGCTGTTCTTCACGTCCAGGAACAAGCCCGCAAACAATAGCAGCACGACAAACACCAAAAAGCCGATGAGCACGCGATTGCGAATCGCCTCTTGCACGGCCAGGCGGGCGATGGCCAGCGTGCGGCGGAACGAAAACCGCGGCAGATCGTCAGTGACGGCCGAAAACAAGGCCCGGTACACGTAATAAAACGCTTCGCTTGGTCCATAGCGGAACGAAGCGACGACGAAGCACAGGAACGGCACAATGAGCAGAATCAAAAAACAGACCGCGATCATTCCCCACAAAAAGCCCCACGTCTCGGGCAAGAACAGTCGCTGATCGACAGGATCGCCTACCAGCCAGGTCCAGAAGTTCGGAATGCCGCGTTCGAGTGTCATACGAGAGCTGTCGGTCGATCAGAATGACGGATGGATGAGGAAATGAGCACCCGCTGGCAGGCAATGAGCGGCCGGGCGACTTGTGCCCGCGCTACTCGTGCCCGCGTTATTTGTGGCCCGCGCGGCGGCCTGGGCGGGCCTCGCTGTCACGAACGATATTGAGGAACAGCTCTTCCAGCGAGAGCGTCGGATGATCCACGGCGACGACCTCGCCACCGTGCCGGGCGATGACGGCGCGAATCTCTTCTTCGCACGCTTTGCTGAGCCCTTTGGCCCTAAGCTGAGTAACATCCTGCACCGTGAGCAGCTCTGCGACGCGACCCAGTTCCTTCAATTCGCCTTGATGGAGAATCGCAATCCGGTCGCAGACGTCCTCAACGTCCCCCAATTGGTGACTGCTCATCACGATCGTTTTGCCCTGGTCACGCAGCCTCAGGATCATGTCCTTCATTTCGCGGATGCCGATCGGGTCCAGGCCCGAGGTCGGTTCGTCGAGGAGGATCAGCTCCGGATCGTTGATTAGCGCTTGGGCCAGGCCGATGCGACGGGTCATGCCCTTGGAATACTCGCGAAGCTGGCGGCGGCGGGCCCAATTGAGGCCGACCATTTCGATCAACTCGTTCGCCCGCTGCCGGCGAACCGCTGCCGACATATCGAACAGCCGCCCGTAAAAATCGAGCGTTTCCTCGGCATTGAGAAACTTATAGAGGTACGACTCTTCGGGGAGATAGCCGATCCGCTCGTTCTTCGTGACCTCGGTGGCGTCTTTGCCGAAGACCAGTGCCTGGCCGTTGGTCGGGAAGAGCAAACCTAGTAGGAGTTTGATCGTGGTCGATTTCCCGGAGCCATTGGGGCCGAGTAGGCCAAAGATCTCACCGCGGCGGACTTCGAGGTCTAGCGCGTTGAGAGCGCGAACTTTCTGGCGGCCCCAGAAGTCGCGGTAGATTTTGGTCAAGCTGCGAGTTTCAATCACGACGTCCGTCAGCGCTTTGACGGAAATCGGCGATGCCGGCTCAGCAAATGTTGTGGCCATACTTAGCGAACGGGAGGAAGGACGAGGAACAAGGATGATTTTGGAAAAATGTAGCGGCAGCGGACTGACGGGCGTGAGTGGCGATAAGGTGCGGCTGGATAAGCCTTTGCGCGTCCCGCCAGCGACTGTCAGTACGCCGCCATTCACGGGGCGGTTCAGCGGCCGTTGTAATTTCTCCAAGTACTGCGTAGCGGTTGGAAAACCAACAATCCAGCCGAATTCACCACTATAAAGGCCGTTGGCCGAGCACGCAAGGATCGCCGTAAGTGGTTGCCGCGAAAGGGGCTACGGCAAGCAGCAGCGGCAGATGCCGTCGCCGCTGGCAATTGGATTGCGTGCTCTAGGACTCGGCGTGCGCAGGAAAGAGTTACAACGTGCCGACCGGCGTCACGACCAAGCGCTTGGCTCTTGCTTGAGGCAAGCGCCCTAGCGCAAAGTTTTGATCGGCAACGACTTACGCGCTGGTTGCAGACTGATCGCCCGGGGGCAAGCGCGTGCTAAGGACACTTTGGCACAGTCGTTGCTTTATGGACTGTCAGCGACGGACGGCTGAGAGGCAGCCGTCAGGATGGAACCGCGAGTCCCCGTCAGCAAGGAGGTATGCCTATTGCAGACACCCGTCCGCCTTTTGAGGCGCGACGGACCATCTTGGCCGCGATTGGGTAGAGTTGCGGCCTGGATTCCCGCCCAATTTCCTTCCCGCCTGGATGGGGCCGCTCGGATTTCCCGCTTCCGAGCGGCCCTCTCTTTTTCTTGGCTCTGGTCTTTTCTTGGCTCTGGTCTGGCTCCGGGCAATGCCGGTACATTCAATCGGTGGCACCCCTTCTGGATGCGACACCAATTGTCACCTTTTGCAGCGTGAGCGCCCTTTCGCGGAGCGAAAGGCGACACTAGCCCATGAGCCGGCTTCTGGTTAGCAATTATTCCACGGCGCTCGATTTCCTGCTGACCCGCATCAACTACGAGCGGACCGTGGCGGTGCCCTACCACACGGGGGCCTTCAAGCTCGACCGGATGCGGCGGCTCCTGACGCTGGTGGGAGATCCGCATTTGGGCCTCAAGGCAGTCCACATTGCAGGGACGAAAGGGAAAGGCTCGACGGCAGCGATGATCGCCGGAGCGCTTCAGGCGGCGGGAATGCGGACGGGGCTCTACACGTCGCCGCATCTGGCCGCCATCGAAGAGCGGATGGCCATCGACAGCCAGCCGTGCAGTCAGGAGGAATTTGCCTCGCTCGTTTCTGAGCTCGAACAAGCCGTTGAGAAACTGCCCCTCTTTGGCGCGGCCAAGGAGTCCGGCGGGCCGACGTTCTTCGAAGTGACCACGGCGATGGCCTTTCTGCATTTCGCGCGGCGAAAGGTCGATTGCGCCGTGCTGGAGGTCGGCCTTGGAGGCCGGCTGGATTCGACCAATGTGTGCGAGCCGAGCGTCACGATCATCACCAGCATCAGCTTCGACCACACGCGGCAGCTCGGCAACACGCTGGCGGCAATCGCTGGCGAAAAGGCGGGAATCACCAAGCCGGGCGTGCCCATGGTCTCGGGCGTGGTCGCCGAAGAACCACGGGAAGTAATTCGGCGCGTGGCCCGCGAGCAGGGCGCGCCGCTCTTCGAGCGCGGCAAGGAATTTGACTTCACGACCAAAGGTCTGACAGAACTCGAGGGCCAGGTGCTTGACTATCGTGAGCCGGACGATGAGCGCGGGCCGGGGCATGTACTGCGCGGGGTCCGGCTCGGCATGTTAGGCGCACACCAGGCGGCCAACGCAGCCGTCGCGATCTGCGCCGTAGGGCGGCTGGTTGAGCAAGGCTGGGCGATCGATGATGCGGCCCTGCGCAGCGGGCTGGCATCCGCCAAGGTGCCCGCACGGATCGAACTGGTTAGCGAGCGGCCAACGGTGATCCTCGATGTGGCCCACAACGTAGCTTCAATCGAAGCCCTGCTCGGCGTGCTGGCCGATCGATTCCGATCCCGCCGCCGCACCCTGATTTTCGCCAGCAGCAAGGACAAGGACACGGCCGGCATGCTCAGGCTGCTGTTGCCGCATTTTGACGAAGTGGTTTTGACGCGGTACATCGAGAATCCACGGGCTGTGGAGCTCGATCAGCTTCAGCAACTGGCGGAAAGGACCCTGAGCGCGGCCAGCAGCAACGGTGACGCGCAGCCCGCGATTCGCGTCGCTAGTGCGCCCAGCGAAGCCTGGCGGGTGGCCCGCGGACTGGCGGGCCCGGACGATCTGATTTGCATCACCGGCTCGTTCTTTTTGGCAGCCGAGTTGCGGCCCGTGGTGCAGCGAGCCACACTGGGAAGGGCGCAGTAGGGCGGATTTGCAATCCGTCCAACCTGCCCGACGGATTGAAAATCCGTCTTACCGGGAGCCGCAACATGAAGATCCCACCCCAACGCTTTGCGCTCGTGCTCCCGCTGCTCGTCCTCGGCGCTGGGCTGGCCGCAGGCCAGGATTCGCAGCGGACCGTGAGCGAGGACGATCTGAAATCGGTCAAGGCCCGCGTGGAGACGTTCTTTCAGTCGCTCACCAACCCGGCCCTCGGTCCCGAGCGGGCATTTCCCGAACTGATTGCCAACGGCCCGTTGAAGGAGCGGACCGAGGAAATCAAGAAGCTGATCGAGCAGGCCCAGACACTCGACCAGCGCTACGGCGACTACAGCGGCCACGACTTTGCCTCGTCGAAAGCGGTCGGGGCAGACCTCGTCTTCCTCAAGTATCTCTATAAGGGGGAACGCTATCCGGTCGTGTTTTGCTTCACGTTCTACCGAGCCGGACCAATCGGCGGGATCGAGCGCGAATGGTCGCTCATTGGCCTAAGGTTCGACTCGCGGATTGAAGCGCTGGAGAAGTAGGGGACTCACGCCCGCTTAGCCGCCGCGTCCACGCGGCGAAACCGGCCGGTCGTGCTGCTCGTCGCTTAGCCGCCGCCTCCAGGCGGCGCACCTAACCGGTCGTGGACGACCGGGCTAAGCGATCATCGATTAAACAGAAACGCCGGGCTGTTGATGAGGGCCCAGGCCAGGTCCTGCACGCCGAGCTGGCGGGCATTCTTGGCTGCGTCGGCGGCCTTGCCGACTTCGGCAGTCAGGCGCGCGAGCTCGCTGTCAAGCGAGCGATAGTGGGCTGCCAGCGCCGCGGCCTGTTCGGGCGTTCGCTTGTCGGCGGGGACGGCCAATGCGGCGGCAATTGCCTCGGGCAGCTTGCTTCCCATGACCGGGCGTTTGGCGTCGGTCACGCTGATGCGGAACTTGCCCAAGAGATGCATGCCGTCGGGGAATTGCTGCGAGATCGACAGCGTGACGAGTGAGCCGCCGTCGTGGCCGACGTCGGTCTTGGTCTCGAAGATCGCCGTGTGCGTCTTGCCGAAATGAGGAGCTACGGCCCAACCGGTGTCTTCACTGCCGTCGATCGCGGCCGAAACGTGCCAGCTATCCTGGCTGAAATCGGCGGAGGCATTTGCCAGGCCAATCGCTTCGACCTTCGCCGGATCGGCCTTCGGAGCAGCCGAGAGCTTCAATTCGCTGACGACGAAATTCCCGTTGCTGGCCCGGCCAGGGCCGCCGGCCGCGAGCGTAGGATCAGTGATCGCTTCCAGGCGAATTGCGGTGATCCCCTTGAGCTCCGTCGGTGCGGCGAAGGTGTAAACGTCCTTGGCAATCGCCCCCGTAGCCACGACCGACTTGTCGTCCTGCTTCGTGAGCGTCGCGCCGGCGGCCGACTTCAGTTCGCTTGGGTCCAGCGGAGTCCAAACGAGCGGCTTGCCAATCGAGTCTTCCCACGCGGCCTGCTTGGCGGGAATCGTCTTCTCGTATTCGGCCAGGGCGGCGGCGGCCTTGGCCTGTTCCGTGGCGGCGGCCTTGAGAGCATCGACGCCAAGCGTCAGTTCCTTTTCGGTCGGTTTGCGGGCCAAAAAGCGGACGAAGACCTCCTCGATGAGCTTTTTGTCATCGGGTTCGGTGGTCGCCAGCTTGTTCAGGTCGCTGCCGCCATCCGCCAAGGCGTTGGCCACCGTCGGGCCGTTGACGAGCTTCATGATCGGGCCGAGGACCATGCCGCTGGACCGCTCACATTCACAAGCCGATTCGCGGACCGGCTTGCCGAAATCGTCGAGGAACGCATCGGAAATGCCCGCGTCGGGCAGCTCCGCGGCCCGGAAACCGGCGGGCACGCCGGGCAAATGCTGCGCGGCGCCGGCGGCCATGTGAATGGCGTCGTAGAGCACTTCGGCGGGCAACCGCCGTGGAATCGCGTGCGAATAGTTGATCGTGTCGTCCTCGTTCCACTGGTTGGTGACGACCGAGGCCTGGTACGTCCGCGATTTGCAGATCGTTTGCAGGATGTGCTGGGCGTCGAAGCCGCTCGTGATGAAATCCTTGGTCAGAGCGTCCAGCAGCTCCGGGTTCGTGGCCGGGTTGCCGGCGCGGATGTCGTCGATCGGCTCGATAATGCCGGGGCCAAAGAGATAGCCCCACAGGCGATTGACGTAGCTCTTGGCAAAATACTGGTTGTCCTTCGACGTGATCCAGTGGGCGAGCTGTTCGCGGCGGGCCGCGTCGGCAGGGGCCAGGTCGGAATGGGCATAGGGGAACGACGGCTTGACGATCTGACCCGTGCGGTCGTGCTTCACGTCGCCGCTGCCGGTGTCGTAGATCGCCTCGACCAGCGGCACCGCCCCTTCGACGGCCGACCCACCGATATTCTGCCCGGCAAACTCCGGCAGCGGCTTGCGGCCGACCTGGGCGAAGTACTGCGAGAGCTGGTAATACTGATCCTGGGTCCAGCGCTCGAACGGATGATCGTGGCACTTGTTGCAGTTGAATCGCACCGCGAGGAACAGGTGCGTCGTGTTCTCCATCGCGGCGGCCGGGTCGCGCAGCACCTTCCAGTAAGCCGCCGGCGGATTCTCCAGATTCGACCCGCGCGCCGTCAGCACCTCATACGCCATCTTGTCGTAGGGCTTATTCGTGGCGATCGATTCCTTGATCCAGTTCCGCAGGGCGATCGAGCCTTCCTCGCCGAGGAACTTGCGGTTCACCTGCAAGAGATCGGCCCACTTGTTCGTCCAATGCTCGACATACTCGCGGCTGCCGACGAGCTGATCGACGAGGGCGTTGCGTTTGGCCCGACTCTCTCCGGGTAATGCAAGAAAGGCCTTGGTTTGCTCGGCGGTCGGCGGCAGGCCAGTCAGGTCGATATAGACGCGGCGGACGAAATCCTCGTCGGTGCACAAATCGCTCGGCAGAATCTTGACTTGCTGGAGCTTCTTATCGATGAGCTGGTCGATGTAATTGAACTGCGGCTTCTGCTCCCAGGCAAAGCCGGTGCGGTCGCCCATGACGACGATCGTCGTCGCGGCATACGCCCCTTCGTAGCGGACGAGCACGGGTGCCTCGCCGCGGCGAAGCGTTGTGAGCACGCCGCTCGTGTTGGCTTCGATGATCTCGATGTTGCCGCTTTCGATGAAGGCTTCGCGTGTCACGTCGCGGACCAGGCCGTCGGCGTAGGTCGCCATCACGGTGACTTGCTGCTTCATACCGGGCCGCGGAACGGTCGGATTGACGGGCAGCACCTCGATCTTGGTGACGCGGGGCGCCGCCAGATCGAGCTTTACCCCCTGGCTGATCCAATCGCGGACGAGCTGGTAATAGGGATGATCGACGGTTGTGCGGACGCCGCCGACGTGCGGAATCGAGCCGGTCGCCTTGAGCAGCATCAGGCTCTGATCGGGAGCCGCACGGTTGAAGCGGCGGCCGCCGATGTCGTCGGTGAAGGCG
>Ga0065705_10104720_pt1 | contig 11719 bp, 9 predicted proteins | sample SwibulcommuniRL2_FD_59092 | JGI IMG/M metagenome (GOLD analysis project Ga0065705, IMG submission 59092) | Bulk soil microbial communities from switchgrass field near Rose Lake, East Lansing, Michigan, USA - RL2 Bulk Soil v2 (version 2) | ecosystem: Environmental > Terrestrial > Soil >... | reverse complement strand
TTGCGGAACTTTGACACCTTGGGCGAGACCACCGCCATACAATACGGCTGGTACGGATTCCTGGCAAAGTATTCCTGATGGTAATCCTCCGCCATGTAGAACTTATCGAGCGGGACGACCTGGGTGACGATGGGCTTATCGAAGATCTTCTGCATCTCCAGCTCCTTGATGATCTTCTCGGCAACGTTCTTCTGGTCTTCGTTATGGTAGAAGATCGCGGACCGGTACTGTGTACCGACATCGGCGCCCTGGCGGTTCATCGTGGTAGGGTCATGGATGCCGAAGAATACATTCAACAGATCCTGATAGGAAACAACATTCCCGTCATAGTGGACCTGCACCACTTCGGCGTGTCCGGTATCGCCATTGCAGACTTCGCGATAGGACGGGTTCTTTGCCTGGCCGCCCGCATAGCCCGATTCAACAGCTTCCACTCCCTTGACCTGATCAAATACTGCTTCAAGACACCAAAAACATCCACCTGCCAATGTCGCGGTCATCAAATTCTTTTCCATGAGGTTTCTCCTTCTCACTATCTAAAGTTCTTCAACACCTAAGACAACCTATTATCCCTAAATATTATTAAGGAAGTATTACAGATGTGAATTCACATTCAGATTTGCTAGTCGATCATTGCCTGATAAGCAAGCACCTGGAAATCCTTCTCGGGCAGGTCAAACCCTGCCATATACTGCGCCAGCAGAATGCCGATCAACTCCTCCTGCGGATCCACCCAGTAGTGGGTCTTGGCTGCCCCACTCCAGCCAAATTCCCCAACGGACCCGGGCATCATGGATTCGGCTACATCCAGAAGTACTCGTGACCCAAGACCAAATCCGTAGCCAGGGGATGGTGTACCACCCACTTCCCATGGCAACAACGATTTCGGCAGATGATTCATGTGCATCAAATCCACGATCTTTGGGGCCAGGATGCGTACGCCATCCAATTGACCGCGGTTCATTAGCATTTGAGCGAAGCGCATGTAGTCACCCGATGTGGAAAAAAGACCATAGCCCCCTCTCGCAAAACTGGTTGTGTTCGTTGCAGGATAAGTGATGTCCACATCGATGCGCTGGTTGTAGCCCTGCATGTACGCCTGGCCGATCATGCTCAACGACGAAGTGGCAACATCCGGGAGTCCGTACATGGTGGCGAGACGTGAAAGCTTATTCTCAGGGACAGAGAATCCTGTGTCAACCATTCCCAGGGGCGAAAACAACCGTTCCCGCAAAAAGAGTTGAAGCTTCTGACCCGAGATGATCTCGATCAGACGGGCAATCACGTCAATGGCAAGGCTATAGTGCCAGCGTGTGCCCGGTTGGAACGCGAGCGGAAATCGATCCAGGTGATCAATCCAATCTTCCAGGGTGATATTAGCGTTCTCAAGTCCGCTTTCCAGATACATCTTGCTGACGGGCGTATCCTCCAAAAAACCATAAGTCAGGCCCGATGTATGCGTTAGCAGATGGAGAATGGTGACCGGGCGGTTGAGCGCGACTTCCTCATAGCCCGTTTCCTTGTTCCCTTCCAGTACGCGCAATTTTCCGAACGCCGGGATGAACTTTTCCACCGGATCAAATAATTGAAAACGCGCTTCTTCATACAAGGTCATAAACGCTGTGCAGACGATGGGTTTGGTCATCGAATAGATCCGAAAGATCGTATCTGCAGCCATGGGTATCTGAGTCTCGCGATCCTGACAGCCGACCTGTTCAAAGTGGATGATTTTTCCGCGCCTGGCAATCATCGTGCTCAAACCTGAATAGCCGCGCCTGTCGACATATGCTTGCATGACCGGTTTTATATGAGCTAGCCGTTCGGAGCTAAATCCAACTATTTCCGGAGTTTCCATAGTGATGTTCATGACAGTCCTCCTTATTTTCGATCCGTTCAAAGGCTCAAGATCGGATTCCCTGAACCCCCAATAACAATATATCCATGAGCCATTATAGATACTTTAAGTCCCTGCGCAAGAGCCAATATCAACTGGGAAAGACTGATATCGCGCCATGGGCTGGATTTTCGGAAGTTCGCCATAGCCTGTGCGTGCCGACATCCGCTTCCACGCAACTATGGCGCAACCATGATGGATCGGACAAATTCATCGATCCTGTTCGTAAAAGCCGCGTCAAAGTATTCGTCGCCTTTCTCTGCGCTATCCCGGAGGATCTGGTCCAGCGTTTCGGCATAATAGTCTGTGGTGATCACGAGTTCGGATTTTGCAAGTTTCTTATGCAACGCCTCAGCCGTATGTGGTGGATGATCCTCGCTCGCGCCGGAAAATATTATCGTGGGTATGCTGATCGCGGCAAGTTGTCCGTCATTCAAACCGGCTAGATGGGGATGTCCGCCCTCCGTCAGGGAGTGTGCCCATGTTCGCATGGTGTTCGCGAAGATCACGGGGTCCATGGACAGGAGTTGTTGTTTTTTCTCTGGAACTCGTTGGAATTGATCCTGCCAATTGAACAGGTCCCCCATCCCGCCTTGAGCCTCCAGGGCTGCGGACATTCCGCTCTTTTCCGCCATTTCAGCCGGTGCCAAAAAGGTATTGTGTATGACGAAATTCCACATATTCTGATCGTCGGTCGGCGGTGCCATGAAGATCAGCCCCTTGACTACTTCTGGATGGAAGCAGGCAAGAGATAGTGATGCAAGACCACCAGCAGAACCTCCAGCTACAAATGCGGGCGACAATTCGGTGTAGCGGAGAAGTTCGCACAGTGTATCCGCCCAGAGTTGAAAGAGGTTGTCGCCCCCAAATAAAAGCCCGGACGCACCGGTATTGGGGCGATCCCAAAGTAACACTTTATAGCCAAGCGTCTTCAGTCTCTCGGCAAATAGACGCCCCTTCTCGAGAGGATAAAAGCCGCCAGGCGTATATACGAGTGGAATACCTTTCCCATGAATTTCGAAGCGTATCGTTGAACCGTTGATAGCTGCAATTTCTGCCATGATCAGGTTCCCTTCCCTAGATTTTCAAAGTATTCGCGACTTCAAAATCCGGACTCTGGATATAGGCATGGTTTTGCAGATGACGCTTCAACTCAGCCGGATCGAAGACCCAGAAGGGAGCTGACTTCTTTTTTACGGCATCCTGTGACACAGGGGAGCCTGCCTGTGAATCCTGCATCAGCGTTTCCTCGATAATGGTCGGGTCGTCCGGGCAGCAGCCACAATAATCCAACATGGACAATGCCGTTCGATGCGGGTCCAGTTGCCAGTTTGGATAGGGAATCGCCAGCATCTGAATTCCCGCCTGATGCAGTTCCATGTAACGTTCCATGTTATCCAGCCACATCAGGGCTGTCAGTCCGGTTAAGGAGAGATGCCGGTCGGCATCGTATCGGGCAATCGATGGCACGAAAAATTTCATCCAGCCGCGCCCTTCGAGTTCAAATCGGTGCAGCTCTTCGGGTGTTCTGTCCATGTCAGCTATAAAAGCGTTCAGATTTGACTTGATCCATGATTCTGCTTCTCGATACAAATAGAGATTCCTGGCGTGCGGATAAAGCTCATGCAACCAATCGCCCAGTTCAATGGCCCAACTGCGTCCCTTGATGACCCAGGCGGTTTGCACGGGCGTCTTGCAAAGCAGGCATATGGTTGCATCCAACAACATCTTGACCATGTCCTGCCGGTCAGGTTGTGTAAAACGGGCAGCCACCAGTTGCGTCAGTGTATCGGGTTCCGACATATTGATCACCCCGGGCAATTGCGCAAAAATCTTGCCCGCAAGGGTGGAACCACAGCGTCCCATGGAGTGGATGAAGATGATCCTGCTATCATCCCATGTCACGGACTGCGCCAGTTGGATCATAGATTCAAAGGAAAGAGTGAGCACACGCACCGTGCTCTCATATTGTGCCTGATAATAAAAAGGCGCCTGCGAAAGTTCCTCTGGTGAGGCGGCTTCCACAAACATAGCCTGACCATTCTCAAAATCAAAGGCATATAAGGTGATACGATCGTTTTCCAGTATTTCCTTTGCGTCAATTTGCCCGTTTTCCCGCACTTCAAAATCCTTAATATCAACCAGCGTAACCGGGTCGATGCGTCTCTTATTGATAAGTTCAAAGTTGGTCGCCAGCATTTGAAACTTCCTTTCTCCCTGACTATGGATGTAATTGAAAACTCAACCGATGGGGAACAATGCATCGCCCACCGCAACCATTATAGATGTTTTATGTCCGAATTCAAGAGGCAACTCACAACCAAATAAAAAGAGAGCAGAGACAAGTATCTCTGCTCTCCAATTCGCTCATTTCTTTCTACACAGCGGGCGCTTCTATATTTTCTTTTAGCCCATCTCGTTCCAGCACCACTTCGCCTTCGGGATTCATGGTGGCGTGAACCGCATCTCCATTCTGGAATTCGCCGCTCAATAGCTTATCTGACAGTGGATCTTCCACCTTTTGCTGGATGATCCTGCGCAGTGGGCGTGCCCCAAATTCGGCATCGTAGCCCAGATCTGCCAGGGCAATGAGCGCTTCGGGTGTGGCTGTCAGCGCAAGGTTATGTTCCTTGAGACGTTCCGCCACCTTATCCAGCTCGAGAGTGACGATCTTCTGGATATCTTCCCTATTGAGTGAGCGGAAGATCACAACGGCATCCAAACGGTTAATAAATTCGGGTCTGAATGCGCGCTTCAGCGATTCGCCCAACTTCTTGCGCATATCCTCGTAGGAGAGTCGTTCCTCGGTGATTTCATCACGCTTGAGGGCGAAACCAAGTGAGGACTGCTTCTTGATCACATCTGCGCCGATATTGGACGTCATCACGATGATGGCGTTGCGGAAATCCACTTTGCGGCCCTTCGCATCGGAGAGGTGACCCTCTTCCATGATCTGTAGGAGCATATTGTGGACCTCGGGATGCGCCTTCTCCACTTCATCGAACACGACAATGGAGTAGGGTCGACGGCGCAGCGCTTCGGTCAGTTGACCGGCTTCCTCGTAGCCGATATATCCTGGAGGCGCACCCACCAAACGGGAGGCGGTATGGCGCTCCATAAACTCGGACATGTCCAACTGGATAGCCGCTTCTTCGCTTCCAAACATGAATTTCGCCAGGGTCTTGGTCAGTTCCGTCTTGCCAACGCCTGTCGGACCGAGGAACATGAACGAACCAATCGGGCGTCTCGGGTCTTTCAAGCCGGCGCGTGCACGGCGGACCGCCCGCGAAATTGCCAGGATGGCATCATCCTGACCTATGATTCCCTTGCTGAGTTCATCCTCCATCTTCAACAGACGCTGGGATTCCTCCTCGGCCAGCTGCATGAGCGGGACGCCCGTCCACATGGAGACGACTTCGGCGATATCTTCTGCTGAAACAACGGGACTCGTCGTGCGGTCCCAGCCGGTGCGCAGTCTTTCGATCTGCTCACCCAACTCGACCTCGCGCTCCTCCCATTCCTTGATATCTTCACTGTTGCCTTCCTCCTGGGCAAGCGACCGGTTCTGGCGCGCCTGGCGGAGTTGACCGAATAAGTCCTTTGACTCCTTTGCAGCCTGGCTCTTGTACATGCGCACGCGAGACGAAGACTCATCGATCAGGTCGATGGCTTTATCGGGGAGGAAACGCTCGGTTACATAGCGAGAGGACAAATGCGCCGCGGCTTCGAGCGCTTCATCGGAAATGACCAGATGGTGGTGCTCCTCATATGCCGAGCGGATGCCCTTGAGGATTTCGATCGTCTCTTCCTCGGAAGGCTCGTCCACGGTGATCGGTTGGAAGCGGCGCTCCAGCGCAGCATCCGACTCGATGTGCTTGCGGTATTCGTCCATGGTGGTGGCGCCGATAACCTGCAACTCGCCGCGCGATAATGCGGGCTTCAAAATGTTCGCTGCATCGACGGAGGAACCTGCGGCTCCTGCACCGACCAGCATATGGACTTCATCAATAAACAGAATTGCTCCGGACTGTTTCAACTCGTCGATCACACGTTTGAGGCGTTCCTCGAACTGACCGCGGTACATCGTGCCGGCGACGAGTGAACCTACATCCAACTGTAACAAGCGCTTGTTCATCAACGGCGCCGGGACATCTCCGTCCACGATGCGCTGGGCAAGACCTTCCACGATGGCTGTCTTGCCAACGCCAGGTTCGCCGATCAAAGCGGGGTTGTTCTTGGTGCGGCGTGCCAAAATTTGGATCACGCGCTCGATCTCCATCTGGCGGCCGATGACGGGATCCAGTTTCTTCTCTTCGGCTTTCGACGTCAGATCGGAAGCAAGCTGATCCACCAAGGGGGTCTTCGGATTCGGCGCCGCACTACGCGAAGGTCCGGCACCCGTCGGTGTCGGGGAGGAAGATGCGGACTCATTCAACACGCGGCGAGTCTGCCTGCGGATCTGCTCGGGAGTGACTCCAAGGCGGCGCAGGACTTCCATCGCGGTGCTGTCCACGCGGATTAAGCCAAGTAAAATATGTTCGGTACCAATGTAATGATGACCCAGCCGTCGGGCTTCCTCGACAGCATGTTCGAGGACCTGCTGCGTTTCCCCCGCAAGCTCCACTCGATTGGGATCAAAACTTGATGAGCTGGTTGTAACGCGGCGGATTACCTCCCGCACGCGGTCAGATGTCATTCCAAGTTCGCGCAGGACCCGCCCGGCCACGCCTCCCTCTTCATCCATTAAACCTAACAGGAGGTGTTCTGTTCCAATATTATTATTGCGAGAGCGTTCAGCCTCTTGGTGCGCAAGGCTGAGGACGCGTCGTGCTCGCTGTGTAAAACGCTCCATTCCGGCCATAGTTTTCTCCTATTTCTATTGGGATGATTCTACCAAAAAGGGAAGGGAGTCCGTGTAGGAAAATGATTAGAATTTGTTTACAAACGGTTACAATATTGTCGACAACTTTTGCCTCACAATTTAATTAACGAACAATCTTTCTACATTGGATGCGTAAATAGGATACATTCATGAAATCAATTTGCGTGTTTTGCGGATCATCAGACACGGTTCACGCGGACTATCTGTTGGCCGCACGTTTCATGGGGCGGACACTGGCTGAAAGAGGCATACGGCTCATTTATGGTGGCGGTAAGACAGGACTTATGGGTGCCGTAGCCGATGGCGTACTCGAAGCGGGCGGCGAGGTGATCGGAGTCATCATCCCTTCCATGAATACAGTTGCACTTGCACATATCGGTCTTACGCACATGGACGTTGTGGACGGCATGCACGCTCGCAAAGCACGGATGCATGACCTTGCAGATGGTTATATCGCACTTCCGGGCGGATTGGGGACTTTTGATGAACTGTTTGAAACGGTTACCTGGGCACAGACGGGCGCCCACGAAAAGCCCGTAGGGCTGCTCAACGTCAGGAATTATTACGCTCCTTTGCTTACTGCCATCGATCATGCTGTGCAGGAAGGCTTTGTCTTTCCGGAACATCGCGATGTCTTATTCTGCGAGCCGGATCCGACTGCACTCCTCGACCGGATGGAGCGCTATGAGCATCCGCATGAGGCTGTGAAGAGATGGATGCGGGAAGAGTAACTGACTTGTTAACGCTATAAGCCTTGCGAAGGTTCCGTACCCTACCGCTACGCCTCAGGACACGCCTTCGCAAGGCTGTTCACTTGCAAGGCTATTGAAATAGGGCGTCATGGTTTACTCAAGAACCAAAAAACCGGCAACGCAAATCCCGCGAATAAGACGAAAGATGCGAATTTTTTAGTCTTTTCACGAAATTCTCTCGATCTGCGCCATTCGCGTTGAGAGCGCGTCTCCAAACGGGAACCTGTCAAACTTTCTTGAGAATGCCGTAAACAGGGTGTTTTTTTATGAATATTCAACGACTCGAGCTTTTTTCGGCTGATCTGGAGGCGCAAAAAGACTTTTACGCCAACAGCCTTGAATTACCCGCGAAATTGACATCTTCCAGCCTGAGCGTCGAAGCGGGAGCGACAGAAATTCTCTTCACCCAGGCACCATCGGGTTTTGCTGGCGCCTATCATTTTGCGTTCAACATTCCCGAAACCCAATATTTGGCCGCGAAACGGTGGATTTCAGGCAGAATTCCGTTATTGAGAGATAGGAATGGCAAGGACGATTTCGCATCGATAAACTGGAATTCCGATTCCCTTTATTTTTCGGATACAGCTGGAAATGTCCTTGAATTCATCGCCCGTCACAATTTGCAAAATGCGGTCCATGAAGACTTCAACTCTTCGCAAATCCTGAGCGTCAGTGAAATCGGCTTGCCTGCAGAGAATGTGATGGGTTTCGCCGATGAACTTTGCGTTCGGCTGGGTTTGTCCGTTTTTAAGCAGGAGCCGAACGAGACCTTCACTCCAGTTGGTGACGATCATGGATTGTTTATCGTTCCTGTCACGAACCGAATCTGGATGCCGGACTCAGGAGTGCCTGCCAGGATGCTGCCGGTCAAAGTAATGGGGAATGCAAATGGCAGAGGCTGGGAAGTCCGCGGTGTACCGTATGAAATTGCCGCGTAGATTCTTTTCTTTCGTCATCATCTGTGCGTCAGTTTTCTTCTATCGGTTTGGATTTACGAGCCGTAAACCTATCGAATAGAATGCGGGTCCATCCGGTGAGAAGTGCGTCTGTAATATTCAGCGCCGCCTGGAATTTGATTTGCAGGCGTTGAGAGATGGGAATGGTTCTTAAACTCCTCTCGCGGTAATGAGTCACATCCACGTCCGGGAGCAGATAGCATTCGTACCCATATCGCTTGAATTTCAGAAACAAGTCTGGCTCCTCACCGTACATGAAGTACTTTTCATTGAGCTTTCCTACCATGTCGAAGGCGGATTTTCGGATGAACAGACAACCTGCATTTAGAAACGTGACCCGAATCGGCTTGGTGACCATTGCATGGTGGTGAACCAAAAAGGATGCGTATACCCTGAATGCCATTGGTGTGGAGTATGACCAGGTGAAATTAAGTTTCCGGTGGTATTCGTCATCCTTGAACTGGAGAGGAGCAGCCACTGCGACCTGGCGAGAGAGTCTCAGGCACTCTTCCATAGCGGAAAAAAGGCGGGATGATGCGATTCGAATATCCGGGTTCAGAAGCAGCACATTTTCCGTGGTGCACAGGTCAAAGCCCTGATTCACTGCCCTGGCATAGCCTACGTTCGTGGAGTTTCGAATCAGCCGAACCTGCGGAAAGTGTTTCTGCACCAGGGGCACGGTCTCGTCTCTCGAAGCATTATCGATCACAATGATGTCCCCCGTGGTTACGTATACTCCGAGATCATTCAGTAGATTCAAGACTTCAGTGGCGCTGTTATAGGTGACGATCAGGCTGGTGAAGGATGTTGGATTCATAGCGATGTTCCTTGTGCATAGTTAGGAAGGACACGCAGTAGATGCACACTGGCAGGGTTGCTCGATCTTTCTGCCCGTTCGTCGTTTGAAAATCAACCAGCCCAGGAACAAACCGGCGATGCCAACGATCGCGACCAGCCAAAACCACAGGGGTGGATTCAAACCATACATGCCGATCAGCGTGATGCTGATTGCCACAATGGAGCGCCCCAGGATGTTTGAAATCAGGAAGCGGCGGGCGGGGATGGTGCCGAGACCAGCCACATAGCACATCAGGTCGCTGGGGAAGATGGGCAGGACGAAGGCGAAAAAGTAGAACATGACCCCCTGATTGCGCGCCATGCCATCCCAGCGTTCGATGATTTTCGGGGAAGCAAGCTTATAGATCAGGTTCCTTCCGTAACGACGTGCGATGAAGAATGCGATCTCGCTGCCGAGGATGGTGCTGACGATCACCACCAGCAGACCGACCGTGCCGTAAACGTATCCGGCTGTGATCATCAAGGCATGTCCGGGGATGATCGCCACAAATACCTGAGCCACCATCAAAACAAAGAGCACCACGGGACCCCAAACGCCGAAGCCCTGCAGGTAGGCGGAGACCGCATCCTGATTTCCAATAATGTGCAGAAGATTTGTGATCGGTTGTCGATAGAAGAACATGGCTACCACTACAGCAACTGTCAAAAGAATATTCTTGGGTTTCATTTCAGACCTCCGGGAAAATAAATTTGTTCTTTTTTTCTATAGCCAGGGTGAGGCTAGATTGCAGGCATAGCTCAAAGCTTTGTTTGCGATGGAGCGCCGCAGGAATGATTCAGGGGTTTGCTCCACACTTTGGACAAGGTCTGCATAGAACGCCCGCCGTAATTCCCACGCCAGGGTTGGATCATTGGTTTGAATGCAGGACTCGAAGTTGATGTGCATCGAGTGCGGATCCAAGTTGGCGGACCCAAATATCACGTCCCCTTGATCGTTCCATGCCGCTTTGCTGTGCATGTATCTTCCCGTGTAGCGATACACGTTGCCTCCAGCACAGACCAGTTTGTGGACGTGAATGTAATTTGCAAAATCCACCGGGCGGACACGAGTTTCATGTGAGAGCAGGATGTTGACCTGTACACCCTTGCCTGCCTGTTCGCAAAGCGCTTCCAGCATTTCCTCATCCGGCAGGAAGTACCAGGTACGGATGTAGATGGCTTTCGATGCCTTCTGGATCAACTCCATCAATGCATCACGGATGTCCTGTCGCTCTTGTGGGATGGTCAGCCAGAGTCGATCGGTTCCAGCTTGCACACCGGACGTCTCGAACGAACGGGCAACTGCATCCCCTGCCTGGGAATGAGCGAGCAAAAAGTTGTACACATTGTGGAAGGTTCTTCCAAGGTCGCCATCTGCACGCAGGTTCAAGTCAGTCCAGGTGGTGTAATAATCGCCAATATTCGAGCCTCCCAGGAAAACCGTATGGTCGTCGATGGCTGCGATCTTGCAGTGCATTCGATTGTTTACTTTTAAAGGAGAAGCGGGGCGATACATATCCAGTTGCACGCCATGAGAGCGCAGGCGTCGGAAGAGTCCAATGTTTTGAAAGACATGGCGGGGCTCGTCCAGCGCTTGACCGATCTCATCCACCATCAGGCGCACCTTCACACCTGACAGGGATTTTGAGCAAAGGACATCGCTGATCTTCGTTGCCCATTCGCCATCGTCGAATGAAAGGCAGGTTATTGAGATTTCGGACTTTGCACTACCCAGCTTGGCAACCAGATCGGCGTAGTAATCCTTGACGTTTGTGAAGAGAGTATGTTTGTTCATGGGTATCTCCTTTAGCTGTCCCCACTATCGCATTTTCAGACTGCCAGGAGTAGAGAGCAAGCAGCCAGAAACCGCTGCAGTAACCTGCCAAAAACTGCCATTTAAAACAAACAAGCCCCAATGGGTATCCCATTAGGACTTGTTTCAAGGAAATCAGTAGCTCAGACTGCCTGTACCAGGGGTTTGCCCCTTTCGATCAATGACCTGGCAAGGGCGCGCAACGCATTTCGACGCGTGCGATTGAACGTCCCTTCTGATATATAAAGACGTGCCATGATCTCCCGATTGGGAACGCCTTCCACATAGGCGTCATGCAGGACGACATAGCTGTACCAGACCCGCGGCAATGGTTCCGGCGGACGCGGTCCCTTGGGGCGGAAGGATTCCATTGCCTCTCCAAGAAATGTCTGAAGATGCTTGCCCCGTTCCACGTGTGACTCAGCTTTGATCCCCGCCCAATCTGCCAGCGGCGACTGTCCCAGCGCGATGTAATCGGAATAGTGGCGCAACCCATCCTCTACAGTTTTGACAAAATCGGCATCCGGCCTGGTGGAGATCGTCGCCATCATCTCATCGGCGAGCGAACCCAGTTCCGAATCCTTT
>Ga0065705_10002498_pt1 | contig 11720 bp, 12 predicted proteins | sample SwibulcommuniRL2_FD_59092 | JGI IMG/M metagenome (GOLD analysis project Ga0065705, IMG submission 59092) | Bulk soil microbial communities from switchgrass field near Rose Lake, East Lansing, Michigan, USA - RL2 Bulk Soil v2 (version 2) | ecosystem: Environmental > Terrestrial > Soil >... | reverse complement strand
TTCTGTGTTGCAATAATAATCTATAGCCGCGGCCACCTCCAGAAAAAAATATTTCATCATTCATCCGTACCATACTTAGACCTCGACATGAATTAAACCCACACTCCACCCCAACCCACTATGTTTTTACTTCAAGCCAACAACCCATCTTCCGGAGTCTCCTCCGTGCTGTTTATCGGCACCATGGGCATGCTTGTGCTTACAGTGGGCCTGGTTTTGTTTATCATCTTCCACCAGAGAAAGGTGGCTCGCTACCAGCGCACACTGCAAAAAATGGAAGAAGAACAGCAAAAGATATTGCTGGATGCCTCTATCAGGTTGCAGGAAGAAGAAAGACAACGCCTCGCGGCCGATCTTCATGACGATGCGGGACCATTGCTCGCAACTGCCAGGCTTTACCTCAACGAAAACCTGGTTAACCAGGATAAGGCTACACAATTGCAAGCCATTTTCCAGGCAAGACAGATCATTGACGATACCATTCAGCTGGTACGAAACATCAGCCATAGCCTGATGCCGCCGACATTGAAAAACTTTGGTCTCGAATCAGCCATCAACGATGTATTTCAAAAGATCAGTGGCTCCGGCAGCATGAACGCCAGCAGCCGTTTTCATGATTATAAAGACCGGCTAAAGCCCGAAAAAGAATTAATTATTTTCCGCATCGTGCAGGAACTCATCAACAATATCTTAAAACACAGCAGTTCCAGTTTCATACATCTTACACAAAACGTGCATGGGGATAAATTCTATCTTCGCATTCACCACGATGGCAGAGGTATTGTACAGAGTGACTTCGACAAGCTGAACAAAAGCAATGTGGGTCTCGGCCTTAAAAACATCAGCAGCCGCCTGAAAGTAGCAAAAGGAAGCATTTATTTCGAGAAAGATATATCACAGACCTATTATAAAATAACCATCGAGTTACCTAAAGACGAGCCGTACGAATAGTTATATATTATTTTGCTAATTTCACCTATCTGAACTATGGGAATTATCAAGGTAGCGATCGCAGACGACCACAAAATCTTCCGGAAGGGAGTCATCCTTTCCTTACGTCCCTTCACCAATATCAAATTTGTGCAGGAGGCTGAAGATGGTGATGACCTTATCAGCCATATTTCCGAATCAGAACCCGACGTGGTGCTAATGGACCTGCGCATGCCAGGCAAAGATGGGATTGAAACCACCAAAATCATCAGCAAACAATATCCCGCTATTAAAGTACTCGTGTTGAGCATGTATGAAGACGAACGGTTTGTTTATCACCTCATGGAAAACGGGGCGAACGGGTACATGCTGAAGAATGCCGACCCGCAGGAGATCCGCAGGGCCATCATGGAGGTCTATGAAAAGGGATACTATCTCAATAATTTCGTCAACCGCATATTGTTGAAGAAGTCGCATTCGCGCCAAAAAGTTGTTCCATCCTTAAATAATGAAGTCACCTTAAGCGATAAGGAAAGAGACGTGCTTCGCTTTATCTGTATGGAATTTACCGCCCAGGAAATAGCGCAGAAAATGGAGATCAGTCCAAGAACCGTAGAAGCGATCAAGGACCGTTTAATGGAACGCTTTGGCAGCAAGAACACTGCAGGTCTTGTATTCTTCGCCGTAAAAAATAACCTGATTGACTAATAGCGGTACGGCGCCTACAATTTCATTTCCGGAATTTCTCCATCTACAATTAATCTCCCGGCTGTCTTTGCTTTAATTTCTTCTGTTGTTACACCCGGAGCCCGCTCCAGCAGTTTGAATCCATTGGGAGTTACATCCAATACAGCCAGGTCAGAAACGATCTTCTTTATGCATTTCACACCGGTCAGCGGCAATGTACACCTCGGCAACAGTTTGGATTCACCCTTCGGATTGGTATGCATCATGGCGACGATAATATTTTTAGCGCTTGCCACAAGATCCATGGCCCCACCCATGCCTTTAACCATCTTCCCCGGTATCTTCCAGTTGGCAATGTCTCCCTGTTCGCTCACTTCCATAGCTCCTAGTACCGTGAGATCAACCTTACCGGCCCGGATCATTCCAAAGCTCATTGCAGAATCAAAAAAAGCAGAACCCTTTATGGTGGTAATGGTTTGTTTACCTGCATTGATCAGGTCAGGATCCTCGTCGCCTTCCAGTGGAAACGGTCCAATACCCAATAAACCATTTTCACTCTGCAAAACAACCCTCACTCCTTTCGGAATATAATTAGCAACCAGCGTCGGTATCCCGATGCCGAGATTTACATAATAGCCATCCTTTAATTCCTGTGCAATCCGGTAAGCTATTTGCTCTTTTGTCANTGCCATAATTAAACTCCTGTNAACTTATTTGACCTTTCTCACTGTTCGCTGCTCAATTCTTTTTTCATANTTGACTCCCTGGAATANGCGGTGAACATAAATTCCCGGCGTATGAATATTATCCGGATCGAGGTCGCCCGCTTCAACCAGTTCCTCCACCTCGGCAATCGTGATCTTTCCNGCCATAGCCATCATTGGATTGAAATTCCGGGCGGTTTCNTTGTATACNAGATTACCTTGCTCATCGCCTTTCCACGCTTTAACGATAGCAAAATCCGCTTTAAACGCATATTCCAGCAAGTAGTCCTTGCCATCAAAATTCCTGACCTCCTTGCCTTCTGCAACTTCTGTTCCCACACCCGCAGGCGTAAAAATAGCCGGCATACCATAGCCTGCAGCCAAACAACGCGTGGCAAGCGTACCCTGTGGAATTAACTCAACTTCAAGTTCACCGCTTAGTAATTGCCGTTCAAACTCGGCGTTCTCTCCTACGTAAGATGATACCATCTTTTTCACCTGCTTCTGCTGTAGCATTAAACCGATTCCAAAATCGTCAACACCGGCATTGTTTGAGATACACGTAAGCTGTTTTGTTCCTTTTCTGACCAATGCAGCTATACAATTTTCAGGAATGCCGCAAAGNCCAAAACCGCCAAGCATCAACACCTGACCATCCCTGATGTCATTAATNGCTTCATCAGCATTGCTCACAACTTTGTTCATATAGATTCGATTATCTGATAGTATTGGGAAGATAACATTTATTGCAATACAGTATAGAAAACAGAAAGCAATCCATCGATTGTCATAATGCAGCCAGATAGTCAAAGCTTTTCTTTAAGTTCACTTCGGGTTGTGCAACCATATCCTGCTCCACAATAAAATGTTGTACGCCGTTTTCTTTTGCTTTAGGTAGTATCGTCTTCAAATCTATTACGCCACTTCCCGCTGTAGTCATGTATGGAAACAATTCAATCCATTGTTCCGGGCTGCCACCATCGCCTGAAAACTGAACCTTCTTTGACATGTCCTTAACGTGCATAAGACGGTACCGGTTTTTGAATGATTCAAGATAAGCTACCGGGTCGGCGCCACCTGCAGTTGTCCAGTACAGATCCATTTCAAAGAATACAAGGGATGGATCTGTTCCATCAAGGATCAATTTAAGTGGAATCTGTCCATCCATTTCTTTCAACCCATAGCCATGATTATGATAGGCGAATTTAATGCCCGCCTTTTTGGCTGCCTCACCGATCTTGTTGAAGGTATCAGCCATTTTTTTGTAATCATCCAATGTTTTTCTATTCTCCCCGGGAATCGCAGGCAACGTCACAAATTCCGTTCCGAGCGCAGCAGCGGCTTCGCCGAGGTTATCCATCCGGCTTTGCAATGTTTCAAGATCAGAATGCATAGAAGGTGCAGTCATACCATTTAGTTTCAACAAATCTTTCACTTCATTTACTGAATGACCAAAAAAGCCGCTTCCTTTAAAGCCAAGCGAGGGCGTAATTGATTCCCAGGTTTTTTTCTCCGAGTCCGGACTGAAAGGATAAGGACCATACAATTCAACTTCCTTATAGCCCATTTGGGAAAGCATGCCCAATGTGGCGGCAAAATCTTTTTCAAGAAGTTTGGGCAACGAAAAAAACTGTATACCGATTTTATCAATTAGCTTCTTTTGTCCCATAATTTCTGATGAAAATAAAAGTCCGGCAGCTGAGCATGCAGCGGATTGTTTAATAAATCGCCTCCTGTTCATATAGCAACTTGTTGTGGAAATGAATGACTGCTGTGGCATCATGCCGTGCCTCGCAAATGTATCACTTTGCTCACGAATGACTCTAACTGTCTCCCTTAAACCGGTTTGAGTGGCTTCGTTTTCCTTATAAGTTTCTTTCTAAGCAAACTATCAACGGGCCTGGTTGTGGATTGATGCTGCAACCGCATAGAATCCCTTTTTTTGAATGCTGAGTCAGCAGGATACCTGCCCGCACCCGGAGTGATAAATTTCCTGGCAAGCGTATCAAGCATATCTTTCATGAGGAGCGGGTTGGCCTTGTAATAGGCAAAACTCTTTTCAAATGTTGCCTTGTCCGTCTTATGAATTTGAAAAACCTTATTGTACCATTTCTGGCTTTCAGCTATCTTATCAATCGTTGAATCTTTTGTAAAAACGTAAGCTTGCAAAAATTCGCTGGCCCGGATCATGTCCCACATCACTTCCCGCATCTGCTGTTTGGGAAGTATCCCTCCAGGGACCTTTTCTTTATTCGCGCAGGACTGTAACAACAAGAAGAATGTAACGATCAAAAAAGAACGCATCATTTTAGTTCTTTATACGCAGTAGTATTGGTAATATCCAGTTTTGACAGGATGTCCCGTATTCTTTTTTTAGTATCCCCGTCAGCATGGCTGAAAACTTTCACAAGCTCATTACTCTTTCCCTGGAAAAAAAACTGCATGATCATTGAATTCGGGTTTTCCGTGTTTACCGTATTCAGAAAGTTCAGGCAATTGGCCACGCCTTCGCGGGCTTCCTTTTCGTTTTCATAATACCGGTCAAGTCCAAGCCGGTAGTAAGTATACAGCGCATCATGTACCAATGCAAAACGATTATTCGTCAGGTTTTCTGCGAGCCAATAACGATTGCGGATGTCTTCGAATGAGCGCCACCCCGTAATGTTAGACCCCTCGGGCGCATTGTTGACAATATTCCACGCCTTCTTAAAATAGACGTCTCCCCCGCGCAAAGAGAAGGACCCATAATCGAATCCCAGGATTATATTAGCGTAATAAGCGAGGATAGCCGGCAAATTAGCTGCAGACGGGTCATTGCCCTGAACCCTGTTTTCATTAAACTCGATTGGTTGATATTCCTGGTAACGAAATACGACATCGTCATCAAGCACATTTATGATCGGCGATTCATAGCTTGTACTATAAACAGGACGCGCGGCCTGAACTGTAAGCGAACCGCGATATAAATTATTTCCCAGGTCCTCTTCCAGGTTCAATAAAAAATTGCACTGAATTTTTTCATTAGGTTGAAAGTCATCCGGGGTCCACTTACGATTGTTCATGAAATTTGTTATCGCTGTCTGAAGTGTTGTAAATATTTTTTTGTCTACTTCAGTACTGATCTTGCTCGACAAAACCGTAAACCGGGCCTGTATTTCCTGTGCTGATAGCAAATGTGCATAAATGACAATACTAAAAAAAAGCAGCCCTATTCTTTTAAGCATAAAATGATTTTATGATGACATCCACAATATCTTTTGCGACTTCATCTTTTGACTTGGTTTCAAATTGAACTTCCTCACCGCTTTTTTTGAAAATTGTAACCTTGTTTGTATCATGACCAAAACCCGCGCCGCTATCATTTAATGAGTTTAATACTATCAGGTCGGCGTTTTTTTCAACGAGCTTCTTCTGCGCATACTCTCTTTCATTAATCGTTTCCAATGCAAAACCTACCAGGACCTGGTTCTTTGTTTTGATAGCTCCAAGGCTCTTCAAAATATCTTTTGTTTTGGTCAATTCCAGCGTAAGATTATTCTCTGCTTTCTTGATTTTTTGTGCGGCCTTGTTTACGGGAGTATAATCCGCTACGGCAGCCGACATGACAGCCAGATCGGTTTTTCCAAAAGCCTCGTGACAGGCATTATACATCTCTTCCGCGGAATTTACCCTGATCAACCGGATGCCATTAGCCGCTATCTTTTGAGAAGTTGGACCCAGCACCAGTGATACATCGGCGCCGCGGCGAGACAATTCTTTTGCGATAGCTATTCCCATTTTTCCGGATGAGTGATTGCCAATAAAACGAACGGGGTCAATAGCTTCGTATGTGGGGCCGGCCGTTACAAGGGCTTTTTTATCGCGCAGCGATTGCTCTAAAAAAAAATTATCGTCCAGGAATTTAATGATTGCTTCGGGCTCGGCCATTCTTCCATCGCCAAATAAGCCGCTGGCCAACTCACCATGGTCAACCGGTATTATCGTATTGCCGAAAGATTGCAGCCGTTGCAGATTTTGCTGTGTGGCCGGATGATGCCACATATCCTCATCCATAGCCGGGGCAACAACTACGGGACAGGTTGCGGAAAGATAAGTTGCCAACAAAAGGTTGTCGCACTGGCCATGAGCCATTTTCGAAAGCGAATTACAACTTAAAGGAGCCATCAGCATTAAGTCGGCCCAACGACCCAGCATTACATGATTTGCCCAACTCTGCTCATCGAAAAGATCGACAAGCACCGGATTATGGCTGAGTGTAGATAAGGTCAGGGTTGAAACAAAATCCTTTGCTGAGGGCGACATAACCACCTTTACTTCAGCGCCGGATTTGATGAGCAATCTCACCAGGTAAATTGCTTTGTATGCAGCAATGCTGCCGGAAATGCCCAATAATATTTTTTTCCCTTTTGTCATCAGCTGTAAAATTATCTCATTGGTTAATAAAATGCAAAAGCGACCCGGTTAAGTCCGGGCCGCCAAATATTTCATGAGCAAATCAGAATTAATCAAACAACTGATCCTCTCCCTTACGGAAGTAAACTTTATCATCCATGAACTCCTGCGTGGCCAGCAATGCGGGATTCGGCATCCTCTCGTATGCACGTGAGATTTCAATCTGTTCCTTATTTTCATGAATCTCTTCGAGGCTGTCGGTATGACTTGCAAATTCATCGAGCTTATTGTGCAGCTCCTCCTTCAATGAGATATTTATCTGGTTGGCCCTTTTAGCAACAATTGCGATAGATTCATACAGGTTGCCTGTTTTTTTCCTCAGGTCGTCAAGGCTTTTGGTTTCAACATTATTGGCAATGCCCGCGCTTAGCTGGCGTCTTAATTTGCTCATTTTTTAAATTTTTATTATTGATTTGGATAAGTTGAGGTAGTAATCGGCTTCCTTTTTCAATTTACTATCAGGAAAACGGTCCGTAAAATCTTCGCATTCGTCAATCACCTTTTCGTACCGCTCATATTTTTTTTCCTCGATACTCATTTCTGCGTACTGGTAATAGGATTTTATGATCATTAATTTGTACTCATCTGCCTTCGGTGATTCAGGATACCCATTCAGCAATGTTGTAAATGCCACACCTGCTGCCCGGTACTGTCCCATGTCGTAATACAATTTGGCACCTCTATAGTCTTTGAGTTCCAATTTACCCCTGCATACATCAATGATATCCGCGGCCTTCTTATTCCTCTCCGACCCGGGATGAGTATTGATAAAAACCTGCATCATACCCATTGCCTTTATCGTATTCGTCTGATCGAGCTCGGCCTTGGGTGACTGCTTATAATAGCTGTACGCCCTCATAAAATCCATCTCTTCAGCATTTGAACTATTGGGGAATATTTCCAGGTAGGTTTTGAATAGATTTTCAGCATTCAAATAATCAGCCTGGTTATATGCGCAATAGGCATACTTGTAATAAATGTCCTGGAACTCCGGCCTCGTCTTATAATATGGCATAATATCCTCATAAAGCATCTGTGCCTTACTATATTTCTCCTGCACAAAATATTTCTCAGCCATCCGGAGCTTATACTCAGGATCCGGGTTTTTCATCACTTTACTTATACTCTTTGAACAAGCCGACAGCAGAAACAGGCCAATTAAAACCGGGATATTTCGCATAAAGGAGTGCAAAGTTAATAGATAACCGACAAATCTTATTTAAAAAAGATCAGGAGCCAAGGGATGGCCGTTAAGGTTTTGATAAAGAGAAGTCTGGACATTTAGCTGTCCCACACGAACATGATCTAAAAAAAGCCTCCCGCAATATTGCGGGAGGCTTAGTTATCAGCAAAAGTAATCACCAGATTATTATTTCTTGCGAAGGTTCGGGTGCGGAGGAGCCACTGTATTTGGTCCTTCTTCACCTTCAGCTGCACCGCGAATGTCAACCGTATCGCAGTCCCCGCCTTCCTCGCCATATTTAAATATGAACCGGTCAGCGCTGATTCCTTCTTTTTCAATCAGGTGAGTGATCACCTTATTTACATGATCCCAGCTCAGTTGTTGTTCTTTCTTATTAGATGAGCAATAGCCAATCACAACAACTTTACATTCAGGATTATTACGAAGTCTTGAGGCAACATTCTGCAATACAGCTTCATTGTCTTTGCTCAAAGAGTTAGATCCCTTCTTGAACGAAACACTTGGTAAAGCGCCCAGTTTTGTAGCGCAGTCAGGTCCACCGCCACCTTTGCACAGATCAGGACAATTTTCGCAAGTCGGACATGGGCACTTACCTACGCCATCAGCATCAACGGGCTGACAATGCGTTGGGGTGATCAATTCCTTGTCTTTTGAATCGGGAACTCCATCACCATCAGTATCGCGGCTTACGCCCTTAGTATCAACCGGCACGCCAGCAGGAGTTTGCTCCTGGTCGAACTGGTCTGTAACACCGTCGCCATCAGCATCAGGCAAAACTGGTTTGGGCAGCCTCATGAGGCGTGGGTTGCGGATTTCGCTGTATGCGTAATCCAATGGATTCAACCAATATAAAGGTTCAACTGCCTTTTGGCCGATGTTATAGTTAAGACCAAGGGTTAAATAGTTGTAAGAATCATAATCGCGGGTGAGATCGCCTTGTTCGGCCCATTGCTGACCATCGATCAGATCATCCTTTGCAAAAACAACTCTGTCCTCCAGGGCAATGTTGAAGCGGTTATTTATCTTATAAGCAATACCACCACCTAATGTACCTGCAGGTTTAAATGTATCATCGAACATTTTTGGGCGAGTGTCGCCATGAGTTTCCGCCTGGCTTTCGTAAGAATCATCCATCCTGTCCTTTAAATCGTTCTTTGTATCCTTACGATTTTTGTAATTATTTCCCGCGATGCTGTTGAAATCGGCCTGGTAATTTCCGCCACTATCATTTAAAGCATTGACTTTTGTGTCATAAGTCATACCGCTTATACCCACAAGAGCATAAAAGTTTATTCCTGTTTTCGCCTTATGGAAACGGATATTATTTAATGTAAAAATGCCCTGTAAAGACAGTTCATTTATTTTGGATTTGTAATTCGTGTAGATATTACCGGTATACCCATTTTTAAACCATGGCGTGCTTGCGGGATAAAAAGAATTTTGTTTCCAGTTCAAACCTTTCGCCGTGCCGTTCATGTATTCAAGGCGCATTGAAAATACGTAACCGAGTGCTCTTCTTACATGTAAACCCCATCCAAACGTTGGAAAAATTGCGGGAACATCTCCGCTTACTGTTGTTGCGCCAATCTTCACGCCAATTTCCCATTGATTGCGGGGCTTCGCAGGATAATCACTTGTTCCGTTGAGAAACTCAGTATGTTGAGGCATTCTTTTGTTCGGAATAACAGATGAATCGCTCACATCATAGCCGCCGGAAGATTTTACTTGCGCCAATCCAAATGATGCCAAAAGGCAGAAAAACACTGCCAGAAGTGTGTACTTTTTGCTTACCATAACTAAGTATTGAATTGTGAAAACGTGTCCTAATAAAAAGCAAAAATAGGATTTGAGCCATAAATACCAAATTTTTGTGAAAATTATTTCATTCAGTTAATCTTATTTTTCAATTACTTAGTCGAAAAAAATGCCCCTTTTGGGCATGCATCAATGATTAAATTTTTGCGGCGTAAATTGCCACATTTAGTAATATGAGTCTTCCGGTCGGACTAATAAGTAATGAATTAAAAATTTTTGAAACCCGTTTCAGGGAAGCCGTAAAAAGCCAAACGCCCCTATTAGACCGGATCATGCGGTATATCGTCAAACGCAAGGGAAAACAATTACGTCCCATGTTTGTTTTACTTTCGGCCAAGCTCTGCGGTGAGATCACAGAGCCTGCTTACAGGGCCGCATCGCTCGTTGAATTACTGCATACGGCAACCCTGGTCCACGACGATGTGGTTGATGATTCGCTCGAAAGGCGCGGCTTTTTTTCTGTGTACGCCCTNTGGAAAAATAAAGTTTCGGTNCTAGTTGGCGACTACCTCCTGGCAAAGGGCTTACTTATGTCCCTTGATCATAATGACCACCGCATACTNCAAATATTATCNGANGCCGTACGCAAAATGAGCGAAGGAGAATTGCTGCAGATCGAAAAAGCACGATCGCTGAACTTAAATGANGATGTATATTTTGAAATTATCCGTAACAAAACAGCNTCTCTTCTAGCCTCCGCCTGTTCGGCCGGTGCGTGGTCCACGAGTAATGACGACTCCATCGCCGAAAAAATGCGCCTGTTTGGTGAAAAAACCGGCATAGCTTTCCAAATTAAAGATGATCTTTTTGACTATGCAAGCGAAAACGTGGGTAAGCCGACGGGGAATGATATTAAAGAAAAGAAACTTACGCTACCATTAATTTATACACTTAATAATACTGACAGGAAAACGCGTCGCGATATCATTTATATTGTAAAAAATAAAAACCAGGATAAAGAAAAAGTGAATTGGGTTATCAGGAAAGTGAATGAAACCGGGGGCATCGGTTATGCCACGGAAAAAATGAATGAGTACAAGAAAGAGGCTTTAAACATCCTTTGCCAGTTTCCTGATAACGCGGCCCGCAAGGGATTGGAGGAACTCGTGCTCTATGTAACAGATAGAAAGTATTGAGAAAATAAATTCAGGCAATGCAAAAGAGGTGGTCGATACAGGCAGACGATAAGCAACGAACAAATTCATTGCACCAGGCACTGAAAATTCATCCTGTTCTTTGTAAAATTTTGTCGCAGCGCGGAATTGACAATTTTGAAAATGCAAAAGAGTTTTTCAGGCCAGGCTTAAGCACATTGCACGATCCATGGCTCATGAAGGACATGGATAAAGCAGTAGCGCGAATAATTTCAGCAATTAATTCCAATGAAAAAATCCTGGTGTTTGGCGACTACGATGTGGACGGTACCACAGCTGTTGCATGCATGTACCAGTTCCTGAAAACATTCCATGATCATGTTGACTATTACATTCCAAATCGCTACAAAGAAGGATATGGAGTAAGTAAAATGGGGATTGATTTTGCAAAACAAAACGATTTTGACCTGATCGTTTCGCTGGATTGTGGAATCAAATCAGTTGAATTGATAACTTATGCCCGAAGTTTAGGGATTGATTTTATAGTCTGTGATCACCACATGCCGGATAGTGAATTACCTCCTGCAAATGCTATATTGAATCCGAAGCAAAAGAACTGCAACTACCCATACAAGGAATTATGTGGATGTGGCGTGGGTTTTAAATTGATAACGGCACTTGCTGAAGCCATGAATCTTCCCGCGGAACAAGTGCACAGGTTTCTTGACCTGGTAGCTGTTGCTATAGCGGCGGACATTGTGCCGATCACCGGTGAAAACAGGGTATTGGCTTATTATGGATTGAAAAAAGCAAATGAAAATCCAAATTTTGGAA
>Ga0065705_10104719_pt1 | contig 11731 bp, 9 predicted proteins | sample SwibulcommuniRL2_FD_59092 | JGI IMG/M metagenome (GOLD analysis project Ga0065705, IMG submission 59092) | Bulk soil microbial communities from switchgrass field near Rose Lake, East Lansing, Michigan, USA - RL2 Bulk Soil v2 (version 2) | ecosystem: Environmental > Terrestrial > Soil >... | reverse complement strand
CGGTCTGGGGACGTTGGTCTGCGCGGACAATGCGCGCGTCGGGGTCGCCACCTGCGACAAAGGCGGTCGACGGCATGCGATAGGCGTTTGCAAGCCGTGCGATGACCTGTGAGGAAGCGCTCGCCTCGCCCCGTTCGATCGACGAGACGAGCGAGCGAGAGATATGGACCAGGCGAGAAGCCTCGCGTATCGTCAGGTCGCGGGATCGGCGGGCGACGCGAAGCCTTGCCCCCAGCGTCAACTGGGCCCAGGCCTGGCGTGAAGTCTCGCTCGCGACAGAGCTCTTGATTGCCGCTGGGTTCCAACCGTGCCGCCGGCGCAGAAAGGCGACCTGGTTGGCTCTCTCCAGCTGCTCGGATGTGTATAGGCGCTGCCGCCCGTTGCTGCGCGTTGGGACGAGCAGGCCTTTCTGCTCCCACACCCGCAACGTCTGCGCGCTCACCCCGACTAGGTCGGCGACTTCTCCAACCGTGTAGTAGCTCGTACCGTTGTGGACTCTCATAGCGCCGCCTCATTGACAATCCTCAAACCGTCTTGTAGCTTCGCCGGCACGAGATTCTACACTCGTCTTGTAGGTTTCTCACGTTGCGGTTCGCGAAAGCTTCTCGGCCGGCGGCACGTTGGCTTGGCACGGAAGCGAGGAGGCTGGCATGACTGAGCAGGCTGTTCCCGGCCCACCGACAACAGCTTCGAAGCCCTTCTACACGCGCCAGGCGACGGGACTAGTTCGAGACATCTCGCTCTGGTCTGCCGTCGCTCTCAACGTGTCGTTCATGGGAATCGCGTACGTCGCCCTTGCGGGCACGACGATTCCGTTTGGTTTCCCAGGTGCAAATCCAGCCTGGGTCGCAGCGATTTGCGCCGTCCTGTCGGTCTTTCCGATCCTCCTCTATGGGCTCTTCCTCACAGCCATGCCTCGCACAGGCGGTGACTACGTGTATGTGAGTCGCGTACTCCATCCATGGGCTGGCTTTGCCGCCAACTTCAACATCACGTCGTGGTACACGGTCAACACGGCGTTCCTTGCGTACCTCGTTCCGGTTCTGGGGATGTCATCAGCCTTCCTGACCATTGGAGTTACGGCCGACAGCCCGACGCTGACGCGCTGGGCCTCCGACGTGACAACAAAGAACTGGGCCTTCGGCATCGGCGCGGCGGTCCTCGTGCTCGTCTTCGCATCAGTCAGCATTCAGATGCGCCAAACGTTGCGGATCATGAAGGTCGTCTTTGTCGCATCGCTCTTCTGCGTGATTGCAGCGATTGTGCTGATGGCGATCCATGGTCGTAGCGACTTCACCGCGGCCGTCGCACGTTTCGGAGGCGACTACGACAAGGTGCTTGGCAGCGCCCACAGCGGCGGGTTCGGAAACACGAGCTTCTCTCTCCGCGACACCTTCTTTGCAATGCCGTTGATCTTCACGGCATTCGGTTACGCGATCGTCACGGCCTACACGGGGGGAGAGGTGCGGTCGGCACGCATCTCGGGTCTCAAGGGAATGCTCTACTCGCTCGCGATTGCCGCGGTGCTCTCTGTGATCATGTTTGCCCTCGCAGCGCGCACGTTCGGGAACGACTTCCTTGGCTCTGCGACGTTCCTCTCCAATGGCGGGAGCGAGGACTATCCGTTCGGGGCGCCCTCGTTCTTCTTCTTCTTCGTCTCGATGCTGACCCAATCGACCCTGCTGATCGCGTTGATCGGCATCTCGTTCATCTTGGCGACGATCGCGACTTTGCCACCCTCTTTCCTTGCGGCAACGCGAAATATTTTCGCCTGGTCATTCGACCGTATCGTTCCAACCAAGCTGAGCTCGGTTGAGCCTCGGACGCGTGCACCGCTGGTCGCCAACGTGATTGTTCTGGGTGTATGCCTGGGATACCTGGCCTTCATTGTCTACGGGCCGAGCTACTTCACGACTATCCTCTTCACGACCATCGCCGGTCAGCTGCTGACCTTCATGGTTGTGGCGGTCGCAGGAATCGCTTTCCCGTGGCGACGGCGGGCGCTGTACGAGAATTCCCCCATTGCACGCTCGCTCGGTGGGTTGCCCGTGATCGCGCTCGTCGGAGCGGCCGCACTGGCTGTCTATGGGTTCTTCTTCTACTCGCTGTTGACCACCGATGCGCTCGGCGCAAACTCGAGCACCGGCAAGTGGGCGATGGTGGTCATCGGTCTCATCAGTGTCTCGATCTATCCGATCTCGTACGTGATCAACCGACAGCGAGGAATCGATCTCGGCATCACCTTCAAGGAGCTTCCGCCGGAGTAGATCTCGAAGCGATGGCTCTCTTTGGGCGCAAACCGCGAGGGACGCGGCTCTTCTTCGCGACCGACATCCACGGTTCGGAGCAGTGTTTTCGCAAATGGCTGAACGCTGCCCGTGTTTACGAAGCCGACGCCCTGATTCTGGGTGGCGACATCACGGGGAAGGCGCTCGTACCGCTCGTAAGCAGCAACGGCTCCTGGACGGGTGAGCTGTTCGGGCAGCAGGTCTCTGCCACGGGGGAGGACGAGCTCTCGGCTCTCCGGCATCGGATTCGCATGTCGGGAAGCTACGACCTGCTCCTCTCGCCGGAGGAGAAGCGTGATCTCGACGCGCACCCGGACGCGGTCGACGAGGTCTTCCATCGAGCTGTGCGCGACTCGATCGAGCGCTGGATAGCGCTGGCCGAGGAGCGTCTTGAAGCTGCCGGTGTCCCTGGATTCGTGATCCTCGGCAACGACGACTTCCCCGAAGTCGCTGACGCGCTTCGCAGTGGGACTCGCCTTCGGTATGCCGAGGACGAGGTTTGCGAGCTCCCCGGCGGCCTCGAGATGATCTCGTTCGGCTTCTCGACGCCGACGCCGTGGAACACTCCGCGTGAACTTCCCGAAGACGAGATCGAGCGCCGCCTGGACGCTCTCGCGAGCCGGTTGCAAGAGCCCGAGCACGCGGTGTTCAACATTCACTGCCCGCCCCAGGGGACACATCTCGACCAAGCGCCGCGTCTCGACTCGGAGCTCCGGATGGTCGCGAGCGCAGGCGGGGTCGAGATGGTCTCGGTCGGGTCGACCGCTGTCCGCTCCGTGATCGAGCGCTACGGCCCGATGCTCGGGCTCCACGGGCATGTGCACGACTCGCCTGGCGTTCAGCAGGTCGGCCGCTCGCTCTGCATCAACCCGGGCTCGGCCTACAACGAGGGCGTCGTGCGGGGGGCGTTCGTCGAGATCTCGAAGGAGCACGGCATCCAGCGCTGGCAGATGGTTGAGGCGTAAGAGAGGAGGGCGAAATCGAGGCAGAAACAGTCGGTCTGAAGGAGCGGGTGTTCGTTCCGGCGCGCGCGGGGCGCGGCGTCCGGCTGCGCGCGGGCGAGCGCTTCCGTGTAGTTGACCTCGAGGGCATGCAGGCGGGTGACCTTTTCGCCTTCAACGCGAGCGATCCCGCCGAGTACGCAAGTGCCGAGCACACCCGCGTCTACGCGAAGACGCCTGAGGAGGCTCGCAACTGTCGGCTTTTCCCTCGCGTGGGCGGCTACTTCGTCACCAACCGGCGAGAGCCGATCCTCTACTTCGAGGAAGACCACAGTCCGGGCCAACACGACATGCTCGTTGCCGCCTGCGATGCGAAGCGTTACGAGCTACTGGGGTATCCGGGGCATGACTCCTGCGTCGAGAACCTGGCGAGAGTGATGGCCGAGTTCGGTTTCGAGGATGTCGAGATTCCGCAACCGATCAACTTGTTCGCGAACTTCCCAGTTCACGAGGACGGGACGTTCACCCAGGAGCTTCTCCAGACCAAGCCGGGTGATTACGTGACGCTCCGTGCCGAGATGGACGCGATCGTCGTGCTGTCGGCCTGCCCGCACGACGTTCTTCCCGTCTATGGCCCAATGGGCCCTACTTCAATGGCGATCGAGGTGCTTACTGATGCCTGATCCGAACCTTGAACGAACACTGATAGCGAACCCGCCCGCGTGGCCGAACGGTGCCCGCTGCGCAGTCGCGCTCACCTTCGACGTCGACACGGACAGCATGATCCACTACTCGCTGCCAGAGAAGGCGCACACGAAGCTGACTGCGCTCTCGTGGACACGCTACGACCAGATCGCGATCCCGCGGATCGTCGAGTTCTATCGCCACTACGACCTGAAGCAGAGCTTCTGTGTCCCATCGTGGGTGGCGGAGCAGTACCCGACGATGATCGAAACGATCGCCGAAGGCGGGCACGAAATAGTGCTGCACGGGCACCTACACGAGCTCTCCAATGAGCTCACGCGGGACGAGGAGGCCGCGATCCTCGAGCGCGGCGTCTCCATCACCGAGAAGGTCGCCGGCGCCCGACCGTATGGATGGCGAGCACCTTTCTACGCCTTCTCGCCGCACACGGCCGACCTTCTGTGTGAGGCCGGGTTCACCTTCGACTCCTCCCTGATGGGGGACGACGTCCCCTACCTACTCCGGAGCGAATCGGGCGATCTCGTCGAGATTCCCGCCGACTACCAGTCCGACGATTGGCCGCAGTACGTGCAAAACGTGGAGTTCGAGTACCTGATGCCCATCCGAGCCCCGCAGCGGGCGATGGAGGTCTTCCGAGCCGAGGTCGAGGCTGCGTACGCCTGCGGCGGCCTCTGGGTCTCAATCTGGCATCCATTCGTCTCCGGTCGCCTCTCGCGCCTGCTCGAGGTCGGTCGGCTGGTCGAGGACTTGCTCGGCCGCGGCGACGTCTGGTTCGCGACCCTTGGAGAAATCGCAGCCCACATCCGGGCGCTTTCCGAAGCCGGCGAATACGAGCCGCGCGTCGATCAGGTGCCCTTCTACCCGGGGCCGATTGCACAGACGACAACCGGCTCGGCCAACACCTAGAGAAGAGGAGAGCCTATGTCGGCAGTTGAAGTCCAAGAATCGATTCAAATCCCCGCCCGGGAGGGGCGGGGAGTCCAGCTGAAAGCAGGTCAGCGTTTTCGCTGCATCGACGTCGAGGGAAAGCAATGCGGCGACTTGTTCGCGTTCTGTTCGGACAACGTCCGCGAGTACCACAGCGCTGAGCACACACGTGTTTGGAACGACAACCTCTTCCCCCGCGTCGGGGAGCCGTTCGTCACCAACCGCCGCCGTCCGATTCTCACCTTTCTCGCAGACGACACGCCAGGTCGGCACGACATGCTGATCGCCGCGTGCGATCCGACGCGCTTCGAGCTTCTCGGATGCGAAGGCTGGCACGCCTCGTGCCAGGAGAACCTCGAGAAGGTCATGGCCGGCTTCGGGCACGAGGAGATCGAGATCCCGCAGCCGATCAACATCTTCACGAACCTCCCGGTGGGTACCGACGGATCGCTGAGCTGGGAGCCCGCGCTGACGAAGGCCGGCGACTCGATCACCCTTCGAGTCGAGCTCGACAGCTACGTCGTCCTGACGGCCTGCGCTCAGGACGTGCTTCCGATCAACAACAAGGAGCCCTCGCCGCTCGCGCTCGAGGTACTCGCCGACTAAGCAGGCACCGTGACCAAGGAGGAGCCGAGATGACGAGGACAGAGATCCCCGCACGCACTGGCTGGAGCGCCGCGCTCAAGGAGGGCCAGACATTCAGCGTGATCGACGTGGAGGGGGGACAGGCGGCGGATCTGTGGGCGTTCAACTCCGAGGACGTCGAGGAGTTCCTGAGCGCCCACCACACCCGCACCATGAACAGCGAGGTCTACCCGCGGAAGGGCTGGACCTTCTACACGAACGAACGCCGGCCGATTCTCGAATTCGTCGAGGACACGTCGCCAGGGCGACATGACTGCCTCGCTGCTGCATGCGACAAGGTCCGCTACGAGCTCCTGGGGGCCGGATCGGATCACGGCTCCTGCGAGGAGAACCTGCAGGCGGAGACCGGCAAACACGGCTTCGAAGTTCGGCACGCACCTCAGCCGATCAACGTGTTCGCCAACTTCCGCGTAACGCCGGAGGGCGGCTTCGAGCTTCTCGAGTGCGTCACGAAGCCCGGCGATGCAGCGACGTTCAAGGCGCTGATGGACTGCGTCGTCGTCTTGTCGGCGTGCCCGCAGGACATCATTCCATTCCAGCCAGGCGGGCCGACAAGCATGGCCGCTGAAGTCTCGGACTAGCGGGGCCGCGGAGCGATGGCGATCTCGGGCTCCAACCATCCACTCGTTCACTCGGATCTTGTGGGTCGCGAGACTCGTGTCGGCGATATCACCGATCAGTGCCGTTCAACGTGGGACAAGATCGGCGAGGCCCTTGAGCGTCGAAGACAAGCCGACGCGCTCGCGCTGACCGAGTTCGCTGTCGAGCACGAGTGTCGCTTTGTCTACGACATCCTCACGGGGTGGGCGATCGAGATTCGAAGCCTGCTTGCCGGGCGTGGGATTCCTGACGACGAGCTCCTGCGGGTGGACGAGCGCCTGCGAAGCGTCCTGGCCTACCCTGACAACGAGCCCTATTCGCCAGAACTTGGGTGGCAGCGGCTCCAGGAAGCCAAGCACACTCTTCGCCGTCGGATCGAGGCGAGTGAGTGGGACGAGGCCGAGCTGGCTGTCCCCGCGGCGTGCGAGGCTTGGCGCGTAGTGCACGACCGGGTCGTCGATGCGAGCTTCGGCTGGATGAGCGCCTTCGTCGAGTGCTTCGGCGAGACCGCGGTCCCGGAGATGTACGACGAGATAGGCGGCGAGCATTTCGACGAGTTCTTCGCCCTGGCCGATCCCAAGCGACGCCCGTGGGACGACGAGGGCCGTGCAGCGGTTCTCCTCGACACAGTCGAAGCGATGCGCGTCCACCTCTCGACGGTTCGGCGTGACGGATCGCCGATCGAACTCATCGAGCACGAAGACCGCTGGGAGATGACCTTCGACCCCTGCGGATCGGGTGGCCGAGCGCTTCGGGGAGACATTGTCGAGGGAACACCCTCGCGGCTGGAGGCGCCGTACGAATTCGCTTACATCGAAGGTGCGTACGACTGGACGGACGGGAAGGCAGGGATGTGCGTCTACTGCAACCACTGCCAGCTGCTCTATGAACAGTGGCCAATGGATCGGGCCGGCATCCCCTTCCTCGTCGTGGATCCCCCGACGTACCCGGACGGTGTGGGCCATGACGACCCATCGAGGTGCCGGTACACCATCTACAAGACCGCCGACGCCGTGCCCGACACCGTCTACGCCCGGGCCGGCAAGAAGCGGTCGAAATGAGCTCTTCCGCCTCGGCCGGCACAGTCACGGACCCGATCACCACCGAAGTGGTCCGGAACGGCCTCGTGACTGCAGCCGAGCAGATGAAAGTCGTCCTCTGCCGCGCTGCGTACTCGCCGGTCATCTATGAGATGTACGACTTCGCCTGCGCCCTCTTCGACCGCGAGGTCCGCGTCCTGGGCCAGGGGCGCGGAATGCCGCTATTCCTTGGCACGCTAGGCCCGTCGGTGACGGCGATCGTGGAGGCGGTCGGCGGGGAGGAAAGCCTGCGTCCCGGAGATGTGCTCTTCTCGACCTACGGGTACGAGATCGGCTCCCACCAGCAGGACGCTGCAGTAGTGCTGCCGGGCTTCCACGAAGGTGAGCTCGTGGGATACGCCGCGGTCAAGGCCCACCATCTGGACGTCGGCGCGAAGGCCCCGTACTGCACGGACACAATCGACATCTACCAGGAGGGCGTGATCTTCCCCGGCGTGAAGCTGTGGCGCAAGGGCGTGCGGCAAGAGGATCTGTACCGAACGCTCGTTGCGAACTCGCGACTTCCGCAAGCGCTCGAAGGCGATCTCAACGCCGAGGTTGCGGCGGCGAAACGCGGGCTGGACGAGCTAAACGCCCTGATCGATCGCCACGGGAGGGCCGTGTTCGACCGGTCTGTCGAGGCGATGTACGACCACGGCGAGGCGCTCATCCGCTCGTACCTGGCGGATGTTCCGGACGGTCGCTACGTCGCGAGTTGCGCATTGGACGACAACGGCCTCGATCGGGAACTCGTCCCCTTCGAGATCGCCGTTGAGATCGATGGGTCGGACATGGTTGTCGACTTCACCGGCGCGCCCGCTCAGCAAGCTGGGCCGATCAACTGTCCCTACCCAACGACGCTCTCAGTCGCCCGCTGCGCTCTGATGGCTCTCGCGGGTGGTGCCGAGGACGCCAACGAAGGCCACTTCCGCCCCCTGTCCATCAGAACGACGCCCGGAACGCTCTTCCATCCAGAGCCGCCCGCCCCCATCTTTATCTTCGGTGGCGCGGCGGTTGTGGCCGTCGACGTGATCCACCGCGCGCTTGCCGACGCGCTCCCGGGAAAAGTGCCCGCGGGGAGTGGCGGCGACATCTGCTCCTTCATGATGTGGGGCGAGGACGAAAGCGGCGAGCTCTGGATCACGGGTTGCGATCATACGGTCGGCCAGGGCGCATGGGACGCATCGGACGGCGGGGCGCCGCTGATCGTCATCGCGACGTCGGGCGAGCGCAACATCCCTGCCGAGGCCCTTGAGTCCCGCTTTCCATTCCTCGTCGAGAAGCTCGAGCTAGCGATCGATTCCGGAGGAGCGGGAGAACGACGAGGGGGTCTTGGAATCGACCAGCACTACCGAGCCTTGAGGGACTTTTCGCTCACCTCTGCGTTCGAACGGTCGCGCACGCCGCCGTGGGGTCTTGGGGGTGGAGGCGAGGGGCGTCCGAACTCCTGGGGCGTTCGCGACGCAAATGGCGTCTTCGTTCCACACCCCAAGGTAACGGGCCTGGGCATATCGGCTGGCTCGGTAGTCGAGGTGCGGACGGGCGGCGGGGGTGGCTTCGGCGATCCCCGGCTGCGCGAACCGGAAAAGGTTCTTGCGGACGTCAGGGATGGCTATGTCTCCGCTAAGGCTGCGATTCGCATCTATCCCCATGTCGACTTGAGCGGGCCCTAGGGACCGGGTCGGGCAGATGAACGAGACGGGCCGCTTCTTGGGCGTGGACATCGGAGGGACCTTCACTGACCTTGTTTGGCGTGACCCCGTAAGCGGTGCGGTCTTGCTCGGCAAGGGGCCGACCAACCCCAAGGACACGTTCGCCAGTGTCATGGAAGTCGTCACGGGGAGCCTCCCTGGTAAGGCCCTGCACGAGACGAGTCACTTCATTCACGCGACGACGACTGGCCTGAACGCCGTGCTTGAGCGAAAGGGCGCGACGGTCGGCCTGCTCACGACAGCGGGCTTTCGCGACGTCCTCGAGATCCGGCGGGGCGACCGAGCATCGGTGTACGACGTCCTCTGGCGGCCGTCGGAGCCGCTCGTACCGCGATCGCGCCGGCTTGGCGTCCGCGAACGAATCCGTGCCGATGGCGCCATCGTCGTTCCGCTTGAGCCTGCAGACGTCAGGGATGGGCTTGCCACCTTCCGAATGGCCGATGTCGAATGCATTGCGATCTGCTTCATCAATGCCTACGTCAATCCCGAGCACGAAAACCACGCAAGAGAACTCCTCCTCGAAGCCGGTTTCGAGGGTGAGATCGCGCTGTCTCACGAAGTCTCCGGCGAATACCGGGAGTTTGAGAGAACAGCCACGACGGTCGTCGACGCCTACGTCCGTCCAGCGATGGCGAACTACCTCGGACGCTTGGACGACGGTCTTCGGGCCGAGGGCTTCCGGGGGAAGGCGTACGTCAGCCGATCGGGCGGAGGCGTACTCGAGGTAACAGAAGCAGCCTCTCGCCCGATTGAGACGATCATCTCAGGCCCTGCCGCCGGAGTGGTTGGCACCGCAAGGCTGGGTCAACGGCTCGGGATCGACCTCGCGATCGCAGCCGATGTCGGCGGGACGAGCTTCGACACATCCCTGATCCTCCTCGGCGAGGTTCCGCTGCTGCACGAGGGCCGAATCGGCGATCTCCCGATTCAGACCCCTTGGGTCGATGTTCATTCGATCGGCGCCGGCGGCGGGTCGATTGCGCACCTTGACGTCGGCGGCTTGCTTCGCGTGGGCCCTCAAAGCGCTGGAGCCGTTCCAGGACCGGCGTGTTACGACTTGGGCGGAGCGGAGCCAACGGTCACTGACGCGGCCGCGTTCCTCGGCATGCTTGCGGACGGCCATCTCGCCGGTGGAAAGACCCTCAACTTCGAGCGTGCCCGAGCCGCACTCGAGACGATCGGTGAGCCGCTCACCCTCAGCACCGAGCAGGTTGCAACGGGGATCATCCGGATCGCCATTGCAAGCATGGCCGGTGCAATTCGCACGGTGACAATCGGGAAAGGTGTGGATCCACGCGATGCTCATCTCGTCGCTTATGGAGGAGCTGGACCTATGCTCGCGATCCTCCTCGCACGAGAGCTGGACATCCGGTCGATCGTTATCCCGCCGCACGCTGGGGCATTTTCGGCGGCCGGGCTTATCGCACAGGACCTGACGCGGCAAGCGTCACTCACGTCCATCACGTCCTTGGACACGCAAGGCATAGCGACGGCCAACGAACGACTTGCGCAGCTGTTTGAGCGACTGCTTCCCCAGAGGGGTCCTAATGGCGCCGGCCGATCCATGTGCTCCGTCGACTGTCGCTACGTCGGTCAGGAGTATTCACTCACAGTGGACATCCCGGGCCACGAGCGGCAGATCTCTCTCGATGCGCTCAGTATTCAGTCATTGTTTGAGCACGCCCACCGAAGATCGTTTGGATACAAGCTCGACGACGCGGTAGAGATCGTGACGGTGAGAGCGACGGTGAGGCAGGAGTTGGGTCAGTTTGACGAGCACATGCCGGCACTTACCGACGGGGCCGCCGACGCATACCCACAGCAAGTCGCGTGGTCGTTCCTGGCGGGCAAGTACGAACAGTTCCCAGTCGTTGACCGCAGCTCTCTAGTTTCGGAGGCCGAGCTCGAAGGACCCGCGATCATTCTCGAACCGACCGCGACGACCTATCTCGACCGCGGTTCTGAACTCCGGGTTACCGCAAGTGGCGAGCTCGTCATTTCGCTTGAGCCGTGAGCGAGGTGTGTCCCGAGAATCAGCGCTGCCTCCTCCAGAGTCAGCCGTGACACCTACTCAGTTGGTCTAAGACTCCAGAACTCTTCGGCTTGGATTGAGGAGGGCCGTGATTCTCGCGGCCGCGTCACGAGTGCGCTCGGCGTCCGAGCTCACCAATGCACCGCCGAGAGCGACCGCGATCGCCCCGTTGGTGACGTAGTCAGCAGCGTCCTCGAAGGTGACACCGGCGGTGGGCACGAGTTGAATATCTGGAAAGGGCGCGCGGAGGGCGGCGAGATCGGCGGGGCCGACAGCACTGGCGGGAAAGAGCTTGAGCGGGCCGGCGCCTAGGCTACGGGCGGCTTCAATCTCGGTTGCGGTGAACTTTCAGCGCCTACCTGGCTGGCCCCCGGCTCGGGCAGGAGCAGGCCCACGTGGGCGAGTTAGCCTCAGGGGCGGTATGTCGATCGATCCGGTGGCCCCTTCGCCATGGAACGCTGTCGGGGCTGCAGCAAAGAACCTGGCGATGATCGCCATCGCCGAAGGTGTGCGCGCGCCGAGCGACCGTGACGTCATCGCCACTTCACGCGAACGACCGGAGCGCTTCGAGGTCGTCTTTGATCGTCACGCGGCGACGATCTATCGCTATTTGCGCCGGCGCGTGGGCGCGGCGTTCGCGGAGGAACTCGCCGCCGAGACATTTGCGCGTGCCTTTCGCACCCGCCATCGGTTCGATAGTCGCGGCGAGTCTGCGCTGCCCTGGCTGTACGGAATCGCGGCCAACCTCCTGCGAATGCACCGACGGGGGGAGGAGCGACGCCTGCGCGCGTACGCGCGCTCG
>Ga0065705_10002126_pt1 | contig 11732 bp, 11 predicted proteins | sample SwibulcommuniRL2_FD_59092 | JGI IMG/M metagenome (GOLD analysis project Ga0065705, IMG submission 59092) | Bulk soil microbial communities from switchgrass field near Rose Lake, East Lansing, Michigan, USA - RL2 Bulk Soil v2 (version 2) | ecosystem: Environmental > Terrestrial > Soil >... | reverse complement strand
AAGGAGCGCTGCAGGGACCATACCAAAATCTGTCAGGGCAGAGAACCGCCCGCCGACAGATTCGTCGGAGGAGAATATCTTGCGGAAGTTGTTCTTGCGGGCGAGCGCCTCCAGGGACGTACCCGGGTCCGTTGTAGCGACAAAATGGGAACCATCGCTTCCGCTCAACTTCCAGAAATAATTGAACGCAGCCATAACTTCGGCCGTGCCGCCTGATTTGCTGGCAACGATGTACAGACTCTTATCGGGTGGGAAATTCCCTGCGGCGAGGGATACTTGTTCGGGATCGGTTGAATCCAGGATCGCCAGAGAAAGAGGTGCATTGATCTTTGCCGCGGCTTGCAGGGAACTGAGAACTTCTGCCGTAAGCGACGAACCACCCATTCCCAATACCAGGACGCGGTGAATCCGTTCCTTGTGGATCTCGTCGGCGAAGGCTTTGTAGGCAGGGATCAGGTCGCGCGCTTTTTGGGGAGAGTCAAGCCAACCCATGCGAATTTTCACTTCGGCTTGGCCGGCGGCATCGGTCGCCCACAAGGCGGGATCGTGCGCCCACAGGCGCGTATGCACTGAATCCGCCTCAAGCTGATTCATGCGGCTGGAAACGCTATCCGCGATCGGTCCGAGGGATGAAACGGCGCCTTTCCTCCGCTCCTCGATCGTGGAAAGCAACTGCATAAATGCGTCCGCAAAGGCTTTGACGCCCTCCTCCTCAAGCTCTTGAGTCACCTGTTCCATCGAGATGCCGGCCGCCTCAAGCTGTCTGATCGCCTCATGCGCCTGATCGAGATCGCGTGTGAGAGTTACAGCCACCGCACCATGATCGCGGAATGCATCGAGTGTGGCAGGTGGAACCGTGTTGACCGTTTCGGGGCCGATGAGGTTGTCTACATAGATCGTGTCTGGAAAGGCAGGATTCTTGGTGCTGGTGCTTGCCCATAGGGGACGCTGGACACGGGCACCTTTTACTTTGAGATTTTCCCAGCGACGTCCTGCAAATGTCTTCTGATATTCATCGTAAGCAAGCTTGGCGTTCGCAATCGCCGCCTTCCCTTTGAGCGCATCATCGCTGAGCTTCGGATCGATTTTGGTATCCACGCGGGAGACGAAGAACGAAGCAACCGAGGCGATGTGATCGATCGCGTGACCCGCTGCAAGGTGATCTTCCAATCCGCTGAGATAAGCATCCATCACTTCTGCGTAGCGCTGGAGGGAGAATATGAGCGTGACATTGACATTAACGCCAACGGAGATCGCTTTGCGAATCGCAGGGACGCCTGCCTGCGTCGCCGGAATCTTGACCATCAGATTCGGTCGGCGCACGCGTGCCCAAAGTTGCTCCACCTGGGCGACCGTGGCTTCCGTATCATTCGCGATGTAGGGACTGACCTCCAGGCTCACATATCCATCGCCACCGTTCGTTTCCTCATACAATGGCGCAAATGCGTCGCAGGCGGCACGAATGTCTTCAATTGCCAGCTGCCAGAAAATCTTTTCCGCGTCCCAGCCTGCCCAGGCAAGCGATTTGAGTGCGGAATCATAATCGGTGGACTTGGCAATCGCATTGTTGAAAATTGTCGGGTTGGAGGTGACGCCGCGAATATCGCCGCGCTCGATCATGGCCCTGAGCTCGCCGCTTTCCAGCAATTTGCGCTGGATGTTATCGTACCAGAGAGATTGTCCGAGTTGAGTTAATTTTGAGATTGAGTTCATATGTTTGTCCGTTTTCACGATTGAAAGTTTGAAGGCTTGAGCGGTTTCATGAGACCCTCTTAGCCTTCCAATTTACCTGTTTCTTCCAGCTGATGGATCATCGCGACACGCTTTGCCAATCTTTCTCCGCCTGCATCGTTGCCGATATAGTCGGCATTTAGGAATGCCTTCACCAATGCTGACGTGAGTTCGGGCCCGATGACGCGACCACCCAGACACAGTACATTCATGTCGTCGTGCATCACTCCCTGTGCGGCAGAGTAGGTGTCGTGACAAATGGAGGCGTAAACACCCTTCATCTTGTTAGCGGCAATGCACGCGCCAATCCCTGAACCACAGCACAGGATGCCGCGCTCAGCCTCGCCATTTTGAATGGCGCGACCGACCTTTTCGGCATATTCCGGGAAATCGACAGGTTCGTCACTATTGGTGCCGACATCAATAGGTTCATGTCCGGCATTTCGGACGGCATCCAACACTGTTTGTTTGAGCGGGAATCCCGCGTGATCGAATCCAACGACAACTTTCATTTTTCCTCACTAGACCCAGTTTGGGCCGGTCATTCTCAACGATCCAATTGCGACGGAGATAAAGCCGGCTCCTTTTGAATTTTCCATCACTTCAACAACTCTTTGGCTCTCGCAACCACATTGTCGACGGTAAAGCCAAACTTCTCAAAGATGACCTTATACGGAGCAGATGCACCGAAATGGTCTAGTCCCAGGATCGATTTCGCGTATCGATCCCAGCCCAAAGTTGCTGCTGCCTCGACCGCCAGGCGGGCGGTGATGCCTGCGGGCAGGACAGATTCGCGATACGCTTCATCCTGAGCCTCGAACAGGTCCCAGCTTGGGAAAGATACCACGCGGACACCGCGACCTTCGTCTGCGAGCCTCTGAGCGGCTTCCAGGATCAAACTGACCTCCGACCCTGATGCCATGAGGATAAGTTCAGGCTGGCCAAAATCCTTGAGCACGTAAGCACCTTTTTCCAACATTCCATTTGCCGTGCCATCAAGGGTGGGAAGGTTTTGACGCGTCAACGCGAGCGCTGTGGGTCTGTTGCGACTGGAGATGGCAATCTTCCAGGATTGCGCCACTTCGTTTGCATCTGCAGGACGAATAACCGTCAGGCGCGGAATTGCCCGCAACCCGGCGAGTTGCTCAATAGGCTGGTGCGTTGGACCATCTTCGCCCAAGCCAACACTATCATGCGTAAATACAAAAATGGATGGAGCATGGGAGATGGCTGCAATGCGGATTGCCGGCTTCATATAGTCTGAAAAGATCAGGAACGTTCCACCGTACGCGATAAGTCCGCCAAAAAGATTCAATCCATTTAGCGCCGCGCCCATACCATGTTCGCGTACGCCGAAGTGAAGATAGCGTCCCGTAGGATTTTCCTTTTGAAAGTCACCGGCTTGTTCAAATAACGTGTTGTTGGACGGAGTCAAATCTGCTGAACCGCCGACCAATTCAGGCAGTTTCACGGCCAGGACATTCAATACTTTTCCAGAAGAGACGCGGGTTGCCATTCCTTTGGCATCGACCGGAAATACAGGCAAGTCACGATCCCAACCCGCGGGGAGCTGACCGCTCAATCGCCGCTGGAGTTCTGCGCCGAGGGCGGGATGAATATGTTTGTAGGCTTCCAGACGCATTTTCCAGTCGATTTCCTGCTCACGCCCGCGCTCGACCGCGTCACGATAGAACTCCAGCACATCGCCCGGGATAAGAAACCGGGGTTCAAGGGGCCAGCCCAGATTTTGTTTGGCTGCGTTCAATTCTTCCTCACCGAGCGGTTCGCCATGTGCCTTGGATGTGCCCTGCTTTTTGGGTGCACCAAATCCAATGACTGTACGAACGTCGATAAGCGATGGACGCGGGTCGGCTTTTGCGGCGCGAATCGCAGCGTCAATGGCTTCCACGTCGTTACCGTCGGCGACCTTCTGAACATGCCAGCCGTACGCTTCAAAGCGCGCTGCACGATCTTCGGTAAACGCCAGGTCTGTCGAACCATCGATCGATACGTGATTGTCATCATAAAGATAGATAATTCGTCCGAGCTGCAAATGTCCCGCCAGTGAGGCGGCTTCGGAGGAGACTCCCTCCATCAAGTCACCATCGGTTACGATGCCGTAAATAAACGATTGGATGATTTCATGACCGGGCTTGTTGAAGGTTGCCGCCAAATGGGTGGCGGCGATTGCCATACCGACGCCTGTGGCAAAACCCTGTCCAAGCGGACCGGTTGTTGTCTCGACCCCGGGTGTTAAGCCGTGCTCGGGATGCCCGGGCGTTTTGCTACCGAACTGACGAAAATTCCTGATTTCCTCGAGGGGGAGATCATAACCCGTCAGATGGAGCAGGGAATAGAGCAGCATGGATCCATGTCCACCCGAGAGGACAAAGCGGTCGCGTCCCGGCCAGCCCGGGTTGCGAGGATTATGACGCAGGTGCCGCGTCCATACGGTGTAAGCCATTGCCGCGGCTCCCATGGGGAGTCCCGGATGGCCCGAGTTTGCCTGCTGAACAGCATCGGCAGAGAGAAAGCGTAGGGTATTGATGGCTTGAAGTTGGATGTCGTCAGACATAAAAACCTGCCTAAGAGGGATACTCCATTTTACCATCGGGGCATCGGGTATATAATCGACATATTCTTGGAATTATGGGAGATGTCCATTGCATCATTATACGGAAGTTGCAGAACAATTTTGTTCGAGAGGGAATGTCGTTGAGGTGCGAGAATTTGGCAATGGCAACATCAACGATACATATCTTGTCACTACAAGTACAACAGAAGACAGGCATTTTGTATTGCAGCGCATCAATACGAATGTTTTCAGGCAGCCCAAACTCATCATGCAAAATATGTGCATCTTCACCGAGCACATGCGCAGACGTGTGCGTGAAGAAGGACATTGCTGGCAGATGCCGCGCGTCCTGAGGACTCAAGCTGGTGAGGATTTTTTCATCGACTCTGAAGAGCGATTCTGGCGTGGCATCAGCTATGTGGAAGGGGCGCGCTCGTTTGATACGATCCGGGATCTGAAACACGCCAGAGAAGTCGGCCACGCTCTCGGAAGGTTTCAGGATTTGATCAGTGATCTGTCCATTGAGTATCTGGCAGATACGCTCGAGGGGTTTCATATCACGCCGCGTTACCTGCAAAACTTCGAACAGGCATTTTCCCATAACGGTCATAAGTCGGGCGCCGAGGTCCAGCATTGTATGCGTTTCATCATGGCACGGCGGGACTGGGCACACGTTCTTGAAAATGCGAAAGCACGCGGCGAATTGCGCATGCGCCCTGTCCATGGCGACCCCAAGGTCAACAATGTGATGATCGAGGAGACAACAGGACGCGCCATCAGTCTCGTCGATCTGGATACGGTCAAGCCGGGACTCATCCACTATGATATCGGCGATTGCATGCGCTCGGGATGCAATCCGCTTGGCGAGGAGACCGAAGAATGGGAGGCTGTTCACTTCGACCCCGAGATAGGCGAGGCGATTCTCACAGGCTACCTGACCGAGGCGCGTCGCTTCCTGACCGAAGCAGATTATGCCTATCTGTTTGATTCAATTCGACTATTGGCTTTTGAACTTGGCGTGCGTTTTTTCACGGACTACCTGGCGGGAAATGTATACTTCAAAGTTAAGCATCCTGAACATAACTTGTTACGAGCGCTCGTTCAGTTCAAACTGACGGAATCCATTGAATCGCACGAGGCTGACATTCGCAACATCATTCAAGGCATGGTTTCCCCCGCGGTATGACAGAACGTTCGTTCTCGCTGATTCCTTTTCCCAGCCCAGGCACCCCCGATATAAGCATCACTGGAAATGTGGCGCGGCTCAACAACGAGCTGTCGATCCAATACACTCTCAGCGGAGGTTACGAGAACATCCTTTTTCCGGATATCTCAAAGCGACCGATGCGGAAAGATGAACTTTGGAAAGCATCTTGTTTTGAATTCTTTCTGGCCATGCCCGATGAACCTAAATACTGGGAATTCAACATGTCCCCATCTGGCGATTGGAATGTCTATCGCATGGATGCATACCGTCGAATCGGCTTTCGCGAGGAGACGTCGATTCAGCAGTTGCCGTTTACCTTCCAACGTGAAGCCGGATGTGTCTCTGTCGAAGCGACAGTGGATCTGAGCACCGTGGTGCCACCTAAGAACCCAGTGCAACTGGGAATTACGAGTGTGCTCCAAACAATGGCAGGAGATGAAACCTATTGGGCGCTTGCACATCCCAACCCCCAGGCGGACTTTCACCTGAGGGAAAGCTTTATCATCCGTCTATAAACGATGCAGAATTCAAGAGAGCGAATGTTCGACTTCGCAGCTTTAAGTCTGTGGATCATTAGCAGCGCCAGCATGGCTGCCTTTTGTTGGATCGAATACGGCCAGGATTTTCGAGGTTATTACGCCGCCGCGCGAGTTCTGTTGGAACGAGAGAATCCTTATGACTATGTTCAGGTTGCCCGCGTGTTATTGGATGTAACTGGCCGGGAGGGCAACAATCCATTCTATTATCCGTTGTGGTTTGGATGGTTCATCACACCTTTAAGCATGCTGCCTTTCCAGGCGGCGCGACTCGGCTGGATGGTCTTCAACTGGGCGATGTGGCTGCTGGGTTTGCTACGACTGCGGCAACTGTTGGACTTTCCGCGTCCGGGCTGGCGCGCCTGGCTGCTGAACCTGCTGGCGACATTCCTTTTTGCCTGGATGACGTGGAAATTCGAGCAAACGGGGATATTATTGTTTGTCATCGCCGTTGAAATACTGCTCGCCCATAAGAAACAACAATGGAACCGGATGGGATTGTTCCTGGCGCTTGCATTGATCAAGCCAAACGTCATGCTGTTACCCGTGGCAGCAATTGCAGCTTACCTGATCATCCATCGGAACTGGCGACCGGTGCTCGTTGCCTTTGGCATTTCCATTGCTCTCATCCTTAGTACAACAGCTTTGACCCCCGGCTGGTATGGACCATTTTTTAGACCGGCCTTTGGATTGGGACTTACAAAAGTGCTCGATGGTCCGAATCTGGTGACGGATACGCGCTTGAACACAACCCTTCTGGATTGGTTGAAATGGTTTGGCATACCAGGCACGCCAAGAAGTGTGATTTATGCCATGGCTTTGTTTGTCGCGATATGGGTATTGGGACGAACCACCCTTAGATCGAAATCCATTCTGGAAGTGGCGGTCACGGGGTTGTTGGTTTCTTATGCCATCACACCCTACGCATTGCAGTATGATTTTCCTCCATTGGCAATTGCAATGTTCTGGGCATTGTCGATAACAGGGCATGTGGAATCCAAGCTGGTACCGATACTGGTTCTAACTCTAATTACAAGTGTACTGATTTGGGAACGTCCCATATCCGATGGCTATTGGATCGTGGTTGGATTGAGTATTCTGGCGGCATGGGCACGAACTGCTTCCGGCAATAGGAACCTCACGCCAGCCGCCCTCTAGCTTTCCTGCCTTTTTGGAAGCGCGAAATTATCCGAGGACAGGTCGACCTGATTCGGACGGTTGATTGTAATCCATGCGACATACGCCGAGGCAAGGGCATCTAATTCCTTTGCCGAACGTAGATTTTCCAGCGGTAGAACGCCCTGCATCAGTTTGTGGCGCGTGACCTCTTCAAAAAAGTCCATTGGATCAGGGATTTGAAATCCCTCATCATAGAGGATTAAGGAGCGTTGTATTCTTCCCTCCACTGTTCGGCGCGAAAAAAGCTCGTGTTCGATCAGAGCCTGATAGCAATCCTGTGCATTCGTCTCAAGCCACTCACGGGGCTCAGTCTTTGAAAAAGGCTTCAGACCCGCCAGATCCAGCCTTCTTTTGAAATCAAGAAAGGCTCGCTTTTTGGGAGCCAGATTTAAGGCGAGCACAATCTTTTCGTATTCCTTCAAACAGGAAATGGCCTGTGGGACGCTCCACCTTTCAAGTGCAAAGATATTCAACTCCCGATCTATGGCAGCAAACGTGACAGGTTTCTTCCCTGCGAAAACATCCACACCGGCAAAGAGCAGTTGGTTGATTGCCATAGTAATATTCCTTCTGAACAGGTGTCCATAGTAGTGTAGCCGAAAAAGGATTGTAATGCAACAGACTCCGCGACGTGTCACACATGCGTTGATACTCCTCCTGGGATTGGTGTGGATCTTTCTCAGTACAGATAAAACGGGAAGAGCGACTTCCGGAAATATTCCTGCCCCCCAGCAGGGATTCCAGGCGCCCGATTTCGAGCTGATAACCACGACGGGAGAAATTATCAAATTATCGGATTTGCAGGGGCAGGCTGTGCTCGTGAATTTGTGGGCAACATGGTGCCCGCCATGCCGTGACGAGATGAGAACAATCGAACGTATCTACCTTGATTATGAGGAGAAGGGCTTGGTTGTTCTCGCAGTTAATATGACGTATCAGGACAACGAGAAGCAGATCAATCCGTTCATCGCCGAGCAGGGACTCACGTATCCCATTTTGCTGGACAAAACAGGACAAATGGCAAATGCTTATCAGCTGAAATCGCTGGCATCTTCATACTTCATCGACCGCGCCGGCCTGATCCGTGAAGTTGTCATCGGCGGACCGATGGCTGAGGCATTGCTCCGAACTCGCGTGGAAGAGATATTGAAATGAAATCTGCCATGCTTCACTCGACGCGGCAAAACATGCCATGATCACAGTATTCCGTTCCGTTTTTGCCCAACCTCGCCACTTAATTTTGGTGCTGGCTGCGCTTTGGCTCGGACTCGCGTTGGCGGAAAAACACCTCGACCGTCGCTATATTTCAAAGGATGCCCTCAACAACATTGTCTATTATGGCATTCTCGGCTACGTCATTGGCGGGCGACTCCTATTTGTACTGGCACATCTGTCGGCGTTCGCGGCAAGTCCACTTGGTATCTTCTCGCTGAACGTAGACCTGTTTGATTCCACCGCAGGTCTCGTTACTGTGATGATTGCTGGCTTCATATATGGAGTGCGTCGACGACCGCCCTTGTGGTCCACCCTGGACGCGTTGACGCCACTATTCGCGACCCTTGCAGTGGGGCTGCCGCTCTCTCATCTCGCAGCAGGGACGGCGTTTGGACATCCAACCAGTCTGCCATGGGGAATCGACCTTTGGAACGCGAACCGGCATCCCACCCAGATCTATGACTTCATCACCTCACTGGGAATTTTGGGGCTGCTCTGGTTCCGCAAAATACATTCTCCAGCTGGCTCTGAGTTTATTTCGTTCACGGCCCTGACCGCCTGTGCGCGTCTCTTTCTGGAGGCGTTCCGCGGTGATAGCACGCTTGTCTTTGGGGGACTGAGGCTGGCACAAATCCTGGCCTGGATTGTGCTTGCGGCTGCATTCGTTACAAAAGAGCTGCTTCTCCGAAAAGAAAATACTGGATAAGCAACCGCCCATCATCTGAGGGTTGGTTGCTTATTCATCAATTTCGAAGCGCAATAGGCTTCAAGTAGGAATCCAGCAATGCATCCATTTGCTGGAACGACTCACAGACGAAGAACATGGGATTGAACGCATAGACTGTTTTGGGAATGCGGGCAATCGTCTCGATGTCGAAAGGCGCCAGAATGACCTCGCCAGCAAAATATCCATCACGTGTGATTCCCAGCGATTGATATAGCGAGTGCACGACATTCCAACCCTCATCCTGTGATGACATTTGTCCGCGCTGATGAAGGTCATTTACACCGTCGATGATGCGATGTACGTCGCTTTTGTGAGCCTGGAATAAGTCCGTGAGTTGTTCAAACACATTTGCAGTGTAATTGATCACGTTGTCACGCGAAAGGCGATAGAACTCCATTACCGTATTTGCTAGTTCGGCTCGCCCGGAAATAATGCCTGCGCCAAAAATCTTGAATTGATTGTCTTCTATAACCAGGCCAAACTCAGTACTGTACCAGGCAAGACGCTTGATCACTTCACGCTCATCCTGTGTGGCCTTCATGTAAGCTGGGGCAAACTTATCTTCAATGCGGGCGTAGAATTCCATGGTCAGGTATGGCAGGTGCCCAAAAATATCATGAAACATATCTGGCTCAGGCGTGAACTCCATTTGATCGCGACTCCGCAGGTAATCCGTAATCAGGAAAATGCGCTGGGCGAATTTCTTGTACCAGTCATCTGCGTGCGTATAACGGACGACCGTACGCTCGATGCGCCAGCCCGTTCGCTGGGTGATGCGATTATTGAGATGGGAGACGGTCGGGATGTGATGCGGGTCCAGGTCGAGCAGAGCCAGACCATTCTTGAATTCCTGACAAAGGTGTTCGAGCAGGTAGGTTTGATTAATACCGGAAAATAAGTCAGCCCAGATTGCATGCTGTTCTGCAGAGAAAATAAGTTCCTGGTTTTCGGAAGAATATTCCTTTGTCGGATCAATCTGCTGTTCGGCAATATCGCCTGTGTAAGTCGGCTTCTGATTCGTGGTCATACTTTAGCCCTTTCTCACAATTGGTGATCGGAGAGTCATACATTGACGAAATGGTTAACGACCGCGAAATGATATTATCACTACCAAATATTCAAGTCAAGAATCCGATAAAAGCCGCTGCATAAGAATGCAGATGCACCAGGTGAAGCGATGATAAAATCTTGATCAGATGAACGAATCCCTGCATGGAAAGGTGATTTTGGTAACGGGTGCCGCCCGCCGGCTCGGCAAAATATTCGCATTAGCGTGTGCGCGTGCAGGTGGAGATATCGTCATCCATCATGCACACTCAGATGCGGAAGCCGAGTTGGTCCGTAAAGAGATCCAGGCATTGGGATGCAGGGCGTGGATCTTTAAAGCGGATCTGAACGACTCCTCGCAAGCCGAAAGCTTGATTCCGCGAGTGAATGCAATGACCTCTCTTTATGGTCTCGTGAATAGCGCGGCGATATTTGAGCCGCTCTCGCTCGAAGGCACTTCGCTCGTTGATTGGCAGCGGCATCTCCAGCTCAACTTAACGGCACCATTTTTATTGAGCCAGGCATTCGCGAGGCAGGCCCAGGACGGAGCACGGATCGTGAATATCCTCGATTGGCGCGCTCTGCGCCCAGGCGCCGATCATTTCCCGTATACAATCAGCAAAGCCGCGCTTGCTTCTCTGACAAAGTCCCTGGCGGTCGCCTTATCCCCTGCCATTACGGTTAACGGATTGGCGCTCGGTGCAATCCTTCCGCCCAGTAATGCGAACCCCAATCCAGATATCATCAAAAACGTGCCGGTCAAACGCTGGGCAAACACGAGCGAGGTAGAGGATGCTTTGCTGTTTCTGCTCTCCTGTCCCCGCTACCTAACAGGTGAGATCATGCATCTCGACGGTGGACGCCATTTGGTGTGAGATTGACAAGTGTTTATTCTAATAACACCACNATCTATTGCCTACGCGCAAAATCAAAGGATGTACTCTCATGGACAAAATCATCATAAAAAACTTGCTCGCCCGCGGAATTATCGGTGTAAGCGACTGGGAGCGCAAACGTCCGCAAAATATCCTGATCAACATCACAATACTCACCGATACGAGCCGCGCCGCGCAAACGGACAAGCTTGAAGATTGCGTCAATTACAGCACCATGAGCAAGAAGCTTCTTGCCCATGCAGAGAGCGTAAACAGACTCACGGTGGAAGCGCTGGCAAACGATCTGGCAAAAATCTGCCTGGAAACAGAAGGTGTGCAAAAGGTGCTTGTGCGTGTGGAAAAACCCGGCGCGGTCCGCTTTGCAGAATCCGTCGGCGTGGAGATCGAACGAAGCAGAGATGAATGAATTGCATCTGGCATATCTAAGCCTGGGGTCAAATATTGAGCCTGAGATCAATCTGGTCAAGGCAATTCAATTGTTGTCAGAACATGGGAAGGTGGAAAAAGTTTCGAGTGCCTGGGAATCCATGTCGGTTGGCGTGGACGGTCCAAATTATCTGAACGCCTGTATCCTGTATGCAATCTCCCTTCTGCAACTCGAGCTGAAAGAACGGATCGC
>Ga0065705_10001265_pt1 | contig 11737 bp, 16 predicted proteins | sample SwibulcommuniRL2_FD_59092 | JGI IMG/M metagenome (GOLD analysis project Ga0065705, IMG submission 59092) | Bulk soil microbial communities from switchgrass field near Rose Lake, East Lansing, Michigan, USA - RL2 Bulk Soil v2 (version 2) | ecosystem: Environmental > Terrestrial > Soil >... | reverse complement strand
CAATGTATTGAGCGGAGGAGGGATCGTTAAAACCTAGTGATAACCCTATTACGGCAAAAAAAGTACCGCCTGGTGTACCCGATGCAAAGTCGATGATTTCTAGGAGGCCCGAAATTATCATAACTGATATCAATCCGGCAAGTGTGCAGTATACTATCAAGATTTTTGGTGTAGTTTCTATTTTTTGTACTTCCATAACCGTAAGTGCATCATTAATATATTTAAACTAATGCTAACTTTTGGTTCTAGTGCTAACTTTTTAACTATTGAAGTATTAACATAAAGCATATATCTATATCCAAACCGGATTCGAGAAAGTACCAAATACTGTAATCACAGGTCTGAGGCCGTCGGGANNCGCATTGTTAACAATTCGAATCCAAAACTAAGTAGTATGATTTAATATNCAACAGTGTGATACTAATATTTGGATTAAATTGCAAGCTCTGAAGNAATTGGGAATGTAATTCTATTATACTATTGAGTGCATAGTGAATTATTTTCTGTATAAATGGTGTCTCGGGTTTCTGTCCCGTTCCCCGAAGCACTATTGCGGTAGAGGGGAAAGGCCAAATACGGGACTGGCCGAAAAAAGTCTCTTACCATATAGGAGACTCATTGATGATTACTGCTTTAAAATCTGACGTACTCACATTCTCCGAAGTTAGAAGAAACCGCGGAGGGGATCAGGATCTCGGTTCATGTGTATGCGGCCAATAGTGCGTCAGCCATAGAACAAGCCTTTAACACGTATCTAAAAGCGAAAATTACCGCAATAGATAATAAGATACCTTTGGCACCTGTAGAAATTAAGCAATGGCTGAAAAAGTCAAATGTCCTAAATGTGGATATTTAAACATGAGTTGGAATTCTTTGTGTTGGAAATGTCATCAAATATTAAAACATGATATAAAGTAATGACAGATCATGATCTCTCCAAATGGACTATTCTATCGTTAATATTAGCTACTGTTTTATTTTCTTCCAGTCACCTATATCATGTCGTGGTCCATTTGATGCTGCACTACCAGTATAATCAGCCATGACCTCCAAAACATAGTCTATGTCATTCAGTTTTTTTAGAATTTCTAGGTTCAAACGGTGATGTGAAACGTAGTGAGTACCCTTATCATAGATGGCGGGAACTGATCCAGTCGTCTGCAATATATGATCTCTCGATTTCTGTGGATCTGTTCCACTTTTCGTAAACACTTCAACAGTATACATTGGTTTTGGATTTTTTGGATCTTGTTGCAAACGTGTAACGAGATCAAAAACTAAAGCAGGATCTACTTTATAAAAAATCCTGCGATATGTTTCTGCTAACTTTCCACTCTGTAGATTGAGATCTTCTAGTTCAGCAATACCTTCTTTCTGTTCACTCAAAGTGATTCTTTCACTCCCATAATTGTGGCCTCTTCGTGTAATTGTCTAGCNTCTTTTCCATATTCATGTAGTGAGTAGTTACTTCCATCCTTGTATTCTAATACTACACAACAGTAGTCTAGTCCATTACTTAGTCTATAATCTTTAGGTGAAATTTTTACGATAGTTGCTCTAGTATTTTGTAATTTCATTAGTTGTCTAAGCATATCTCTGCCGTCAATAGAGCCACGTGGCTCCGTCATTAGACGCTGACTCTCAGTAGGTAACATAGTGATTACATAAGTATTCGATAATATATGATCCAGTCAGCTTCGATTATGGTAAATATAAAATTAAGCTTATTTATCATAATCTCTNTAATAATTGTAAGTGTTACAATTATTCCTGTGAATATATTTCGGATAAACTCTCAAATCCGGCTCTAATCCCAATGGCGTTTTAACTAGCTTTGTCTATGTATCTATTTTCTAACTTATTTTATGACCCTGACCAAATCTTGAATTTTTACAGCAAATTTATTGCGGCAATCCGGACAAATAAAAAATGCTATTGCATGTGTTCCGCTATCGTGATTCTCAAAATCGATGACTGACGCAGTGATACGGTCTTGATTGTTGCAATTAATGCATAGGAAAACCATCGATCTGATAAGTTCAATAATTTCTTGTTTTAGCCTGGAATGGTCATTACTCATTTCCAAACGCCATTTTATAAAACTGTAGAACTTAATAAATTTTTCTTGGTTTGACTAATCTATCTTACTTTTTATTTATTCACTAGGTTTAATATTGAATGCTCAATTTCCGTTAGTTTTGCTGGTTTCACTAATACGTCGATTTTCTTGTTGCGAAATTTGGGATTCTTTTCTATTTGTTCGGGTTGACTATAATCAGCAGTGATGAATAGTATCGGAGCCGACGGATATACATCCAAGATTTCTGTCGCTACCTCCATTCCACTTTTATTACCGGGTAACTTCGAGTCTATTAAATAGACATCTGCCCAGTGTTTTTCAAGATCCATCTCAATGTTGTCTCCTTTCGTATAGCGCGCAATAACGTGATATCCTCGATTTGACAGGTAATCGCTATAAAGAGTCAGAATGTCCTCATCGTCTTCAACTATCATAATTCTAAGGCTTTTTTTTGACATCTTTTCCAAGGAATCTCACTCGCCAGTAAATTATATTACATTCAATAAATTATATATCTATTCAATTGTCTGAATAAATTCAAAAAATATTGTTTGATATGTATAAGTAATTGCAGGTTCTCCCTCTCCATAAACGGCCTCATATACTATATCTTCAGTTAGCCTAATTAGATTTCAAAGACTATGACTGTAGAACAAATATTACAAAAAGAAATTGAAGAATCCAGGACATGGCTTGATCGAGAAAATGAAGAGACTGCATACAAACGGGATCTTCAAAAGAGGATTGAACTAATAAAATGGGCTCTAGAAAATATGAAGAATCCTAATATCTATATTTGTGCTCTTATTGAGAATAAAATGAATGAAATTATAGAGACAATAAATAAAACTCATTCAATTTTGGAGGCTGACAAATTACATAGTGAACTAAGAATTTTGAATTGGATTTTGTTTCAAGTATCTAGTAACAAGTCAACATAGTTTGAAATCTAGGACGATTTGTTAGATGTTCTTTTATTTTCAATTGCTTGTACTAGTAGTATTACTTTTCATAGAGTTTGGCATTTTCTACAAAGGCTTGTGAGCCGTCAGGTTTCTTCCATTCTAAAGATATCTCGTAATATTCCATACCTTTGAAATTATCAATAGAAGACGTCATCTTAAATGAAGATTTATGATTTGGTTTAAGAGTATGAACGTTCGGAATGGTGAACTCACTTCCTATAACTCCCTTATCTTTATCATAAACAGTTAATCTAACCAAGACAGATTTGGCAGTATCATTTCCTTTATTTTGAATCTGCCCTTCTAAAACACGATAACCAAATGACGCATTGTTTAGTTTCTGACTTAGTAATACTAATCCAGAAACATTTGAATTCTCTGATGTTGTAGAATTGGATGAAAAATTGGACGAATTTGTTAGATTGCTTTTGGCGCCTGAATTTTCGAAAAATTGACCATTCACAAAATCAGCATTCTGGAATTGCATTCCACCAATGAATAATACAAATGTCAAAGTTATTATAGCAAGTGAGATTTTGAAGCTCGACATATTACTGCCATTTATTAAACGAATAAGGACAAAAATATCAGTGAAATTGATGTTTTACCTTGTTAAATATTATTTCTTTATCTGACATTCCGATTAATGATAATCCCTTTTTAAGCAATTTGTGCTTCACTTGTTCTGTTATCTTGTCCTTCTCTAATATTATTATCAATTTTGAAATTTTACTATCCCCTACTTGCAATTTTAACAGCCAAAAAAANTTATAATGGTTACCTTACTAGTTGCTTAAATTATTATATAGTATGTTGTGAAGTATCAACTGCGTATTATCGGCGTTGTAAAGTCGGCTAAGGCGTTTATAAACAATATTGTCCTATTAATTGTGAACAACAATGAGTGAAAAAAAGATAGAAGAAAAACGTGAAGTCAAAAGAGACAAAGACGGCAATATCATTGAAGAGGAAACTGAAGTAAAAGAAAAAAAATCGGATTAGTCTAGTCTCCTATTTTTTTCATTACTGGTAGAATACCAGATCGGAAGTTCTTTTGATCTGAGTTGCTAGAAGATTTTTATTTAATCATTATAAGCGCAAAAAATCATAAGATTAAGTGGCTAGAAAACCTGTCAGCTGCAATATCTGTCAACATACAATGGAAATGCATGTTTTTGACAAAGTAGAAATGTTTTAAATCAATAAAGGACAACTGTTAATGTGACTGCACAAAAATTGAATAAATCCAACACGAGNTATGAAATTAGTACTGCAGATGGAATAAAATGGTATGTCCTAGTGAGCATGCGATGAACCAGAATGTAGAATTAACAAAAAAAGAACATAGAGCTTGCTCACCTCTATTCAGACTTAGAGAAATCATTCGAAGCGCTATGTGAAATAAACAAAAAGCTTCGGGAATCCAACGAACGGCTAGAAAAAAACAATAAGGCACAAACTGAATTCATTAATATAGCTGCTCACGAGCTGAGGACTCCAACTCAATCTATTATTGGGTATTGCGAAATGCTACAAATTTCTCCTGAAAGAAGTAAACAATATCTTGAAAGATTAACAAGAAATGCTGACCGTCTCTATACGCTTACCTCTGATTTGCTAGATGCAACTAGAATAGACATTGGTATTCTAAATTTAAACAATGCTGATTTTAATTTAACCGAGGCCATTCATGAGGTTGTCGATGAGATAAGGAAGAAACTTTCTCTGGGAAATAAAAATGTAGATGTAGATAAAATAAAACCAAATATCCAATTAGCTTTACCATCTCATCCACTTGTCGTTCACGCAGATAAAGATAGAATAGCTCAGGTCTTGTCCAATTTGTTGGATAATGCAATCAGGTTTACCAATTCTGGGACAATTAGTGTGTCAGCAAAGCTATGTTCTAATAATTCAGTTAAAGTTAGTGTAAAAGACAGCGGAAAGGGAATAGACCCTGAAATCCATCCAAAACTCTTTCATAAGTTTGCTACAAAATCAGTTAGGGGTGTCGGGTTGGGGCTATTTATATCAAAGAGTATTGTCGAGGCTCATGGAGGCTCTATTTTTGGTAAAAATAACAAAGATGGTTCGGGTGCCACGTTTTCATTTACATTGCCAGCTGTTACTACAACTAGATAATTATTTGTTTAATTCCAAAAATGTAAATTATTTTATAATTGCTAACTTCGGTACAAATCACAAGAAGATATTTTGACCGAATAAGCAGAGATTGAGAATTTACAGTTAGCTCTTAATCAGTATACCTCCGTCGAGCATCATTGACTCTCTGCTCAAATGACAGTGTATCCGTATTGTCTGTGTTTGTTTCAGATGAGCTCGGCTCTAACCCCAATTTTTCATAAAGAATATTAATTAACCTCCTTTCAACAATTTTTCTGCCCCCGTCTATTGCATGGTCTAATGCTTCATCCAACGCCGAGGGATTATTTGCTGTGTTAGTTAAACGAATAGAGTATTTCCGTTCCAGATAATCAGTTACTATTTTTGAGACTACATTTCCCAATATCTTAATAGATTCATTTGTAGCCTGGGCAAATGCTTCTTCGAATGAAACTTTTTTAGGCATGAATTATACCATATTTTTTCCGATTTTGACCTATGAGCCAAGTACATGATCTAATGAANTCTCTTGGTGTTCTGTTCATACCACTTTTCAAACTCTCTTTCGTCTCCGCTGAAGTCTTGTATTCTCTTTTTTCTGAGAAACTCTTTTCTGTTGTTGCTCAAACCTAGCCTTCCTTTTTTCCCTATCTTTGGTTTGCTTAACCTCTATCTTTTGTTCTTTATCCACGTATCTTTGATATATTTTCTGGGCAATTCCACTCATGATACCCTGATACTCACTCATTGTCCCCAAAATGTTAAGTCCTGACTTACTTNGAATTGAAAATTGAAGAATGGATTGGTCATGATTAGAAGCTCTCATTTTGAGTATCAACATTGACCGCTTCAATTGGGCATCTGCCTCTACGTATCGAAGAAGAATGATGTTATGAAAAATAGAAGATAAGCCGAATGAAGTGATATTAAGCCCAGATTCTTGGTCTGTAAGAATCGTGAATAGTGAGGTTATTCCTCGGGTTTGGGTTAAATTGACTAGCCTCTTTGCAATCAAATACATTTCTTGACTATACAAATGCTCGAAGGTTGACAAGCCATCCAACACTATGCGTGATGGTTTTATGGCCTCTATGTGTGAAGACAATGCTGAAATAAATGCGTCTGGACTTTGATTTTCTGGTATCCAGGACAACAAATGGAGACCTTTCTTCTCTAGGTCATTCACATCAAACCCAAGAGAGTGCGCCATATTTCTAATCTCAGTTGGAGATTCTTCAAGCGAACAGAATATGCTACTCTCACCATCAAGAACTCCCTGTGCAGTAAATTGGAATCCAAAAGTTGTTTTACCGGCGCCAGACGCGCCAGCCACAATAGTTGTAGTACCTTTTAAGAAACCTCCCTGGACTCTTCTATCCAGACCTGGAATTCCAGCTTTAATTCTATCGGTTGATGCAGGAGAAATCATCTTAAAGGGTTGTTTTGGATATACAATCATACCTTTCTCTCCTATGATGGATACATGAGGTTCTCTAATTATGGAAGTACCCCTCATTTTCACTATCTTCAAGGTAGCGGGAACTGCGTCAGTAGGACCATGCTCAAGTTGTATAATCCCGTCCGCTACAAACTCTTCCATCCCCGATCCAATGTTGTGAGTTCCAACGGGGACTTCTGCTATCAGCATATTCGTTATACCTTCAGATCTTAACACCTTGCCTAAAACTACGTGTAAAGCGATTCTTGCCTCGTTGATACTGTCAAAAGCAAGTAGTATTGCAGAAAAAGAATCAATTACTACCCTTTTAGCACCGAGTTTTCTGCTGACATCAAGTACCTCTTCGAGCGCATCTCCTATACCATCCTTATTCACTGAAGCAAAGTCTAAGAAAGCAAATTTATTATCCTTCTCGAAATCCAAGAATCTCATTCCAAATCGTTCAAAATTATCATAGAATTGCTTCTTAGACTCGCTAAACGAAACATACACACCTGCTTCTCCTTTTGATAGTCCTTCATAAAGGAAGTGACTAGTAAGTATAGTCTTCCCTGTGCCAGGATTACCTGCCACTAATACTGTAGAACCTATTGGGATTCCACCTTCCATAAGAGCATCCAAATTAGCTATTCCTGTCGAGATGCGTCCTAGGGTCATGTCTAGCTGATAATCAGTAACTAATATAAGATTTGTCGAGTGCAAGACTAAAGATACTAAATATCTGTTTAGAGATTGAGCGAAGAAAAATCAATCATTAGTGATAAATCATTAAGCAAACAAAATTTATAATGATCCTAATCTTTATGAATATCCTTAAAAATCTGGATCATCATGTGGCTCCGAAAAATTCAGTCGGTATTACTTGCCTGGTAAATTATGTATATCAAATAGAACTGGTGGGATTATTCATGGATTGCTTTGCCATTACATTATTTTATATTTTGTTGGCAATATAATAAGCAACGTCGTGACAGCATTATCCGTGGCGACCGGAACTGACGATATTCAGGTTGATAGTATCGGACAAGTTACTAAATTAGGTAAAGACATAAAAAAAGTCGAAAGAGGACTAAAAAGACTAGTTAGCGACCTCAGACATTGCTCTGAGTAATTGAAAGTAGTCTTAATAGTCGCCTCGCTATAAATAGACCATCATATCCTGATTCTCTTAATATCCAAATAATTGTAGACGCCGTGTAAACTGGCAGAAAGTCACCAAGGGGTATGAATTCAGCGAGATTCATTATGAATGAAACCTTACTTTTAGTTATAGAGTATAGCATGCTCATTACAACTAAGTCAAATATATCTCCAATGATCGGCATTCCTAGCAATGGAGCCGCAGTATAGTCTAGCAGATCGGCCACTATCGAAATTGTAAGTGCCAGTGCCATTCTTAGTTTTGAAAAAACACTCCCGGCAATCCTACTCCATATCTCCTTCAATGTAAAAAGTGGCAATACAAAATAATTTATACTTTGTTTATTTATGGAGGATTCAAAATTTGTCCGTTACCCGAACCCCAATTGCCCGACTTCGTAACAAGAGCATCACTGCTTGAAAATTTTAGAATGCGAGTTTCCTACATCATATTTTTACAAGGAAATTATTCTGACAATCAGGACACTACTCTTCAATGCGATTATTTCTCCATCTTGATTCTTAATCCAAAGTGCCCTAGTTCGAAAAGATAAGGCAGACTGACACTATGTATTTCGTTATCAAAATTCACACACATGAATCTATTACAACCTTCACACCATTGTACTTTACTAGTTGTACTACAAGAATCGCATGATAGTGCAGGTGATCGAAANTCATTAGGTTATTGAGACTAAAATAATCGTCAATTGGAAAAAAATAATAATCTGTGCGAAATCTAAAACAAAATCAAAAATTACAATTCCTAAATTAGATATGAAATGTAAATTAGTTTAGTTAATTATTAATAGAAAAAAGGAGAGGAAGTTATTTTGCATCGACTTCCTTATACTGTTGTAATAAGCGCAGCATATTCAGCGCTATGATAGTCTTTGCCGCTTCCTTCGGGTCCATTCCTTTTATTACCACGATTATGCCTTTATCCTCATCCGCAGCCATTTGAGCCAAAATTGGGTGCCTTTCTTTTATGTTTTTGCTCAAGGTATCAACATCTATTAGTGCTGTCAAGTTGCCTTGTTTTTGAGTTGCATTATCCTGTGCTTGAGTTGCATTATCTTGCGCATGTACCACATTCACAGGATTTACTACCACCGCAACAGCTAAGAGCAATGTGACTGTCGTAATGATGATTGGCACTTTCGTGAATTTCTGGTTTACCATATTTAACTTTAGAATTTTATAGTTTAAATAAAAGTCAGAAGAAATGTCGAAAGTTGATTTGTTATAACGTCTGCAGGTAACAAGTCTAGCTTCGTTTCACATTTGTTTTCATGTTAATTGGAAAAAATAGCGATTTCAATTTGCAGTATTGCTAATATTGTAATGCTTGTCGATTTTAATACTAATAAGCAATAAAGTCCATATAATAGTGACTAATTCTCAAACATGGAAGGAATTGTAGCAGGTTGTTTAAACTTTAGTGGTTAAGAAACGATTGATAGCAATCGTGGATGATGAACCCGATATTTTAAAACTATACCAAGATTTCTTCACCAAAATCAAAGGGATTTCAATATTTACTTTCACTGATCCATTGATGGCACTTGAGCATTTTCGCATGAATAAGAACGAATATGTCCTAGTAATTTCGGATTTGAGAATGCCGAATCTTGACCGTCTCGAATTGGTAAAGTTAATTAAAGATTTGAATCACCTAGTAAGAACGATCTTGATGACTGCTTTTGCGATTAAAGATGATTTATTTCAAGAATACCTACGAGAGGAAATAATAAACGATATCCTTCAGGAGCCGATATTATTGCCAGATTTATACGACCAAGTCAGGAAGCAATTACGTATGTATTATAAACTCAAAAGATTGTAGAAATACTTTTTTATTTACTAGATTCTTTATTTGAAGTTTGCGGCATTAAGAAATGAGAATAGAGGGACTTCTATCTTCCGTCTAGGCACATTTATTACACACGTATTTGACTCGATCCTCTCGATATTTTTCCTGTAATTCAACATTCTTTGTTCCACATAGGTCACATGTTCCTTGCATCGAACATAACAGTACTTTAAATTATATATCCATTAGATCTTTAGTTTCTCCTTTCCTTATGATTATGTAGTAATTCTGAAATTAGTTATTTATTACTTGTATTTGAAAAATGTATCCACTTTAAGGATATCTTTAGAGATTAGTATGGTTATAAACTTTGTTTGCTTAATGATATAGTGTATGACTGGAATTTCCCATCAGAATTTACTAATTTTAGCAATAGTTCTCATAGTAATAGGAGCGGTCTTATTTTATGCTCCTATACCATATCCCGCTGGAACTATTGGGAACATTCTGATGATTATTGGAATAATTGTCTTAGTTATCTGGATTGTGTTAATGGTTATTGCAGCTATAAGGCATACCTAGTTTTATTTACTGGACTCTTCAATGTAAGGAACAAATCAAATCAAATTCACAGTAACAGTATGATATTGAATACAAGAAAGCAATTTTAGTTGCCATAGTTGAATTAAATGGTAAACGTTAATGCATACTGGATCGCAATTTATTACAGATTGGGTTGTTCCTCATTTAAGTTTAGAATTGGGATAGGTGTATTACAAAAACGAGAATTAGGATCAATTTATTATATTCTATAACACATTTTTCTTTGAGCCAAACACATGGATATGTCTTACAATCAAATTAATTGCTAAATAAGAGAAAACCGATGCTATGATAGAAGCTATTGTAGCCGCCTGTAATGGTTGATAATTAATTTTCAATAATTCAAGTAAAATGATGAACCTAGATACATTATTGATAATATCAAATATAGAATCAGCAAATACCATCTTGGTTATTACTTGTTTTAGAACTTGAATGTTCAATTTGCCTGTAACTTTTTTTGTATATTTCTTCTTATTATCAAAATGAAAAAGAATAGCAAAAACTAATTTTGAGAAAATGAATGCTATTATTACAGTTAATGCTGAATTGAGAAAATAGTCGGTGGAATATCTAGTGGAGTAATATGCAACGATAAGGCTGACAATAAAACCGACTATCCCTGAAATTAGTAGATTTTTATTGAGAGATATGGTGCTTTTATTTTTCTTATAAAATTTTGTGATGAAAATTGTTATAGTATCGGTTTTCCTTTTCATTCAAATGTAGTAGCACAAACAATGATTTATGAGTATTCAAGATTCGTCTGTTTTGTAAGAATATTGATATTAATGTTCGTATCCCTAATTTGATTTGGATTAGATGAATTAGAACATCAGAACGAATCACTTTAGAATTGACGATTGAGTAGGTGTAAGTATTTATTGACTAGACTTTATCCAAGAGCAATAAGAAAGTTGGATAGTTGAATTATGCGTTCCGTTGAATTTTAATATCTGCTTCAATTGCCTATCGCTATCTTCTCTGGAATTGTTGTAACCAAACTATTAGATAATGTTTTAGTTATCTTTAGGTAACGCTTTGTTTCCTCTGAGAATAATCCATTTCTTTTTCTTGAAAAGATAAATCATAGCACCCATTATCACTGCCATTGTTATTAGCACAACAATAAAACCGGAAGGTATTTTTGCAAGGCTATTCAAATCTAGNCCATTCATACCGTATATACTTGCCACAAGTGTAAGTGGTAGCAAGATAGATGCAAATATTGTAAGGGTTCTCATTGTATCATTCATTTCCAAGGAGATGTTTGCGATGTAGAGATCTCTTACAGAATTAATAGTATCACGATAAGACTCGACGAGCTCCACAAGATGGGAGATGTTGTCATATGCCATCTGAATATATTTTACCTCGTTTTGGTCTTTTTCCATATGGCTTAGAAAGTTAACCACATCTCTGACACGCCAGAAGTGTCTCCTGAACACAATAAGTTGCCTGGAAAGCGTTGAAAGATATTGAATAGTCTCTCTTGAAGGAGCGCTTAGTGCTTTCTCTTCCTGATCGGTAATAGTTAATTCAACAGCCGTTAA
>Ga0065705_10002182_pt1 | contig 11741 bp, 13 predicted proteins | sample SwibulcommuniRL2_FD_59092 | JGI IMG/M metagenome (GOLD analysis project Ga0065705, IMG submission 59092) | Bulk soil microbial communities from switchgrass field near Rose Lake, East Lansing, Michigan, USA - RL2 Bulk Soil v2 (version 2) | ecosystem: Environmental > Terrestrial > Soil >... | reverse complement strand
TGATGTCGTCGCGATTGCGGGAGACAACAGTGCCGGTGAGGAGTCCCTTCAAGGTATCGCGTAGGGCCACCATGTACTCCGCGGTGCGATCGGGGCCCCAGGTCCTTTGGGAATAGCGGCGTATCGATTTCAGATCCGCGCGGGCGATCTCTGTGAGCTCGAGGTGCCTCACAGGTCGGCGAACAGGGCGTCGATCTGATCGTTGTTCTCCAGTCGGAGCACTTTGCCTGTTGCAGCGTCTTCGTAACCCCGCTCGATCGCGTCCTTCAGGCGCGCGCGCTTGATCTCTGCGACCTCATCGCGAGCCTGCATCAGTCGAAGTGCGTCCGCAACGACCTCATCCTCCGTGCTGTAGTGGCCCTCGTCGACCTTTCGGCGGACCAACGCCTCAAGACTCTTGGGAATGGTGATGTCCATGTCCAGCGCTCCACAAACGACGATAGCACGTGCCCTGGATATGCCTCTTGCCAGTCTCACTCCGCGCGAAGCGCAATGAGCGGGTCAACCGACGATGCCCGACGGGCTGGGGTAAACGCTGCGGCAAGCCCCGTCATCGCGAGCACCAACAAGGCGCCTGCGTAGACGCCCGGCTCGTGAGGCTCTACTTCGAAAAGGAATCCGCGTACCAGCCCAGCGAGCACCCACGCGCCCGTCAGGCCAATGCCGATGCCAACCATCATAGTAAGCGACGCGCTTCCGAGAACAGACCTGAGGATCGTCGAGGGCGGAGCGCCCAAGGCCATTCGAATCCCGATCTCCTGAGTTCTCTGGCTCACGACATAAGCCAGCACGCCGTAAATCCCCACACACGCAATGCTGAGACCGAGGGCCCCGAAGAGCGCGAGCAGCAGCATGTTGAATCTCCGTTGCGCGACGAGCGCATCGAAGTAGTAGGTGAGGGGATGTTCGTCGTCGATTCGTGTTGGTAAGGCATCGGGGAATTCCGACCAGATCGCTTGCCTAACCGCAGGAAGGATTCCCTGTGCCCGCGAGGCGGTTCGAACAACCAGCGTCGCGCCAAGAACTCGACTCTGCGTAACCGGGACGAATGCCTGGGTTCGCCCGGCGCTTTCGGGGCCATCATAGCGGACGTTCCCGACCACGCCGACGACTGTACGATTGCCGACCAACCGGACGACCTTTCCGACGGCGTCCTCTCCAGGGAAATACCGTGCTGCCGCGGCCTCGTTGAGAATCACCACGGGCTCGCTGTTCTGAGTATCGGCGTCCGCAAACAACCGACCTGTGACGAGAGGCACCTTCAGAGCCCGGAAGTAGTCTGGGGAAATCTGATTCAGGGCGATGTCTGTGTTCCGTGGCAGTTCCCTTCCCGGAATCCCGAAATCGACTGTCCGGAGGTCGCCGCGAAGTGGCAATCCGCCGCCGGCAAGTGAAGCAACCTCGACGCCAGGAATTGCGCGGACACGCTTCAGAACATTCAGCAGCAATTGACGATTGCGCTGCGCGGCCCGCTCGATGTCTGCTGACGCCTCGAGAACACGCACCTGGACCGTCAATACATCGTGAGGATCAAGACCGAGATCGACGTTAGTTACTCGAGCAAAGCTTGCCAGGAACAGGCCTGATCCGACGAGGAGAACGACAGCGAGCGCGACCTCTGCGACCACCAGCGTTGAGCGAAGAACCTTGGTGCGAATCGTTGCGGTGCTCGCGCGCTCGGCCTGACTGAGCGTACCAGCGATCACCGGACGTGAGAATTTCACGACTGGCACCATGCCGAACGCGATGCCCGCCAGAATAGCCACGATTCCCGTAATCGCAAGGACTCGGATATCAACGGCAATGGTGGCCGCACGGGGCACCTCCGCTGGAACAAGCGAGCGAAGGACGTCCACTCCCCACCAAGCCAAAGCGGCACCAAGCGCCGCTCCCGTCAGAGACAGGATAAGACTCTCCAGCAGAAGGACACGCGACAAGTCCCAGCGTGACCCACCGAGCGCTGACCGAATGCCGAGCTCGCGGGTGCGAGCACTCGCTCGCACCAGCATAAGGTTGGCGAGATTGACGTAGGCGATGAGAAGGACGAACGACACCGCAGCCAGCAGCATGATCATCCAGGTACGCACGCCACGAGTGACGAACTCGTGCAGCGGCTCAACCTTGACCGCACGATCCTTATACCAACGCGGCGTTTCCGCCGCGAGACCCGCGGTGATCTGACTCATTCGAGCCTGCGCGCGCTCGATCGACACGCCATCCTGTGGCCGACCGATCACGTGAAGGTTGTAGCCGTAGCTGTTGCCCCGTACGCGATCGTTGCTACTGAAGACGTACGGTACCCACACCTCCGTACGTTCTCTGGTGCCAAGAACGTACGTATCCACGGGGTACGAAAAGCCCGCCGGCATCACGCCTACGACTTCGAATGACGCCTGCTGGCCGGGGAGATAGGCGCCAATGACGTCGGGCCTTCCTGCGAACCGTCGCTGCCAGAGCGAGTAGCTGATTACGGCGACGTTCCCACGGCCTTCAACTTCGTCCTCCCGCGAGAACGGACGCCCCAGAATCGGTTGGGTTCGCAGCACCGTAAAGAAGTCTGCCGTGATGCGTTGGGCTCGAAGATTCTCTGGAAGAGCGTTTCCCTCCCGCCTCAAACTGATCTCGGCGTAGCCGACCGCCGCCAGGCCCGTAAAGACGTCTTGCTGATCCCTCCAATCGAGAAACGTCTGAGGAGTGGTCAGATTCAACGCAGACGGTGCGCTGTCTTTCACGTTGAGCTCGCCGACAGCGACAAGCCGGTCGCTTTCAGGGAACGGCAGTCCCCGGAGGATTACCGCGTCAACCACAGAGAAGATCGCGGTCGTGGCGCCGATGCTGAGTGTCAGTACTACCAGCGCCACGCTTGAAAATGTTGGCGTCCGTCGGAGCGAACGAACGGCGTGGCTGGCGTCGCGCCAAAGCAGGTCGAACCAGATCGTCCGCACTTCGCGCACCGCCTGAGCCACTTGTGTCAGACCACCGAGATCGCGCAGTGCCATCCGTCTCGCCTCGGTGGGAGATACCCCACGGCGTACGTGCGCGTCGATCTCCTGTTCGATGTGAAATCGGAGTTCGTCATCGACTTCGGCACTGATTCTGCGCCGTTCCGTGATCCCGCGAACATAGGCGACAAGTCGAGCAAACATGCTGAAGCTCCATGCTGATGAACGGTCAGCCTGCCTGCAGAATCCTCTTAATAGAAAGAGCGAATTGCTCCCAGCTGGCGGTTTCGCCGTCCAAGCGACGGCGACCTGCTGGCGTCAGCGTGTAGATTCGAGCGCGACGGTTGTTTTCAGAGGACGTCATCTCTGACTTGACGTCGCCACTCAGTTCGAGACGATGTAGCGCGGGGTACAACGAGCCCTGGCTCGCATTCAGCCCATCGCGCGAAATCTGACGGATACGGTTGGCGATGCCCCAACCGTGGTTTGGGCCGAGCGTAAGGATCTTCAGAATCAGTAGATCGAGCGTGCCCTGAAGAAGGTCGGTTTTCGGCACTGGCAGTCCTCTCGAGCTCCGAGAGGAAGTATGAAAGCATTCCTGTCGGAGGTCAAGAGGAAGATTCGTCCCTCGCTCAACGGGGACGCTCATCGATCTCGAGGCCGCGGTATTCGCTCCGCAGGATGACTTGTCGCACCCTGAACCACCCCTCGCAGCCACTGCCAGGGCGTTTTCGCGGACAACCCAAACCAGCAGCGCCAACCGCGGAGGGAGTGATGTCCGATGCTCGATGGGGTGATCCACGCGAACCCGCATGCGTTCCGTCACTGCTTCGCGGTCAGCTATATCGGCAACGGTGGCGACCTGTATCGGCTGTCGCGCATCTTGGGCCATACATCGATCTCAACTACGCAGTTGTATCTGCGGTCGATGGGGTTGTGAGCACCTACGGGAAGGCCACGCCAAGTATTCGCCGCTCGGCAACCTGGGAGTGCAGCGATGACTGCGCTCGACTGGCGGACGGCCGTGAGAACTAGTTCGCGTCAGTAAAACGTTGAGGCGCGCGTGACTCGCACGTCGACACCAGCAGCGACACCAACAACATCACCGGCGATAACGTCACCACCAGCACCGAAACGAAAGAAGACAGCAGCAATGAGTAACGAGAACGACATCATCAAGCGCGCGATCACCAAATGGCACTCGAACACCGAAACGCCCAACCGCGAGACACCGCTATCGGCACAGGAAGTCGCGATGTCGACGGCGAAGATGTTCGCGCAGGTTCTGCTCGACGCCGCCGAGGCAGGCAGCGATAAGAAGACCTCGCACCTGTCGGACACCGAGAAGATCGCGCGCGATGTGGAAGAGAACGGCAACGAGCATGATCGCTTCCGCCGCGGAGTGCCAGATGCAACCAACGAAGAGATCGACCGCGCGACGGCGCTGTCCGACTTTGCTCAAGAAACCAATGAATCCGCGTCATTCGACGGAGAAGAGCGCTTCCCGAATGCGTTCGATATCGAGGACATCGTCAACCGCCTTGCCGCGGCTGTTCGCGAGCGTCGTCGGTGAACGGCAAGCGCTCTTGCACGCTCACCCGGTCGATGCGGCATCGCGATCACTTCATCGCTGAAGCGATCGGCCGCGTATGGTCGGAGCTACGGAGACAATCCGCGGAACCTGACAAGCGGACCAACACCAATCGAAAGGACAACAGCTAGCCGGTAGCGTCTCAGTCCGGTTGAGCGCCTAGCGCGCAGATCATGAAATCGCTTTGCGACGCCGCGAGCGAATGACGGCGAATAGACCGAACGCCACCGCAATCCAGCACCACACGAGGAGACTGCTGACAAAATGCGTTGGATCGAAATGCCACTCAGTCACGTAGCCGCCGTAGCCGATGAACCGATGCGGCCAGCCGGTCCATGAGACACAGTCGTCGCAACCCGGTTCCCAAACAAATGGCAATTGTGGCAATGATGCGAGCGCCAGATGCGTCAGCAGAAAGACCGCCAGCGCCGGCGCAGCTCCAGCGCCGAACTGTTTTGCGATCGAGACCGAGTGCATCAGACCGCCTAAAGATTGAAACTGACCCACTACCCGACGTTGACGTATACGGCCCGTCTGGCTTACCGTGTGAGCCGCAGATTACTCAACGCCGCTGAAACACCGATCCGCGTAACTGCTTGAACCGCTTGGTGGTGAGCCGGGGGGAATCGAACCCCCAACCCGCAGATTAAGAGTCGCGGACGGGCGATCAGATCTCCGAAGAAATCGAACAATTCCGATGAGTGAGTTTGCAGCCGAGGGCGTCTCGCGGCAGATCGCTGCAACCCAGACGCATCCAGCATCGCTGTGGCGAACCTGTCTGTCAACACTAGGCGACGACTCGTTATCTATAAGTGCGGTGCCCGCGATCGCTGAACGATGCGCGCCGTCGAGTATCATGCCCCTCTTCGCATGGACAGAATCGTCGTCTTCGGTGGGCATGCGCATCCCGACCTGGCCCGGGGCCTCTGCAAACGCCTGAAAGTTCCACTCAGCCCCTCGACCACCACGACGTTCAGTAACGATTGCCTGGGCGTGCAGCTCGAAACCAACTGCCGCCAGGCCGACGTGTTCATCGTCCAGCCGCTGGCGCCACCAGTGCAACACCACCTGATGGAGCTGCTCCTGATGCTGGATGCTGCTCGAGGCGCGTCGGCCGCGCGGATTACCGCAGTGATTCCGCATTTCGCGTACGCGCGATCTGACAAGAAGGACGCGCCGCGCATCTCGATCGCCGCACGCCTCGTGGCGGATCTCCTCGTCGCCGCTGGCGCAAACCGCGTCCTCGCGATGACGCTGCATTCCCCGCAGGTGCACGGGTTCTTCAGCGTGCCTGTCGATCACATGAACGCACTCCAGGTGCTCGCCCGACACTTTCGTCCGCAGAGGTTGACGAACACCGTCGTCGTGTCACCGGACCTCGGCAACGCGAAGGCGGCGTCCTACTTCGCGCGTAGCCTCTCGCTGCCCATGGCCGCCGGGAGCAAGAAGCGCCTGAGCGACGATCGCGTAGAGATCGACACGCTCGTCGGCGATGTCGAGGGGAAGAACGTCATAGTCCTCGACGACGAGATCGCCAACGGCGGCACGATCATGGAGGTGTTGAACAGGCTTCGCGAGCGGCGGGTGAAGCGCATCACGGTCGCGTGTACTCATGGCCTGTTCACGGGCAAGGCCATTGCGCGCCTTGGCTCTCAGACGGACATCGCGGAAATCGTCACGACCGACACCGTACCGGTTCCAGCCGAGAAGCGATTGCCCAACATGAAGATTCTCTCGATTGCGCCGCTTCTCGCGGAAGCGATTCGACGGATCCATGTCGGGGAGTCCGTCAGCGTGCTGTTTGACCCTCCGGCTCCAGGTCGCCGTCGATAGGCGCCGCCTGATCAGCGAATCACGGATCAGTTCAGCGCACGTTCAGGTGATTCACCACCGTCGTGACGCCGGCGGTCTCCGTCGCGATACGCACCGCTCGTCGTCGCTCGTCCGCCGACCCCACGTCGCCCGTCAACGTCACCACGCTTCCTTCGGTGTCGACGTCGATGTCGGACGCCTTCACCACGTCGTCGAGCGCCATCTTCGCCTTGATCTTCGACGTCAATGCCGCCGCCGTTACCGCCTCCTCGGCGCGGTTCTTTGCCGTATGGACACCGGCCGAGGCGCGCTCCTTGACCTCCGCGCTCGTCTCGCGAGCCGCGCTACGCACACCGTCTCGAACGGTGTCCCTCACGGTCTCGCGCACCGTGTCCTTGAGAGCGGCGGCTGAGGTGCCGGGCAGCTGGAACAGGTCGCGGCCGGCGTTGTAGTTGTACGCTACCAGGGCTCCGACTCCGAGCAGGGCTAGAAAGAGTAGTTTGCGCATGGCTGGAAAGACGAACCGAGTGTGGGTTTCGTTCGCGAGGAAGTCCAAGGAAATCCCAAGAAATCTCTAAGTACGTAGCCGGCTCCGCGGGCGAGTCGTACGTGCGGCTTCCTGACGACTCGAAGCAGCCCGACCTTCCGCAACTCCCGCACCTGCCAGTTCGCCGCAGCACGTGCGAGTCGCTTTGTGCCCTCGGTGAATCGCTAAACACTGGGCGACTACTCAGGATTATTCTGGCCGGTCCACTGGAAAGCCTGTGAACGGATTGAACTGCGAAAGGTTTCGTAGCCATCTCGGTGATGCCAATTGGCGACTCTGGATCATCCCCAAGTCATCATCTCGAGCTGCGTCGCCCCGGCGGCGGACAGGCTAACACGTACGCGGTCGACGTCCGATGGCGCGACGTGGACGCCCAACAGGACGGCGCCCTGAGCGACCTCTCGTTGGAGGGCTTCGGCAGGTTCCCGTGGTAGCCCGGCGGACTTGAGCACCGACGCGAGGCTGCCGGCCAGATGTCCGGCCGCTTCCCCAAGCTCCGTCGCCAGCGGCCCTGCCGCAACGATTGGCCCGATCCCTGGCATCACCAAGGCGATTGCCGCCAGCACTTGGCCACTCAACTCCCCTAGGCGTCCCGCCGGTCGCGAATCTTCAAGGTCCGCGCCGGGCGTCGCGTCCATCCGGTCAGCAAGGGTCCGCGCGTCAACGTGACTGTGTGCGACGACGGAGATCTGTTCCCTGCTGATACCGAGGACATGAAGCGCGGCAGCGGCCTCGGCGGCCATGGAGGCATCTGAATACAGCGCGAGAACGAGCGGATGGGACACGGAGAGCATCTTACGGTAAGACGTGTGGTACCAGTTCTGGCGTAATTCGATGGCAGCAGCCATCGGGACGACAACGTTAGTTCCCCATAAACGCCGATCTGTGTATCGATCCGCTGGCCGTCCGCTCGGCCGACGTTTTCGGACTACTGGTCCGCGTACCGCTTGGCCGCCGCGAGGTCTGTGCGCAATTGCTCCGCTGTGCGACGTGGACCGTACCCGGGCATATCACGCTGAATCCGCCACCCCTCCTTCAGCGGACCGGCATCCACGACGTCGAAACCGAACTCGTCGAGCAGGCGCGTCACCGTGGCCTTGGCTCCGGGGTCGTCGCCAGCGATGACTAATGCCCGGCGGTCCTTCGTGCCGGCGGGTCGCCCGTCGGTCGTGAGCTGAGCGGCGTAAATATGGTTGAAGGCCTTGACAACATTCGCCGTTGGTAAATGCGCCTGGAGGAGTTCCGAGGTCGTGGTCGACTCGTTGTCAAGTTCCGGGATCTGGCCATCACGCTGGGGGTAGTAGTTGTTCGTGTCGATCACGACCTTCCCGGCGAGCGGTTCCGCGGGCACCGTCCGGTAGTGCTTCAGCGGAATCGTCACCACGACGATGTCACCGGCCTTCGCAGCCTCGACCACCGTTGCCGCTCGCGCGTGCGGGCCGAGTTCGGCGACAAGCGCGGTCAACGTCTCCGGCCCCCGTGAATTACTGATGACGACATCGTAACCATGCGCCACCGCCAGTCGGGCGAGCTGGCTTCCGATGTTCCCAGCGCCGATAAGCCCAACGGTCGCCATAGCAATGACTATATCTCCTGCCAATGTCGATTGCTTCCCGCGCGCCAAGATCATCCGTTCATCGCTCATCGATTTAAGATCCCAACCATGAGTGACGCACACAGCCGACCGTCAGGCGACCCATCGGAGCCGCTGTACGACGCAAATGTTCTGACACCCACGCACGCGGAGCGCGCACGAACCTTGGTCTCGCAGATCTCGACCGGTACCCTGTGCACCCTCGCCATCGAGCCGGCGGGCTACCCGTACGGCTCGTTCGTGACCGTCGCCTTCGAGAAGGGAAACCCGATCTTCCTCATCAGCGCACTCGCCGAACACACCAAGAATTTGGAACAGGATCCCCGCGCATCCCTGCTGGTGGCCGAGAGCGGCTCTGCGGATCCGCTCGCCAACGGCCGCGTCACGATGCTCGGCCCGTGCACGCGCGTCGAAGGAGACGAGGGCGGCGCTCGCGAGGCATTCCTTGCCGCGCATCCGAACTCTGCGTACTACGCCGACTTTCGTGACTTCGGGTTTTGGAAGCTGCATGTGGCTTCGGTTCGCTACATCGGGGGTTACGGACGGATGTCGTGGATTGGCAAGGCAGAGTGGCAGACCGCCGAGCCAGATCCCCTCGGCCCCTCAGCGGCCGGGATCATTGCTCACATGAACGCCGACCACGCCGACGCGATGGTGCTCTACTGCAAAGCCTTTTCGAAGGCGACCGAGATCACCTCCGCGACTATGACGGCCATCGACCGGTACGGGTTCGAGATGTCGGCGAAGACCAACGAGGGACCTCGACCGGTCCGCCTGGCGTTCGCCAGACCAGTCAGCACACCGGAGGATGCGCGCGCCGCCCTGATCGCGATGCTGAAAGACGCCAGGAGCAAGCGGCGCTGACGGATGACACACCCCTCTCGTGGCTGACGACCCTTCAGCATCATGGCTGCGGGTGGCTGAAGTGGATGCGTTAGAGGCCACGATGAACACCGATGTGGCGACGGATCATAGACACGAGATCACGCGCCACTTGGCGGCTACTCGCGACCAATCAGTCACCAATAGCCGAGAATGTCGACGATCGTTTCAGGCGACGCGAGCCGGAATGGTAAGTAGTCTTGGCACTGATCGCATGCGGTCACGACGGTGGAGTATTCCTCGGAGACAACAAGCTCAGGGTGCCGACCCAGGAGTTGATGTGCCTCTTGCGTCGCCTCTTCTAAGGTTCCGGGCACGTCTTGGCGGTGGTCTTGCCAAGCCTCGGCGAGCTGCTTGGGTCTGCCGAGATCAGTGAGGCGCGTGAACGCGCGCACGTGCTTCGAGTCGATCTCGAGGCCATTTCGAAAACGACGACAGACATACGCCGTGGTTCTCGCAACGAGATCCTCCACCGCGAGCACCGGCAATGGTCCCGTTTGCTCGTCCAGCACGCGTGCCCGAGACAGAGTCGTTCCGAACGCTCTGAACAGATCAACGCGCAGGGCGCCCTCCCGGTCGATTACTTGGAGGAGCGTCTTGCCCTCAAATGCGTGTGGATGAATGTGATTCAGGACAAACCTATCGGCGAGCGCTGTGGGAATGGCGTCGAAACCTTCGACGACGAGGTCCACATCATTCAGCGCGCGCCGGTGGAACGGCCGACCATGCGCGCGCAGACGCGCTTCTATGGCGAGACCACCTGTGAGTGCGCAGCCGCGAAAATCATTCGCCAGAAGTTTCTCGACAACGTCAGAGGCCCGCTTGGCGTCGTTGGCGTTCAGGAAGGCGGAGAACACGGCCAATGATAGCTTCCGCGTTTACATAACGATAAACGCCGCAGTGTCTAGAGACGGGACAAGCCGACTAGAACGGAATTGCTCGCTCGTATGCGTGAGCGCAAATCGACCCCGCAGATTTTTACGCACCCCAGGCGCATCCGAGCCGCCGCGGATGATCGCGGCGGCTCGACGCTAAGTCATTTGCGATGAGTGGAATGTCTGGTGAGCCGGGGGGGAATCGAACCCCCAACCCGCAGATTAAGAGTCTGGTTTACGCACCCCCCGGCTCACCAAGGTGGTTCGCATCAAGCACTTAGCGTCGTCGGTGATCTCGGCGGCTCTCATTGGAGCCGCAGATTATGACGACCACACAGAGCCGCACCCCACTACACGCTGAGAACTTCATCAAGCACGGCATCTACCTGCGCAACTGGTCAGCGCAGACCGTTCGCACGTACCGGCAAGGGCTGGCAGTGCTCGGGGCAGTGTTGAACACAGAACCGCCGTCGAAACAAGCACTGCAAACGCTCGTCATCGCCATGCGCGAGCGTGGCCTGACACCTGGCGGCATCAACATGTATGCCCGCACGATCAACAGCTACCTGACGTGGCTCCACACCGAAGGACATCACCCGGAACGACTGCGAATCAAGTTGCTCTCGAATCCGGCGAAGCCATACACGACATTCAGCAACACAGACATTCGACGGCTTGTGACTTACGCGCCGAAGGGGTGGGCGCAGCTGCGAACGTGGACGCTGGCGGTGTTGCTGCTCGACACCGGCTTACGGATCGCAGAGGCGTTGAGGCTTGAGCGCGATCAGATCGATCTCGATGCGATGGTGCTGCGAGTGGTAGGGAAGGGGGAGCGCGTTCGGCTCGTGCCAATTTCCATCGAGGGGCGGAAGGCACTGTTTCGCTGGATGTCGAGATCAGAGGCGCGGTATGTGCTCGGCACCAAACAGAATCGGCAGTGGTCGCGCCGGAACGCTTACCGGGATCTGACGGCGTTGTGTCGCTCGCTCGGCACCACAACGGCTCGAGTAAACCCTCACGCGTTCCGTCACTGCTTCGCGGTGAGCTACATCCGCAACGGTGGGGATCTGTATCGCCTGTCGCGCATCCTGGGCCATACATCGCTCTCGACCACGCAGCTGTATCTGCGCAGCATGGGCATCGAGCACTTGCAGGAAGGACACGCGAAGTTTTCACCGCTCGGGACTCTGACTAGATAGCACCGAGCGCAAGCGCACTTCGCAGCCACCAGCTATCGCGCGAGCGGATATGCAACCCACCGGTTGCGAATGCGAGTGGGGTAAGCGCTGGGGGCAACTGGCTCGCACCACCTGGAAACCAACGCCAACACCGCGATGGTTTGAGCCTAGCTAGGGCGAGCAATAGGCAGCGGCTTCGAACCTGTCGACGGCTTCAGGCCCAGCTAGCTCGTTACGCTGATCGACGTAATGCGATTTTCGGCTTGTGCCGAACGTGCGGGGGGTCGACTTCCGGCCCAGACTTCGGTTTCGGGCCGGGG
>Ga0065705_10002863_pt1 | contig 11748 bp, 21 predicted proteins | sample SwibulcommuniRL2_FD_59092 | JGI IMG/M metagenome (GOLD analysis project Ga0065705, IMG submission 59092) | Bulk soil microbial communities from switchgrass field near Rose Lake, East Lansing, Michigan, USA - RL2 Bulk Soil v2 (version 2) | ecosystem: Environmental > Terrestrial > Soil >... | reverse complement strand
GGAATGCGAGCCAGAGGGCCTTGCCGAGGGGGGCTTCCCGCTCGAAGATGAAGTACTCCTGGCCTGGGAGGAGGGACTGAAGGGCTGCGTCGTGCACTTGCTTTAGGGCGACTTCGGGCTCTGTGGCTGTGTCGAACCAGCTTGCTTCGCCTACTACGAGGCCGTTGCTTGGGTCTGGGGCTGGGTCGAGGACTTGCATGGGTTCTCCCTAACCTCAATGTTTACAGGGACTTAAGGTCTTGCCTACCCTTACCGTATCGCCAGGGGGAGTAGAGCAAGGGCTCTTGCTCGGAGGGCAACCCAGGCCGGGGGTAGGCCGAGTAGCCCTATCTTATGCATCCCGAGGAACCGCCACGCTATCGCCATCGCCAGTATTGACGCGGGCTAAGAGCTTAGGAGCATTGGATTGATTATCCAATTGTCCTTGATACTCAGCCAACAGAGCAACCAGTTCACTATCGCTAAGTTGCTGAACCTTAAGGCTTAGGGAGCCTTCAACCTCTAGCTTCTCGTTGTAACCGCCTAGCCTAGCGATCAAGGCGACGGTTTGAGCCCACCTATCCGGGTTGCGTTCTGCTTGACTTGCAATCGCTTCGTCGGACGGGCCATTCTCCAAAAGCTTGCCCAATACGCGCCGAAATGGCCCCCTTGATAAGTTTTCCAACTCCGCTGAAATCTGTTCACCGTCTATTTTTGGTGCTTTCGACATACTACTGTCCCATATCACGAAGACGGACGTTCTCCCTTGCCATACCCCAACGGTCAATCAGCTCTGTTGACGTTTGCCATACACCGTCTGGAAGCTTGTAAAGAGGAAAACCGTGCCTGTAGTGCCAACGCCTCACTGTCTGCACGGTAAACCCGGTGTAGGCTGCAATAGCAGGCAACCCGTATAAAAGACTTCTATCATACTTGGTGTCATCATTACACTTACTCATGATAAGATACACGAATAGCTATCCACCTTCGTAGCAGCATTCCTTATGGAAGAAAAATAATTTCCCTTGGAGCCCAAAAATCTCCAGATTTTCACTACGTTTTGCCGTTTTCGTTCGTGATACATAGTATATAGTATAATCCGGGGGAATGTAGAATCAGCATTTACGCCACATGAGCACCAAAAAGTAGGGTGAATATGTAACCCCAGATGTTATCAAATTGATAACATTTCAAAAATAATTGCCTACCCTACCCTGGGTGGGCATTTTTTTTTTCTTGCAATCCTCTACGAAATCGAATAAGCTTCTCTCCGTCAGTAACGAGCGGCCAAACACGAACCAAGGGAGCAAAGCATGGATACAGTAGTTCACGGTTTAAGCGCGGTAACAGCTATCATCCTCTGTGCCTCTGTGGCATGGATCATCATTGCAAACTTAGCCGAGTAGGGAGAGCAACCCATGAAGCCATTATCCGACAAAGCCCTACTCCTTGCCCTTCATATCCATGAGTCCACAGAAAGAGACTCGCAAGGCAAGGTCGTGAAGTACTGGATTGCTCCTTCTCCAAGTCAAGAGGTGTATGTCCACTCGACACAAGAGAACATCCTTGTGGGCGTACCAGGGGACACAAAGATTCTCGACAGCCTGCACAAGCGCGGGCTCATTGACCAAACAGGGAGCATGTACGCAAGAAATCCGAGATGCTACTACAGCACAGAAGAGTTGGCTATCCTGCTAGAAGAGAAATGGGAGTGGATTAGCGAGCGCAGAGCTTACCATGAGAAGGAAATTGCAGACCGTATTCAGGAAGAAGAGTACCAGGGTAACAATATCGAGACCGTTGTTGAGCGCAAGCTACACCCTGCAGGTGTCGATGATCTCTTCTTCCTGGTAGACTCTCCTGCAATCGCAAACATGGGTGTTGAGTTGGCTCAGGAATGGAGCGATCACCTTTCCAAGGATGTCGCTTGGGATGACACCCAAGCTTGGCAGCGTGACCAGATGTTTGCTACCATGTATGAAGAGGGAAGGTAAAATGAGAGTTGAACGTTTCAGCAAGACCTTAGACCGATGGGTACTCTTGCAGGTTGTCGAGGACTGGTTAGCAGCCCAGGAATTTCTGAGTAAATGGAGAGAACACTACCTAGTACGCCCAGGTGTCGCATTGGTATCTACTTCTCGACTTCGTGTGGTTGACACAAGGGGGAAAGCCCATGAATAAACTGTATCGGCTTCACTTCTCCGCACCCTACCCGATCACTCCAGAGGATGTATGGGTAGTAGCCTACAAGTTTATGGACGGCTACACGCTCCATACAGCACAAGGTGTTTGGAAGGGTGAGCAAGAGCCAAGCTACATCCTCGAATACTTAGGGNAAGACTCCGACCTACCCAAAATGCAAGAGTTGGCAGTTCGCNTGCGTGACCGTTTTGACCAAAGCGCGGTTCTTTTGGTACACTTTGATGCCAAGGGGGAGCTGATCTAATGTACAAAGACCATTGCCCAAAGATCGCTGAGTTTGGGCGTCAATCCCCAGGGAATCTTTTCCAAGTCGGGCTGTTCGTGATCTCTACCATCAACAAGCATTTTGAAGGTGTTGGCGAGGCAATGGACTCCTACCGTCTGCATGGGAGTGATGGCGCATGGTTTTCGGCTTACCAACGTAGGGCTTTGGAAGTCTGGAGTACTGAGGCTCCATCCCTTCACAAACGGCTAGGCGAGTGGAGTCCACTCTTTCCCGAGTTGGCTCTTGTGGAAGTGGTGCAGTTACCAGGCGTGGGAATAACCAAGGGAGCCTTCTTCCTACAGCTACTGGGCTTTGAAATTGGCTGTCTCGACAGGCACAACCTAGCGCTTGCAGGTTTAGACGGAAAGGTCTTTTCAAAGACTCCTGCAAGCACAGAAAGTCTCGTCAGAAAGATCAGAGTCTATACTGATCTTTGTCGTATCCTAGGGGGAGCTGAGTTTCTTTGGAATCAGTGGTGCGGCTATCTCGCAAACATCCGTCCCAAGTCCTTCCCAAGTGCAGAGCATGTATCCCGTTTGCACGTTGAATACATTATGGGGAGAAACTAATGGAAATACCCGATAAGACGTGGGGCCACATTGTAGAATTTATGCAAGTTGTCGAGGAGTACCCAAGACATTCAACGTATCTTAATGCCGTAGAACACATTTTGAATCTGTTACGCACTGTTATCCAAGACACGCAACGGGAGGTTGAACCATGCCAGGATTAAACAAACCGATGGAGTATTACCGTATGATGGATGACCTAGAGCGGTTTGCGTATGCAGATGTTCTCTACAAGACATATCTTGACGGTGAATACATTGAAATGGACACAGAAGAGCCCGATGTCGATGCTCTTCCTGAGGGAGCGGCAGTCTACTACGTTGACAAGGTAAAACAAGAGTCTCACCAAGTCTATTAGGGGGAGCTATGTTCTTGATTGAGCAGTGGGATCATGTGGAAAGAGCTTGGGTATTTCTACATAAATTTGACCGATTTGAAGGAGCCATTGCACAGTTCACATTACTCAAAGGGACAACGAGAAAGAAAATTCGCTTGGTTCAGGTGTTCACTACTCACACGCCTTTAGGGGAGCAAAGCTAATGACTCTGGTACCTGCGTATGGACGGGATTACAAGAGCAAGAAAGAGGTATTGTCTGACTACAACGCGGGGAAAGATTTTCTGGTCTCTGATTTCTTCAGTCCTTTTGATGGCAAGCCAGCAAACAAGAACGACCTCGCGGGAGAGAGGCGTATCTTTATCCGCTACAAGAAACTCACCCAAATTTGTATCGTACCATACAAGGGGGAATAGCTATGGCACTACAAAGAAGGTATTTCAAGGCCATCGCAGCCATCCTACAAGAGAATGGCAGCAAGCGTAGAGAACATATCTATGATGTCATGCATATAGACCTAGCGCGGGCCTTTGCCGACTATCTCGCAACTGAAAACCCGTTATTTGACCGCGAGCGGTTCCTTGACGCGGCCATCTTCAAAGGGAGTGGAAATGAGCCAAGCTAAGGTTGTCACATTTGATGTGTACTTGGAACGCGAGAACGTCCTAATCATGTTTAGGACCAATGATCCTCAGGTTGACTTGTGGTTCACACAAAACACCCATGCTCCGAAAATGGGCAATGGGTATGCAGTAGGCCAGCACTATGCGCCTAGCATACTCCAGGCTTTGCAAGAAGAAGGGTTTACAGTGGGCTTCGCCTAGGCTCTAAACTCCGTCAACCTACTACTGTAGTGTATGCCCTATCGGGAGAAATCCTGGTAGGGCATTTTTCGTGCCTAGCGGGCTCTACAAGCCATCGGAGCAAAGGGGGATACATGGGCAGGGATGAACTCTACAAAGACTGTCTGTACACCGTTGCAGTAGCCTACATGTCATTCTTTCGGACTTCAGTTCTGGAATGCCTGAGTTACTACTCAGCGATCATTCATAAAAAGATGGAGGTATGAACCTTGGATAGTGGCGAGCTATTCCGTTCGTGTTGTGAGGCTCTAGACCGTCTTCTTGACGGGATAGGAGCTGATACCACTCCAGAGATGGAAGAAGAGGAAAGAGCGCAAGCGATCATCCATGCTGCCAGACGGGACCATCCCTTTACAGAGGCGTTTTGGCAAAGGTACAGAAGGCCAGACGGGGAAGATGAAGGCGGAAGTCAAGTTACTTATAGGGAGAGGGAGTATCGCCCAGGATACAGGCATGGGACAGGGAGAGAAAGGTATGGCAAAGCGCAAGTCTGGAAAGATTAGAGTAGCCCGCAGACGGGTAGTGAAGCGTAGAAGGCCACAGAAGCGAGCAAGTCTCTTCTCCATCTTCTGCAAACTGTTCGGGTAAACCCAAGAGCCCTAGCTTACCCTAGGGCACAGAGGAACCAATGAAAGATTCTGAGTTACAAGAGTTGAGTGAGGCAATCAAGGAATGGCTAGGGCAAAGGGGGCATTTCTCATGGATGTATCGGGAAGATGTCACCCAAGAGACTCTACTGATCTACTGGCAAGATTCCCTAGAGAGGGACATGCCTCTTGCTGACCCACTGAGATGGTGCAAAAAAGTAGCATGGCGGCTTATGATAGATCGTCACAGAAGAGAGAGTAAGATAGAGTTTTTCTCGGAAAATGACGCCCAGGGAGAAGCTTGGATTGACGCAAGATTTCAAGATAGCCTAGAGCCGGAAAGGGAGTACATAGCCAAGGAAACTCTGGCAAGGGCATTGCCTTACATACACCCTAATGAGGTTGAACCAGAGGATAGGCCAAGGACTGCCATGGAGCGATGGAGATTACAGCAATTCAGGCTTCAGGAGAAAGGTTTACCTTATGCAAGAAACTACCGTCAAGGACTTGATAGCCAAGCTGGAAAGGGATTACAGGCTCAGGCAAAGGAAGTCCCTCGCGCAAGCCAGGAGCCACTGGAAACCGATTGCTGAGTACTTTGGTAAGTGTAGGGCTGACACTATCTCGTCAGACAGTCTGGAAGACTATGCGCTCCATCGCAAATCTCTCGGCAAATCCTCAGCTACCATCAACCGGGAGATTTCTGGCTTGCAAAAAGCTTTCGCATTAGCTAGAATACAATGGCCCGGATTCGAGCGGCTCCCAGAGACCGGGCTCCGGCAAGGGACTTACACGAGAGAGGAGGTCGAGAAGCTCGCAATGGCCCTGCCCTCGCATGTACGCCCAGTCCTCTGGTTTGGGTACTACACAGGGAGGCGCAAGGGGGAGATACTCTCAGTTACATGGGGAGACATAGATTGGCAGAATCAGTGCGTGACTATCCGAGCAAGTACAACCAAGACATCCCAGCCCGACCGGATACCTTTGACTGGCGAGTTACGGTCAGTGCTCTCTTCCCTTCCGGCTGGAACTACTGGTACGCCCATTTTCACGTACCGTGGGAGGCCGTTGCAGAGCTTTGTGAAAGCATGGAAAAATGCCTTGAGAAATACAGGTCTCAAGGACAAACTGTTCCACGACCTGAGGAGGACAGCCGTAACTGACATGGAAGAGGCAGGAGTCCCAAGAGGCACCGCAATGGCCATCACAGGCCACAAGACCTTCAGTGTGTACCAGCGGTACAACATCGTGAGGCAAGAATCCATCAAGCAAGGGCTCGAAGCCCTCCAGACCTTCAGGGAGAGACCCCATGGAAGCCTGTAAATGTAGCCTGAGTAAGGACCCCCTGCATGGATTTAAGATACAACATGTAAACCCCAGGTGCCCTCACCATGGCACAGGGAAAGGAGCAACAATGCAATTCACAGATTCCGCAGACAGGGGAACCTATGTACACGACCGGGGGGACGGGTACCCCGAGTTCCGAGAGCAGATCGCACGAAGGACCAAGACCGCAGAATGGCCCCTCTTTACCACAGACACACAGCCAGAGGAACTCCAGAGGCTCTTTCTGGATGGGCTCCCCTATGGCCGACATTACTACAACTGTCGTGCGTGCCTGAAGTTCTTGGGAAGGTATGGGGGGCTGGTGAACATAGATGACGAGGGAACGGCCCACCCCCTTCTGTGGGATACACTCCCTTCCCCCTACTTTGTGGGTGCGGTCAAGGACCTCTGGAAGTATGTAATCAAGGCCAGGGTGACTGGGGTTTTTGTGGCCAAGGAGAAGGTGTGGGGTACACCCGAGACACCCCCCTGGACCCATCTCTACGGAGAGGTTTCAGAGAGGTTCCGCTACGACACGCGCCCTGGGGAGGCCGATAAACGGATGGCCCAGTACCGCGAAGACTTCAGGATACTATGTGAGGCCATTGCAGAGAACACCCCAGGGACCTTCAGGACCCTTGTGCGGGTTTTGGGGCATGAAGAGGTCTATAGAGGCGAGAAGTTTATTAACCACGCTCAGTGGCTCCTCGACCTTCTGGAGGGCAATGCAACCAACAGGAGAAACAAGTGGTGGAAGGCAGTCGCCACAGCCCCTGCGGGCTGGTGCCACGTCAAGTCCTCTGTCCTTGGTACCGTCCTGGAGGACATCCAGAATGGCCTCAGCTTCAACGTGATCGCAAAGCGGTTTAAGCAGAAGATGCACCCTCTCAGGTATCAGAGACCTCAGGTAGTCAAGGAGGGGAACATAGATGAAGCCGAGAAGCTCATAGCCTCCCTGGGGCTCCAGAAGGCCCTAGAAAGGCGCTTTGCGATAGCCCAGGACCTGAGACCCTTCTGGTCCGAGAGAGGGCCTACAAAGACTGTGGGGGCTGCTCCTGACCGCCTCTTTGACAGCCTTCGGGTGAGAGCCGCAAAGAAGAGGACTCTTGGCCTTCCCCAACAGACGATGACTTGGGTGAAGTTCTATGGGAATGTGCTCCCTCAGGCCCTCGGCCTGGAGCTGGAGATTCTCCAGGAGAACCGGGCCTACTTTGGGTTTGTGGCTCCTGTGTATAAGGATGCACCTCCCCTGCTCCAATGGCCCAACGGGATCAGTTGGTACCTCTACGACAGGGGGTCCCGCCCAGGGGACTGGAACCTCCATGTGGGGTGGGCTCGGGTCCCTGGCCTCACAGGGCACCCAGCCTACTGGGGAGATCAGGTCCATCCGGGGAAGGACGGCATGTTGTTCCTTCTCTTGGAGGGAGCCAAGGACCTGAGGTACCCTGGGAAGGGGGGTCTCTTCTTCCCCTCTATGCTCAGAAACGACCTGAGGCCCATCCGGTCAACCCTGGAAGCCTACAGCAAGAGCCATGGGATTGGGACCCTGCGCTATGGCCCCCCGTCTGCTGGGCTCATGGTAGAGGCGGGGAACTTCCAGCCTTTCACCCTGAGGGTCAATGGGCAGGACACCTACAAGATCGACAGGTGGGACTAGGAGGTGTGATGAAATATCCGAAGCCTTAAAAGAAATGGCCCCCCGAAGGGGGCCTATCTTTTTGAGCGCTACGCACTCCCTCGGATTTATTATATATACTATGTATCACGATTGAGAATGGCATTTCGTAGTAAAACTATTTTCTACGTTTTGGCTGCGGAATGCGTCTTACCTTATATGGAGGGATGAGTGGCAAGAAGATGGTCAAAGAGGAGATTTAGATTGCTTACTGCGGCAGAATTTTTCCAGAAGGTTGACGAAGCAGCGGTAAAGAGGCTAGAGACACAGCAGTCTGGTTTCAGTTTTCGTGAGATTGTGGCCATAGCTACCGCCCTTGAGGTAATGAGCGCTACTTTGATGCTGCTCTCATACCAGGAGTACCAGAAAGAGTGTGCCCTGGGCGAGAACAAGCTGGGAGAAGGGATGGGCAACTAATGGACAGAGTAATCAACGTGGGGCCTGTGTACCCACCCTACCAGCTCGATGACTTCCAGAGGTGCCCCCTGTACTGGGACCTTACCAAGCGGTGGAAGCCACCCATCACCAAAGCCTGGACTGCTATGGTGATTGGGAATGCTGTCGCTAAGGGGCTCGAAGCAAATATCAAGGGCGAGACCAAGGATGACTCGCACATACTCGCTCAGAAGTTCGCGGTGGACAACTACCCTGAGCGTGCAGACCGGAGCCTGAAGGGAGTGGTCGAGCTTACCCGCCAGGGTGTCGAGCTTGGCCTTCAAACCCAGTTCTCTTTCAAGGAGGTCCTCTCAGTCGAGGAACCCTATGGCCGCACACGCCCTGATCTCGTGGCTTACGACTATGATGGCGCTCTCGCGGTGTGGGACCACAAGGTCAAGGTAGACCTTGACGACAAATTCTACCAGAAGGAGCTAAACAAGTACGAGACAAGCAATCAGTTCTTTGAGTACGCCTGGATTGTGGGAGCGAAGTTCGGGGAGCACGTCGAGCGGGTGTACGCCCACATCATTATCCTAGGGCCTTCCCCCCGCACGGTCCTCCACCCTATCAAGATGACGCGGGAGCACATACGCCACTGGCTGCACGGTGCTTCCCAGGACTGGCATAGGATGAAGGCCATCGAACAGGGGGATGCCGAAGCCGAGTCCCGCTATACAGGCTGTCAGACCAACTATGGCCCCTGTGCGATGCATGAGGGCTGCCATACCTTTGCAGGGGATGAGGCTGCCTTCCCAGCCATCTATGAGCGCGTGACGAGGGGGAAATATGCCCGTTAAGGTGATGACAGCGGAGATCAGGCGGAAGATGGCGACAAGGGCCTTCAACTTTGGCCCCCCAAACTCGCTGAAGACGACATCAGCCTTGCTGACGGCTTACTACCCGCTCCAGATTCTGAGCTTCCCTGGGGAGTCTGGGTGGGGGACCATCCCAGCCGATGTGCCTGGGCTTACCTCCTATGTGTGGGAAGAGGCCCCAGGAGACCCTGTGACAGCAGCCTCTATCCGTAGGGAGGTCAATGACGTAACCTTGGAGATACTCGCAGGGAAGAAGGGACCCTGCAAGACACTCCTCCTGGACGGGGCACACAAGCTCCACACGGTCTACATGGATGACGTGACCGCAGGAGCCTACAGCCGAGGGGAGAAACCAAGCAAGCACCCTGGGGACGGAGGTACCTGGGAACTCTCCATGTATGGCAACGCCATGCGTATGTTCAACAAGTACTTCGAGAGGGTCCTGGCGAGCCCCATAGAGTACGTGATAGTCACGTCCTGGAACGCGCCAGAGCTTGACAAACCTCTCAGACCGGGAGACAAAGCACGAGATGTGGACTCACACGAATGGCCCGACCTTCCAGGGAAGCTGGCAAAGCACATGGCTGGAATGTTTTCTCTTGTGGTATTCAGTCGTGTACACCCCGTACCTGGCAAACCCGGCCTTCTGTCTGGTGAATGGCTACTCCGTCCCGACGCAGAGGTCTGGGGAGCCAATGTGAAGATGGACCCAAGGCTTGTCGCCAAGCTTCCGATGAAGGTCCCCCAGGACTGGAAGAATCTCTACAAGGTTGTAGCGGCAGCCGAGCAAGAACTTGAAGAGGAGGTGAAAACCGCATGAAGACGTATGAAGTGAGTTTGAGCTACAGCCTTACTCTTGAGGCCGAGGCCCCAGCCATCGCAGTCGCTGAGGCTATCCGCCGTGTCCAGGGCGGGATCGTCCCGAGCGAGTATATCACCATAAGCCCAAAGCGGGAGGGTGAACCTGAATGACTGACTTCGGTTCGGGTACTCAAGTGCAAGATGCGGGTCTGCAAGATAGTGAGGTAGAGGAAGGTGCTCCCCTGGGTCTCCCTGCTGGCCTCCTCGGGTACACCGTGAACGGGACAGACTCCCTCAACCTCCCAGAGAGTGGCTACAATTCTCCCTCTGTGGAGGAGGACTGGGGCGACGAGAAGGTAGGCTTTGTCGAGCGGTTCAACGAATACAAAGCCACAAAGCCTCCAGGGGGTTACTACGAGTTTAAGGACCCCAAAGTCTCTGTAAACACGCGGGAGAGCGACTTCTACGTGCAGACCCCGGAGGGCTTCGAGAAGGTGTCTCGTGTGCGCCGTATGAACACCTACGCGGGCCGGGGCATCCTGGAGAGAGACGGGAAGGTCTGGAATCCCATCATACGTATCCGCCTCTCACGCGACAAGGCGTATGCGAAGAATGAGGACGGGAGTGTGAACCCGGATAAGATGGACATAGCCTACCGTCTCTTCATAGACGCCTGTGCGGCTTGTGTCAAGATCATGGGTATTGACCCTAAGGAGCTGACCTTCAAGCAGGTGGACGAGTACCTGAGGCTCTATCCCCTCAAGGTGCAGACCATGCAGACGCAAGACGGGAGCCTCTTGGTTCTGGGGATTCAGGGGATCAACACCCAGTAGGGAGAGTGATATGCTTGTTCCTCGCCTGGTCCGTGAGATGCCTGGATGCAGAGGGTGCCCTCTCTTCGGTGACGGTTCCCAGGGCTTTGTCCCTGACGAACTCATTGAGAATGCTCCTGTTCTTGTCATGGGGCAGAACCCAGGGGAAGAGGAGGAAGCCGGGGGGAGACCTTTCATAGGCAAGACGGGCCAGGCGATGGAGCGCACTTACTTCAAGGGCGCAGGTCTGGAGAGGGGAAAAGTCTCAATCGCAAATGCTTTGCGCTGCCGCTGGCAGGATTCCAATGAACTTCCTCCCCTTCTCCAGCCCAAATCCGCTCAGGCAGGGAAGAGGGGCATAGCAGAGGAGGCTTTACTCCATTGTCAGAACGCACATGGTCATATCCCGAGTGGGACGAAACTGATTGTGTCACAGGGAGAGTACGCCCTGTGGAGTGCGACAAGGCAGCGGTCTGTCACGAGTTGGCGCGGCTGGTTGCTCCCTGGGCCGAAAGACACGGTGGACGGCTGGAAGTCATCAGTATGGACCCCAAGGTCCTTCGATGTGCCCGTTCTGGCGACTGTCCACTTAGCTGCTATCTTCAGGGACCCAAGCCTGAACCTCCCTACCCGGATGGATTGGAGGAAGGTTCCTAGGATACTTAGGGGGGAATGGCCCCAGAGGTTTCCGGGGTTCCGGGATACACCACCTGAGGTCTGGCCAGTGGTCTCGGCCTTCGACACCGAGTTCACCCCAGATACAGGAGTCCTTACGAGGTACTCCCTGTACGACGGCGGGGACCGTCCCTGGGTTGTCGAGGCAAAAGATGTCGGTAATGTGCCCTTAGGTCTAACTGGAAAGGAAAACCTCCAGGCTCCGCCTACGGTATATATGCACAACATGGAGGCTGACATCCTCAACCTTGAGCGTATGTTGGGACCCCGGATTCACCAGTTCCAAATTGAGGACACCATGCTCATGCATGCGGTCCTGTGGAGTGATCTACCCCATGATCTTCATTATCTTGGGTCTCTATTTGCTCGTACCAATAGTTGGAAACATCTTGGGTATGAGTCTCT
>Ga0065705_10002601_pt1 | contig 11753 bp, 7 predicted proteins | sample SwibulcommuniRL2_FD_59092 | JGI IMG/M metagenome (GOLD analysis project Ga0065705, IMG submission 59092) | Bulk soil microbial communities from switchgrass field near Rose Lake, East Lansing, Michigan, USA - RL2 Bulk Soil v2 (version 2) | ecosystem: Environmental > Terrestrial > Soil >... | reverse complement strand
GCCTTGATCCTCATCCTGGAATCGCAGGTAGGCCGCGTCGAGGATGGACAGTGAAGACGCCGGGGTCAATTGCGCCGCGGCAATCGCCCACCACGGACTGATGAGCGGGTCGGAAATCCCTCGCGGCAGGTAGCCCCGCTCCCAGGTCTCCTGATCGACGAGCGTTGTGGCGTCGGCGGCGCGCAGCAGCACGTCGGCATGCTGAAGAATGAACACACACATGCGCGCGTAGCGGTGGTTGTTCGATGGCCTCGGTTGCAGGTCGGGATCGTCGCTTCGAATGTTTCTACGCAGCACGTCGACAAGGTTGTCCGCACCAAGACGGCGCGCCATCTCAATCACTTCATCCTCCGAAACCAGCACCTCCGATCCCATCTCCCCATGCAGCCAGAGCAGGATGTACGTCCGGTCGGGGTCGGGCAGCCTGTCGATCTCCGCGCGCATCGACCTGATGGCTGGAACCCTGTCCTTCATCGTCGGACTGGAGCTGTGCCCGGCCCTCGCAAGGCGCACGCTCCACCATCCAGCAGCCGACGTGCGGCTCGCTCGAGGCTTCCAGTAGACATCGAAGCCGGGCTGACCGTTCAGGCCCCGCGGCCCATAGTAGAAGCCGCCGCTCTCCATGTAGACGCGGACGATGGCCGCCGCGATCTGCCCGACGGTCTGCTGCGTCAGCACGGGCGGGATTTTCATCATCGGCGGAGCGGAATGCGGCTGAGCTTCGGGAAATGTCGTCGCCGCGTCATCGACGAGGACGTCGATCGCCGGGAGCAGCTTCGGATCGTCGGTGGCATACGCGGACACGAGCGCGAGCGTGCGGACTCGCGGGTCGGGGTGCTTGAAGAGCGGCACGACATCGGCCGCCTGCCACGAGCGGCTTTCCAGAAATGCGTGCAGACGGAGCAAGGGCGCGTGGGCCTCCGCCGGAAGCCAGATCGCAGGTTCGCGCAGTCCGTAGAGGAACTCGCCCGGGCCGAGAACAACGACGTCTCGGGCAAGCGCTTCGAGCTCAGCCGAGACGGGTGTAATGATGCGGGGTTGAGCCGCCGAAAGCGTGGAGAGAGACAACGTGATGGCCGCCGCGATGCAAAACCGCGCGATCACGTGTCGTCCCGGGAAGTACTGTTACAGCGAGCGGGTCAGGAACGACCGGGCGTACTCCGCTAGACGAAACAGCATCACAAGCGTCATGCGGGACAGAGCGACGCCCAGGGTCATCGAGCCGGCAATGAGTGCGATAGCTACCATTGACGCGTGTATCGGCGGCTTGCGCCGCTTCCATCACGGTCCGCCTTCGCGCGAGGCGCGCTCCGGCGAGACAGGCCGCGGGAATGCAGCTTGCAACTGAGAGTGTTTAACAAAGGGTCATGAGAAGACGATTTTCGTACGCGCTTACGGCGGGGGTTTTGTCCTCCGGTGCGCCGGCAGGCCTGCTTGGGGTTCGCCTTGCGAAATCACATGCAGACAGGATGTCGCTGCACGAGGTCGGCACCGAGCTCCGGTCCGACCGTCTCGCCTATCTGTACATCGGCGGCGCGACGGCGTTCATCTTCGCCATGTTCGGCTACCTGCTGGGGCGTAAAGCCGATCGGCTGGCGCAACTGTCGGAGACAGACCCGCTGACGGATCTGCTCAACGCGCGCGGTTTTTCAGTGCGTCTCGACGCCGAAGTGAAGCGCGCTAAGCGCTATCGCCAGCCTTTGAGCCTGTTGTTCCTCGATCTCGACGGGTTGAAGGACATCAACGATCGCCACGGACACAAGGCCGGCAGTGAGGCGCTGCGCCAGGTGGCGAGCGTCATCCAGGCCGAACTGCGCGCGAGCGATATCGGCGCACGATGGGGCGGCGACGAGTTCACGATCGTCGCGCCGAACACGTCGAACGGCGCCGCGATGACGTTCGCCGAGCGCATCCGCTCGCGCATTGCCGAGCAACGCATGGGTTGGCGCATGACGGCGTCGATTGGTGTGGCCACGCTCGGCGATGACGGAAATGTAATTCTGGACGATGCTTCGTCCTTGATGCGCAACGCCGATGCGGCGATGTACTACGCGAAGCGCTCCGGAAAGAACACGGTCGCCCACGCCCTGTCGTAGAAACCACGGCGGAAAAAATTGCCGGGTGTCGGATTTTGTACAGATTGCGCTCCGAACCTCAGGTCCTCGAGCCTGAGGTCCGAAGCCGGCAGCCCAGCCGCAACAGTGACCTACCAATACACTTTCAATCCAAGCTGCATCTGACGTGGAGAGTTGGCCGTCGTGTTGATGAGGCCGAAGTTGTTGTTATTGAAGTCGGTCGACACCGGGGCGCCCCAGATTGTGCGATTGAAGAGATTGAAGGCTTCGAGGCGCACGTCCATGCGCAGCTGACTCGTCATCGTGATCGTTTTGGCGACGCTGATGTTTTCGTTCAGGTTCCACGGCCTTCGCACATCGCCGTTGATGCGCGGTGCATTCCCCAACGACGCGAACGGCGCCGAGAATGCGCCACGGTTGAGGTAGCGATCGACGAGCGGGTCGAACTCGTCTCCGGCGGTGGGCGCACGCCAATCCTCGCCCGTAACGTTCGGACGGTTCGTACCGTTGAAGATTGCCAGCGGCGCCGCGCCCGTCGTGACGCCGATCGGCAACCCGCTGCTGTAGCTCTGGACCGCCGCCACCCGCCATCCGCCGAGGATGTGGCTCGCAACGCCTTCTTTGAGCCAGCGTCGGCCGGGCCCGAACGGCAACTCGACCACGGTATTGAGCTTGATGATGTGCGTTTGATCGAGCCGGCCGATCGAATATTCGAGGTCGGGCTGAGCCGTATCCATCGAGCCAGTGCTGCCGCTGAATACGTCCGCATCGGTCATCAGTTTCGAGAGCGTGTAGCTGCCCTGGAACATGAAACCGCTCGTCATGCGTTGCGTCAGCTTGACGACGCCGGCGTGATACATGGACCGGCCCGTCTTATCGCCGCCGCTGTTCGTGGTGTTGATCGTGCCGTACTGCGGGAACGGCCTCAGCGCCTGCGCGACGCTTCGCGTCGTCTGTACGGCCGGATTCGTGAAATTGGGATAGGGAATCTTTATCCCGGCTGCCACAGCCTGCGGGGAATTGGCCTGCATGCTGAGCAGCGCAACCGCCGCGGTCGGACCCAGCCGCGCGATGAGATCGTTGACCGCGGAGAGCGGCACCTGGTTGATGTTGAGCAGGTTCGCCTGCAGCTTCGACCCCTGCGACCCGTTGTAATCGACTTCGACGGTCATGCCACGGCGCACCTCCCGCTGCACTGACATCGTCCATGAGTCGTAGGTCGCGGGCGTCAGCGCCGCATCGCCGTTCCAGTAATCGATGCCGAGGTTGTTCGAGAACGACGGGTTGATCTGCGGTGGCAATGGATACGCCGGAATGCCCTGATCGAGCAAGAACGTCGGCGTCACGCCGTTGTCGCCATTGGTGTATTCGTATTGGCCGATGAAACCGGCGAAATGACTGGTCCCTGAGATGACGGTCACGCGGCCGAACGATCGGCCGTATCCGGCGCGGATGGTCGTCTTGTTGTCGAGACTGTACGCACCGCTCACCCTTGGCGCCCACGCACCGTAGTAGCCGTCAATGAGGCTGCGCACGCCTTCGCGCCCCTCACCGTCGCCCGCGAAAATCAGGGCCCCGGGATATCCGTTGACCGCGGCGTTCGGCTTGTCCGGGTCGAGCTCCGAGTACTGGTCGCCGCCCGCAACAGGCGGTTTCGTGAATTCGTACCGGACGCCGTAGTTCAGCACGAACTTATCGTTCATGCGCCAGTCGTCCTGTGCGTAGAACCCGTAGTACGGATAGATCTGCTGGAGGTACCGGATAGTTTCGGTCCGGCCGGTGTTCGCCCAGCCAACAAGGAACGACGCGAACGAGCTGCCGCCGGCCGTGGCAAAGTTGGTCACGCCGGGCACGCCCGTCATCTTGAAATCGAAGCCCGCCCGGCCGGCGTAATCCTGCTGGCCGAAACCGTTGGCCTGCTGCCGGTCGTAGGTGAAGCCGGTCTTCAGCGTGTGCGACCCCTTGACGAAGGTCACGTCATCCTTGACCGTGAATCGCGGCTGCTTGGTGCCGTTGTAGGAGGTTGCGCCCCAGGTCGTGAACTCGGAGAACGTGATCGCACCCATGTTCTGATTGCAGTCCACGGCGTTCTTGATGCAGACCTTGTCTTTCCAGTTCTGATCGACGTTGGGCGAAAATGCGTTCTTGTTGAAGGTGTTCGCGCCGACGGTCAGGTGATTCACCATCGTGACGCCAACCCAGTCCCAGCTTCCGCGGTGCAGGTCGCCGTCAAATTCGTTCTGAGAAAAATCACTGAAGGGCGCCGGCAGCCCGACGGCGCCGTCCGGCCCGGCCTCGAGCGAATTGCGCGTCCGGTTGAAGACGTACGCCACACGGTTGGTATTGTTCAGCGTGTGATCGATCTTCAGGCTGTACTTGTTGGTGGTCTCGACTGTGCTCTTCCCCTCGGACACGTAGTTGTTGTTCACGTACCCGAATGTCCCCGGCACCGCTCCCCGGTTGGGCACGAGCACCGATCGCGCGAGCGCGATGTACTGCTTGGCCGTGGTGCTGAATCGCTCCACCGGAATTTTGTTGTTCAGGAACGGATCTCGAACGAGGACGCCATTCGGGCCGACCCTGGTCGTCGCCGGGTCGTAAATCGTGATGCGCTGGCCGTTGGCATTCACCCAGTTCGAAAAATCACCGTCCCACATCTCCGGCGTCGGCACTGTGCGGAACGCCGCGTTGCTCCCCAGCTTGTTGTAGAAACCTTCGTACGACACGAAGAAGAACGTGCGATTTCTCCCATTGTAAACGTTGGGAATCATGATGGGCCCGCCGAGCGATCCGCCGGCGTCGCTCTGCTTGTAGATCCCCTTGGACGCCTCGAAAAATCCCTTCTTGTCGAGCGCATCGTCACGGAAGAACCCGTAGCCCGAGCCGGACAGATTGTTCGTGCCCGACTTCGAAGCGAACGTAATGGTGCCGCCACCAGCCTGGCCGAACTCGGGCTTGAAGCCGTTGGTCTCGACGGCGAATTCGGTAATTGCCTCGAGCGACGGCGTGAGAAACGCCGTCTCGACGGTATCGCCCTGACGGTTGGTGTTGACTGAAATCCCGTCGAGCGTCGCTCCGAACGATCCGCCCTGGCCTCCACCGAGCGAGGTCGTGTTGCCCGTGCCTCGTGCTTCCGGAACGGTCGAAAGCAGATCGAACGGACTGCGCATCGCGCCGCCGACCACGAGGGGGAGCTCGTCGATAAGGCGGTTCGACACGGTCGTCGCCACTTTGGCGTCCTCGGTGGATACCACAGAGTTCTCAGCGACGACGAGCACGGACTCGCTGACCGATCCGAGGTTCATCATCACGTCGACGCGTGACGTGACGCCCGCATTCAGAATGACGCCTTCGACGTTCGACGTCTGGAATCCCTGGAGGGTGGCTTCCAGCTTGTAGGTCCCGGGCGGCAGGTTTGCCGCGCTGTAGGCACCCGAATCGGATGAGACGACGGTCGTCGCCGCGTTAGTGGCGATATTGACGACCTTGACGACGACGCCGGGCAGCGCCGCCTTTGTTCCGTCCATCACGACGCCCGTAATCGTGCCGCGCTCGGTTTGTGCGCTAGCGAACACCGGAATTGCGAGAAGGACGAACGCAGCGAACACCGTCAAGGGTCTGATGTTCATGATTCCCTCCATCAACGGAAGTCGAGCCTCAGCGCAGGAAGCCGCTGGCCTGCATCCAGTTCGCGAGAACTTTCGGCCACTCCGCCAGCGCCGCGTCGTTCATCGGCATGCCCACGCCGTGTGGTCCATCCTTGAACACGTGCATCTCGGCCTGCACGCCGGCTTTCCGCAGCGCGAGAAAGTAATGGATGCTGTTTTCCACCGGCACGGCCGTGTCGGCGTTGGTGTGAAACAGGAAGGTTGGCGGTGTCTCCTTCGTCACGCGCGTTTCCATCGACATGCTCCGCACGAGCGCGGAATCCGCGTTTTCTCCCAGCAGATTGGTTTTGGATCCCTGATGCGTCCACGGCTCGGTCAAGGTGATGACGGGATAGCCGAGGATGGCGAAGTCGGGCCGGCTGCTGACGCGATCGATCGGATCCGCGGCCGACGCATTTCCGCGATCGAATTGCGTCGACGCGGTCGCCGACAGGTGTCCGCCGGCTGAGAATCCCATGATGCCGATGCGATCGGCTGCGATGTGCCACTCGGCCGCGCGCGACCGCACGGTGCGAATCGCACGCTGCATGTCGCCGAGCTCGATCGGATGGTGATACTTCGGTCCGAGCCTGTACTTCAGCACGAACGCGGCGACACCGAGAGAGTTGAAGTAGTTGGCGGGAATTCTTCCTTCCTTGTTCATCGACAGCGCGCGGTAGCCGCCGCCGGGAGCGACGATGACGGCGGTCATCGGGCCGGCGGTGCTGGGCGGCATGTAGATCGTCAGCGTCGGAATGTCTTCCGGAGCATCACCCTGCGCGCCCGGCGCTCTGCCTTGCCACAGGGGTATCGTCTGGGGCTCCTGCAGAATCGGCGGCGGTGCCTGCGCGTGCACGTTGTACGAAAGCACGGCGCTCGCAACGAGTGCGAGCAGCATCGGACGAACGATTCTCATCGGGGCCTCCAGCTGCGGTTACTTCAGGCGCTTGATTCTAAGATTCCTGAACTCGACGGACGCCCCTGCCGGATCCTCGGGATGCGCCGACTGCAAGCCGATGGCGCCTTCCGCGCGCCGCTTGTCGTGTACGTCGATGACTTTCTTGCCGTTGTACATCACGAGGATGTGATCGCCGTTCAAGGTCGCCTCGAACGTGTTCCACTGCTTTGGGACGATCATCGTGCCGTCGGGCGCGTGCGCCACGTTGACGATGCTGCCAGTCAGGTATTCGCCACCGGTGCGATCGGTCAGCACCTTGTCGCGAATCTGCAGCTCGTACCCGGCCGGCTGCGGCCGCCCCTGCCGCAGCATGAGCGCGGAGTTCACGTGGGGATGCGCGCGGAACTCAGCCTTGATCACGAAATTCGTGAAGTCTTCCTTGGTGAGAATCGTCGCGCCGGGGTTCGTCTGATCGTTGTGGATGACGCCGTTCACGACGCGCCACACCTTGACCTGACTCTCGGGCACGATGAACTTGTCGAGGCTCTTGCCATCGAACAGGAGCTCGAATCCGTCTTTTTGTTCCGCCGCTGACAACGTGTTCGGCGCGCCGTTCTGTGCCGACATCGGCATCGGACTGGCGAATGCGAGAGCGAGAATCCCAACGAGCATCGCGCGCATCATGATTTTCATGCGCCAATCATACGCCCCGGACGCTTCTATGACATAATCGCCGACCCCGCTAAGGAGCTGTCCCATGCGCCGATTCCTTCTCTGTCTTGTCGCCGCTCTGGCCATGCTCAATTACGAGCCGGTCTCCATCGCTCAACAGTCGGCGAAACGCGTCAAACTCTTCGACGGTGTCTCGCTGAAAGGATGGAAGGGCAATCCGGCGTTCTGGTCTGTCAAGGACGGCGCCATTCACGGGGTGACGAGTGACACACGCGGCGAGCTGCTTTTGANCGATGACGACTACGGCGACTTCCGCCTCATTCTGAAATCACGCCTGGTCAGNGATTCGAATCATCTGGGGATGTGCTTCTGGGGTGAACGGCGCGACGACTGGCGCTATGGTGACTGCATTCTGGTCATTCCGCCGCATGGCGGCATGTGGGATTACCACCCCGGCAAGGGCAGCCCGCCGCGAGAGAACATCCCGCACACAAAGGCCGACCCCCACCAGTGGCACGAAACGGAAGTGCTTGCGAGGCTCAACGCGGGTACCGTGAGGATGGCCGTCAACGGTATCGAGATCGTCCGCTATAAGGATGAAGATCCGAGCCGCTTGAAGCGCGGCCCGATCGGCCTTCAAATCCACTCGGGCGCCTCGATCGTCGAATACAAAGACATCGAGGTTGAGATCGATCCGAGAGAGGATCGTCTCATCACGGTGAAGTAATTTTCGTATCTGATGCAGCCGCTCGAATTCTCGAAATCTGGGTCGCTCGGCCTCGACTTCGGCACCACCAACAGCGCGATCGCAACCGTCGCAGGTTCCCAACCGGTGCTGGCCGGTTTTGCGTCGGCGAGCGGAGTCACACACACATTCCCGTCCATCTTGTATTTCGAGCGGCGCAAGGAAGGCACGACGACACGTCTGACGTCGGCGGCCGGCCCCAGGGCCCTGGACCGGTATCTCGAAGCCGAAGAGAAAGGGCGCCTGATTCAGTCGTTGAAGGCCTATCTCGCCGACCGGCGCTTCGACGGCACGGGCGTGTTCTCGCAGCGCTACAGCCTCGAAGACATGATCTCGCTCATCATCCGACATCTGTTGGCGGATGCGACGATCGACGATGGACGATCGACAATGGACGATCGACGACGCGTGCCGTCCCGCGTCGTCGTCGGCCGTCCCGTTCACTTCTCCAACGCCGAGCATCACGAAGACGACGAGTTCGCGCTGGGACGGCTCCGCGAGGCCGTCGCGCTCTGCGGCTTCGCCGAGATCGTGTTCGAGTACGAGCCGGTGGCGGCCGCCTACAGCTACGAGCAGACGCTCGATCGCGACGAACTGATCCTCATCGGCGACTTCGGCGGCGGCACGAGCGACTTCTCCGTCCTGCGCGTCGGCCCGACACCGCGGCGCCGCGGACGCATGCCAGACGACATCATCGGCACCGACGGTGTCGCGGTGGCCGGCGACGCGTTCGACCGGCAGATCATCCGCAAGCTGGTCGCGCCGCGGCTGGGGCTCGGCTCCGAGTACTTCTCACCGCCGAGCAAGTTCCTGCCCGTCCCGAGCTGGCCGTATGAACGGCTCGAACGCTGGCATCACCTGTCCTTCCTCAACACGGCGAAGAACCTGGAGATGCTCGAGCACATTCAGCGCAGCGCGATCATTCCCGAACGGCTGGCAGCCTTCGTGCACCTCATCAAGAGCGAAATGGGATTCCGGCTGCACGAAGCGGTGCGCCGGACGAAATTCGAGCTCTCCACCGAAACCGAGGCGATGTTCGAGTTCCACTGTGAGCCCGTGTCGATTACGAAGAACGTCACGCGGCTGGACTTTGAAAAATGGATACAGCCCGAAGTCGAGCTGATGGCTGCCTGCGTCGATCGGCTCCTGACGACCACCGGCGTATCGGCCCGCGACATCGATCACGTGTTCCTGACGGGTGGATCGTCGTTCGTGCCCGCCGTTCGCAATATTTTCGTCGAGCGATTCGGGTCGGAGAAAATCACGGGCGGCCAGGAATTGACGTCGGTTGCGACAGGGTTGTCGCTTCGCGCGGCACGCCAATGGACCGACTGAGTCAGCGCGCAAATGGCGTCTCGCTCACGTGATATGCTGCCGGGGACGCGTTTCGCCGGGATATGCCTCAGATTTTTCATCGCAGTACGAACACGATCGCGCGGGTCAGCATTTTCGGAGCGCTCTTCTTCATCGGCGGCCTTCTCTACCTCGCCTATCAAATCGATCGCTCGCCCTGGGTGACGCAAGTCAACGTCGCGCGGGAGCAGCCGATCCAGTTCAGCCACGAGCGCCACGTCGCCGGCAACGGCATCGATTGCCGCTACTGCCACACGACGGTCGAAACCTCGAGCTTCGCCGGCATTCCTCCGACGAAGACCTGCATGAACTGCCACTCGCAGATCTTCGCCGATGCCGCCTTTCTCGAGCCGGTGCGCGAAAGCTTCCGGACGGACCAGCCGATTGCCTGGACGCGCGTGCACGATCTGCCCGACTTCGCGTACTTCGACCACAGCATTCACGTGGCGAAAGGCGTGGGCTGTTCCACCTGCCACGGACCGGTGGACAAGATGCCGCTCATGCGCAAGCAGAACTCGCTGCAGATGGAATGGTGCCTCGACTGTCACAGGCACCCCGAGCGCTACGTGCGCCCCCGCGAGGAAGTCTTCAACATGAACTACGAGGCGCCCGCCAATCAGCTCGAGCTGGGCCGGACGCTGGTCGAACAGAATCGCATCAGAAAAATGACCGACTGCAACTCATGTCACCGATGAAGCCCCTCGATTCCGCCCAGGGCGGGCCCGGCACAGCTCCGGAATTCTGGCGAACCCTTGCCGAAAAGGATGGCGCCAACCTCGACGAGCTCGTCGGCGACGAGTTCGCCTCGCGCCTGCCCGAGCCTCTCGATGCGGTCGAGCGGCGAGCTTTTCTTAAGTTGATGGGCGCCTCGCTCGCGCTGGCCGGCATGGCGGGGTGCACGCGCCAGCCCGCGGAACAGATTCTTCCGTACGTGCGGCAGCCCGAGGGCATCGTGCCCGGGCGGCCGTTGTACTTCGCGACGGCGATGACGCTCGGCGGACGCGCGACAGGACTGCTCGTCGAGAGCCACGAAGGGCGGCCAACAAAGGTCGAAGGCAACCCGGCGCACCCGGCGAGCCTCGGCGCGACCGACGTCTTCGCGCAGGCTGCCTTGCTCGATCTCTACGACCCCGATCGCATGCAGACGCTGACCAACGTGGGCGAGATTCTCCCGTGGTCTGCGTTCATCGGCGCCATGCGCACGGTCGCCACGACACAGCAGGCCACCAAGGGCGCCGGGCTCCGGATTCTGACCGAAACGATCGCGTCGCCGACGCTCGCCGCGCAACTCGAGGACATCCTCGCGCGGTTTCCTGCTGCCGTGTGGCATCAGTGGGATACGGCAAGCGAGATCAATGCCGCCGCAGGGCTGCGGATGGCGGCGGGCAACGCCGCATCGGTGCACTACAACATCGAACGCACAGCGGTCATCGTCGCGCTGGACGCCGATTTGTTCGGCTGCGGCGCCGGTCACCTACGTTACTCTCGCGAGTTCGCGCGGCGCCGCCGACCCGAAGGGCCGGGTTGCCGTCTGTACGCGGCGGAGTCGATGCCAACGACGACCGGCGCGAAGGCCGACCATCGACTGCCGATGAAGCCGAGCGACATCGAGACGCTCGCGCGTGCGCTGGCCGCCGACCTGGGTGTCGCGGGTGTGGCCCGCGGTGCCGCGCTCTCTGCCGAGAGACAGTCGTGGCTCACGGCCGTTCGGAACGATCTGACCGCTCATCGCGGATCGAGCCTCGTGGTGGCCGGGGAAAGCCAGCCTCCGGTCGTGCACGCGCTCGCGCACGCGATGAACGCTGCGCTCGGCAACGGTGGGCAGACGGTGCTCTACACCGATCCCGTCGAGGCTCATCCGGTCGATCAGCTTCAGTCGATTCGTGACCTGGCCGGCGCGATGGCCGCGGGACANGTCGACACGCTCGTCATCATCGGCGGCAATCCCGTGTACACGGCNCCGGCGGATCTGCAGTTTGCCGACCAGATGAACAAGGTACGGCTGCGCGTGCATCTGAGCCTGCACGCCAACGAGACATCGGCGATTTCGCACTGGCAGATTCCAGAGGCGCATTTCCTCGAAGCGTGGAGCGATGCGCGGGCGCTGGATGGCACCGTCTCGATCGTCCAGCCGCTGATTGCGCCGCTCTACGGCGGCCGGTCGGCTCACGAAGTGCTCGCGACGTTGAGCGATCGTCCCGAACGCACGGGCTATCAGATCGTCCGAGACTTCTGGCAACTACAACGCGCGGCTAAAGCCCCGCGGCCACTGCAGTCAGGCGCGCCACAGAAGAATTCGGTGGCACAGGGCTTTCCGCCTCCGCGAAACGCTTCGGCGGACCGCCGTAGCCTTGGCGAAGGCG
>Ga0065705_10104716_pt1 | contig 11764 bp, 10 predicted proteins | sample SwibulcommuniRL2_FD_59092 | JGI IMG/M metagenome (GOLD analysis project Ga0065705, IMG submission 59092) | Bulk soil microbial communities from switchgrass field near Rose Lake, East Lansing, Michigan, USA - RL2 Bulk Soil v2 (version 2) | ecosystem: Environmental > Terrestrial > Soil >... | reverse complement strand
TCCACTCATCAGGATTAACTCTAAATATTTTTGCTAAATGATCTGTTCCATCATTCTTTTCAAATCCACCCCTTAAACCATTTGTATCTGTTACCCACATTCCATAATTAATATATGGTGGATTGGGATGCACCCATCTACCCTTCATAACAATCATGCCTTCCTGTCCTGCTGGATCGTTTGGATCTGCTCGATAATTCTTTGTAGTTCTAAACCATGCATTAATAGTAAATTGATTTAAATCTAATGCTGCTGAATCTGCAACATCTATTTTATCAGTTGTTCCATTAAATGTTCCAAATGGTGCATAATGATAAGTGCCTGGTGGAATACCGCCACCCGATGAACCTGTTCCACCTGGAGGTATATCGAATCTAAATCCAAATACAGTATTATCATCAATCCTTGCCTGTGCATTTGCTGGAACATGCAACCACACCCATATAGGTAGCGCCTCATCAGGTCTTAATGTGCCTGCATTTGGGCTTTCTGGTGGTGATTCTATCTCGTGCCAAGTCACATTTACAGGTGCTGTATATTTATTTGGTGTGTCCTGCATTCTTCCATGAATAATATAATCTGTACCATTGGTTGGTGTTGCAGTTTTAGCACCTTCACTAATAACATCACTCCAATCATTTTCCTTATGTAACTTTAACCAGTAGTCAGGAAGTGGGCTATCATCACCAGTATAAACTCCATCAACTTCTGTCTGAGTTAAAGCCTTATTATCCCAAAATCTAAAATCTGTCATATAACCTTTATAATCAGTACTACTTTCTGATAATGTTAATACAGCAGATAGATTAGGTGTGGTTGTTGCATTTGCTGTTGAGCCTAATACTTTATCAACATAAATTTTAAGATTAGAAGTTCCTATAGTACTATCATATGTGCATACAACAAAATTCCATTTGTTTTTAACCAAGTCCAAACTGGTTGCGGTGTATGTTGTACCTATTGTGTCTTTAATAACAAACCTTAATTGTTGTGCTGTAGTATCATCAATGATACATCTAAAACTACTATTACTTGATCCACCATGACTGACAACAACCCTATCATTTCCATCTGCTATTGCTTGTGGATATATCCAAAATGAAAAACTAAATTTAGTTAATGTCTGGCTCCATAAATCGGCATGGTTACCACAATCTATATAATCATTAACTCCATCAAATATAGCAAAAGGTACTGATTTCTTTGTTATTGGATCAAATCCCCATTTTATTTCTGTATCCTGTGGAAAACTTTTAGAAGATAACCACACTGTGAAATTATCCATGTTTTCTGTTGGATGGGTATTTTCCATAAAGAATCCTTCATAATAATCTTCACCTACAACAAGTTCATTTTTTGGAACATTTAGAAATAAATTATTAGGTGTTCCTGATATTATTTCTATACCTGTTCCACCTAATACATCAGTGTTTTTAAATTTTATATCGGCTACTGAAACCAATTACTGAATCACTATTTTTTTAGTGTTAATTATCCTATAGTGTGGAATATCATTTAATGTCCTTAGTCTTTCTGATATGATAGGCTTATCTTGCAAGTATCTGTTTATCTGTTGTTTGGTGCCCATCAATGAAACATAGTTTTCACCGTTTTCATTTATCCTATTTTTCTTTTCAAGTCCTAGATATAGGTCATGTGTTATCCCTTCATTTAGAATAACATCTTTTCTAAATAATGTGTCCGTCATTTTGTTTAAGCATATCCCCACGCTGAACTTGTTGTATATGCAATTCTACATCCATAAACTCTATATGGCCTATCTGCTCCTGTACTATTCTTTATAGAGAATTTAACCAAGTTGTTTGTTGTTGTACTACCACTTATAGGCACATTACTTGTCTTTTGAAAAGTGGTTCCGCCATCTATTTCCATATTAACTTCTGGAGTTCCTAAATTCATTAAATGCAATATTTTAATACCAACTCTGTTAGTAGTTATTGCAGTGCCTGTGTCACTTGTGGAATTTGCTGCATTATCTGCACTTCTTAAAAACCAATTAAGATTGGTGGCAGTACATACTTCTGCATTATATTTTCTAGTGTTAGTATCTGCCGCTGTCACATCATCTGCATTAACCCCAGCATGTAATGCTAAACTTGACGCTGTATCAATTTGTGTGCTACATATAAACATTGATGATAGAGCAAAATCCAAATTTAAAGGACCTGGGTATCTTATTGTTGCGCCTGATCCAGATGTTGCATTAGGCCTTAATTTAATATATCTAATACTTGAACCATCTGTAGCACTTTCTGCTGAACCAGTGCCAGTAAATACTGTATCCCATGCTGATGTAACCATATCAGTAGTTTTTATTAAATCTAAATCAATAATTTCTGGATTACCAAGAAGAATAAATTTGAATGATCCACCTGTATCTTCTGCGCTATGTGTATGTGGTAATATACCACCTATATCAAGCCATGTAGTACCAGTACTATTAGCAAGATAAACATGATCAACTGTTAAACCTGAACCTGTAGAAGTGCAAACAACTAATTTATGTTTAGTTTTATCAAGTGCTGCCAAATATGCGCCTGTTCCATAAGTGACAGTCATCCCATTCATTTTTGCTACGCTGGCAGGGGTAGCATTATCCCATTCATCTCCTAAACCCACCATATAATATTAAAATTATTTATGATGAAATAGGAACTAAATTTATCTTATGTGTCGTATCCTATTGTTGTAAATCCTGTTGTTGTATATCCTTGTCCTGATGTGCTAGACATTGCGAAATAATTTGATATCATAACTGCTCCAAAAGGAATGTTTGCAGTTGTCCATTTGTTAGTATAATGTCTTGATACTTCTGTGGCTGAAACAACTTTTTCACGCAACATCATAAAATCATAAAAGTCACCATATACAAACCCATTATCAGAACCTTGCCCACGTCTAAATATATTCAAATCAAGATTTGTCAAGTCACCATGATAGGCTAAGGCACTAATAGATGATAATGTTTGATCAACATTATTAACATAAACGTGTATTACATCTCCAGATTTAGTATAAGTTATCCATACATCATAGACCGTATTGACTACTATCGTGCTAGTTGGTGTTTGCCATGCAAAAACTGTGTTGGAATTTTCAAAACTTACTTTAAGTCTACCTGATGCATCAATTGTTACTTTTATACCATCGGTGACAGGATTATTATCTGTTTTTTCAAATAAGGTTATTTCTGCGCCGCCTTGTTGCGCTAAATCAAAAACTCTAAAACGTATAAAAAATGATATGCCTGTTACAAGTCCTTCTGATGCTCTTATTAGGACATCATGATCAATTTTTAAACCCTCTCTATTTTCAAATGGTGATGTTGGTCTATTGAACCTTACTGCTGTGGATTTAGTTCCACCTATATGAATACCATAATCAAATGGTGTGCCATCAATTAAAAGAGGATCTCCAAATACATCTGCATCATTACCCCTTGTTGATATATCTGGAATTTGATTGCCCACATTTCTTCCTTGAATCCACACCCTACATTTATCATCATCTGGTTCTGTTGGTGCAAGATATTGGACAGTGCCATCAAAATATTTTGTACTTGTAAAATTATTAAATCTAAGTATAGAATCTATATCTTGTCCATTAGAAAAAACATCTTCTTTATTTTCTAATTTCTCTAACTGTTGTTCATTTAGAAATTTAGATAATTTCTTTGCTAATTGATTGGTGAATTTAGTGAGGGGATCATTGCTGATTTCCCGTATATTTCTAATATTAAAACTTGACAAACTAACCAGAACACATATAGATAACAGTTGTTGATCCTGGTGCATCTGCATTCTGAGTATGCGGTATTGGATTTTCAAATGCAGAATGATCTAATATTCTTGCTATCGTTTCATCTATATCATCAAACATGCCACATTCTGTAAATACACTGTTGGCTGGTGTTGCAATTGCTTTATCATGATTACCTATTGAATAAATTGTTGTGCCATCTCTACTTAAAGAACCACCATTTGGTGTTTCATTTACGTTTATCATATCCACTAAATTACCTAATGTTAAATCTGCTGGGCTTGCTTCATCAATATCTGCATCTCCAATACCACGACAATCAAATACTGATGGAGAACCAGAACCTGTTACAAATCCAGCCATCATTTCCAATCCTTCATTAACTACTCTATCAAAACTGCGGCTAATTGCTATTGGTTTTATAATATAACCATTATCATTTCTAACTGTTTGATCATTGTACCATCTCTCGAGTAGTTTATGCCATTCTCTAACGAGTAAAGGATCACGTCTAACTAACAGGTTTAACTTTTTAATATATTGGAAATCATCTAAATGGAAAGTGTATAGATAACTTGCATCTAAATATATGATTCTGGTTTTTGCTTCTTTGAAATCTTTTAATGCCTGTTCAAAAATTTCTTGAATATCTGTTTTAGTTATACCCAGCAATTCCACTTCTTGATTATACATATTAAACACAGGTGCATGCTCCTAATAATGTATTATAAAGTCCAGATAATGTTAATTCAGCCTGTCTAGTTCCTAGTTGTGCATCGCCTTGACTTGTACCACATACATATCTTGCCCTTTGAACCTGTAAAGTATCACTTATATCCGATAGTCCATCTGAAATGTATACCCATTGATATGCCCTAAATAAAAAATTGTCTGGAACTGTAACCCTAAAGTCACCTATTGCACGCCTACCTTTACTTGTCTGACTTAAATTAAGAGATAGATATCTTGTAACATCATTAGGATCATCTAAGAAATCTGTTGGAATAAACTGTTCTCTTAATCTTATTTTATTTGATGCTGCCCTATTAGTTCTTGCAAATATTCTTCTAATGTTTGAAAATATTGTTAACCTGTAAAGTGGTCCCATATTAGTTGCTGTCCATACAAGTTTGTCTTTTTTATCCGAATCACCTTCTGGCGCTGTTGCTGAATAATAAGGTTGAACGGTATTGAACTGATTGTTGTGTGTCCATCTACAAGTATGTTTCGTGCCATGATTTGGATCTCCGTTTCCATCTGGATCACCATCCACAGTCTCTTCATTACTCCTTTGAAATATTCTTACCCATATTTTAGACTGAGCAACATCTAAATCCTTTGCTTTAATATCAACTGGTATTCTAATCTTTTCTGGGTTGTGTTTCAATGAACCTAAATCAACATGAAATTCATCTAGTACCTGTCCTGTTGGTTTATTACCACTATCCAAACATACATCTCCATTTAATCTACTGTTAGGACTGTCTGGCTCACCATCCTTCCATAATGAAAGTTCTATACTTTCAATTCTTCTAGCATCATTATCAATTATTGCCTGTTGTGCTATTGCCCTGAAAGTTGTGGTTGTAGAACCACCAATATCTTTTAAATTAAAAACTTCAACTTCATCACTGACTGTACTTGTAAACAATCTGGTGGCAGTTCCTGCTTCTCTTGTTGAATTATCTTCTACCCTAAATGCACTTTTAATATACGCTGTCCTTAATGGATCATCATTAACCCTATCTGCTAAATCTCCTGACTTTAATACTATGTTAGTTTGTAAATCTGGATTATAACTTAATGTAAATATTTCTGATCCTGTACTGCAATCTATGAACCAAACTGCGCCAGTTATATCACAAAGTTCATCGCATAAATCACCAAAAAATGTAAATGGTTTATTGAGAACTGTATAAGGTGTGTTTACTTTAGTACTAATACCATCTGGTGACCATCCTGTTATATCTTCAATACTTTCATCATCTTTCTTTAATGGCCTCCATAATCTTTTAGTTAAGGCATTATCTATTATATTGTAAACTTTAGCGTCTGATTCTTCCCTTCTGTATTTTTCTCTTCTATGAATATAGAGTTGATAAGCCCATACACTAGGACCAAAACCAGTCAAGTTATAAATTTGACTATTAGTCATTGCCCTATCTACTGCAAATATATCACCATAACCTATTAAGAAATGTTGATAACTGGTGTCTGTTTTACCAAGTTCTAAATAGACTTTAACATTATGTATATTATCTTTTGGTATTAGATTATTATGGTCTTGAATTTGTATATTGAAGGTTCCAGCCTCACTTACTGCACTCTCCATATCACAGTAGCCAACATTAATTGGATTAGAACTTAGGAATGAATCATAAGTATAAAGTGTATCTGCACCATCTATTGTTTTAATAGTTATTCTTGGCCTGAGTGCATTAGTATATGGTGGTGCGCCTGTTACCATTAGCCAAACTTATCCCTATTTTCGCCTACTGTTAACTTGATTCTCTTGGTTAGATTTCTTTGGTTTATTAAATCACTACCTGAAATATTTAGACTAATAGTTTGATTTACTGTTGCACCGCCACCACTACCAGTAGAATTAGCACCTAATGGAGTAATTGTTACTCGCTCTCTACCACTCTCACCAACTGTTATCATTTGTGGTCCATTAGTGATAAAGTCACCACCAGAAGCAAATCCGAATCCACCACCATCAAAACCACTAAAGCCACCGCCTCCACCGCCACCGCTGGGAATACTCTTTAAAGCACTAGCATATTTTTTCGCCGCATCTGCTGCACTTTTAAAGTTTTTTTCTATTTGGCTAATTGTTCTTGCAAATGTATTATTATTTTTAGTCATTTGTACTGTTGCCCTCGCCAGTTGATTATAGTCTTTAGTTACTGTTACAGTGGTTTTTGCTAATGTATTATTATTCTTAGTTATCTGTACTATGGTTTTTGCTAATTGATTATTATCTTTTGTAACTGTCACTGTTGCCCTAGCAAGTAAATTATAATCTTTAGTTACTGTCACAGTGGTTCTAGCCAATAGATTATTATCTTTTGTAACTGTTACTATTGTTCTAGCAAGTAAATTATTATTACTTGTAACCTGTACTATGGCTCTAGCAATTAGATTTAAGTTGCTTGTTATCTGTGTTAGGGTTCTGGCAAACAAATTATTATCTTGTGTGACTGTTACTATTGCCCTAGCAAATATATTTAGATCCTTTGTAATTTGTACTATTTGCCTTGCGAATATATCCATATTTGGAAATGGTGATGCTCCGCCACCTGCTGCAAAATCTCCAAACCCTGCACCTCCACCGAATCCTCCGAATTGTCCACCACCACCCATTCCTATTAGTAATTGCATAAATTTGTCATTTGCTCCACCCTCTGGTGCAGCAGGAACATCATTTATTGCTCTGGCTGTATTCCATTGTCTTGAATATGAATCAGAAGGATTTGTAGTTTCATGTCCACTAGGTGCATAATTACCACTATAGCGTTTTGGGCCTTTTGTCTGAAATAATTCATCTACTCCATAAGGACTTGTGGATGGAGGACTATAACCATATTTTTGTGCCACTGCTTGTAATAATGCCTTCTTTTCTGTTGATGATAAATTAGAATTTAATATTTCTGCTGCATCACTCTGTGGTGTTCTAGGGGTAAGAGTAAGTTTACTCCAAATTTCTTCATCTGTTAATCCTCTCTTTTTCTCTGATTGTGTTGATGTTCCACCTTCTGTTTTTGGTCCTTTTGGTGGAACAATATTTCCAGTTATCGGATCTTTAAGCCAACCAGGTGGGGTCAATCCAAATAATACCTTAAGATTATTAGCCAGACTAGAAACAGCACTTGAGAATTTATTCCATGTATCTACAATTGTATCCTTAACACTGTCTAGAAATGTAGTCCATCCTTCAGGAGCAATGAGTTCCGTAAGCCAGTCAGCAATGGTGGTTATAGTGCTACTGAATGCAGAAAATGTTGATTGTATTGCTTCAGTAACGCTTTTTAAAAATACACCCCAACCTTTAGGTGCAATAAGTTCAGTAAGCCAATCTGCTATAACTGTTATAGTGCTACTAAATGCGTTCCAAGTAGACACTATAGCGTCATCAACACCTGCTATAAAGACAGCCCATCCCTGCGGTGCTATTAATTCAGTAAGCCAATCGGCTATTGTCGTTATGCTACTACTAAAAGCGTTCCATGTAGATACAATAGCATCATCAACACTTGCCATAAACACCGCCCATCCTTGAGGCGCTATTAACTCAGTTAGCCAATCTGCTATGATGCTTACAGCACTACTAAAATTATTCCATGTTTGTACTACTGCGGCTGATATTTTACTAGCAAGATCGCCAAGTAATTGAGTTGTTTTTGGAAGTGCATCTGTGAGTGGTTTTAATGCGTCTGTAATACCTTTAACCATATTGGCAGCCCAACTACCCTCACTATCTTTCTTGTTTTTATCAGTTACATCTTCTCCATTAAGAAAATCTCTATGAACTTCTGGTGCTGCAAATGCTTTATCCCAAACACTCTCAGGTACTTCTAACTCCATTCCATCAAGTGCTGTTTGTGCGGTTATGGTAGCCTCATCAATCATTGCTTGGATTGCTGCTGCAAGTTCTGGATCTATTTGTTTTAATGCGTCTAATAACTTTGGATTTTTTTGGAAGAAATCTAGCATTATTTTTTCTACTGCTGGTAAACTTTTATCCTTACTTTTTTTCAGAATATCCGCTAGTTTATTGAATGGATCATTTTTACCCTTTATAACATCTCTAAGATCACTGTCTAATGTGTTTATCATATCTTTTATAACACCTTTTGGAATTTTAAAACCTAGTTTCTGTAATATATCAAATCCTTTTAATGTTTGTAGTTTTCCTCTCACTTGATCTAATTCTTTAACACCATCTTTTACATCATCCATGAAGTCTTTCATTCTTCCCTTTTCATCTCCTTTAATTCCTAATCTTCTAAGAAAATCGTTTTTTTCGCTTTTCTTTCCCTGTGATGCTTCCACAATTCCCTTTACTCCAGCACTTGCAAATTGATCTATTCTGTTCCACATCTCATCAAGTTCCTTTTGTGCGTCTTTTGCTGCTTTTGCCACATCTTTTCCTGATTCTGCAAACTCATCCATTCCATCTGATGCTGCTGGTGCTGCTTCTGCTGTTTTTGAAAACATTTTATTTAGTGCGTCAATATCACCTGTAAATAATGCAGTTAAGGCTTTACCAATTGTCCATATAGCATCTATGACTGGTTTTAATGCTGGTGCTACATTTACGGCCCAATTATAAAACTCATCTAATTTTTGTTGAATGTTACCCCAATTATTAGCAATTGCTTGCGCTGCCACTTCTATAGCAACTAATACCGAACCTACTACAGTTGCAATTTTTAATCTATTAAGAGATATTCGAAATGCATTAGTTGCTGCTGTCGCCCCTTCTGTTGTTTTTGTCCATGTTTTAATTGTACCAGCAGACTGAATAAGAGTACCAGCAGTTTGAACTACACTAAGACCAAAATTAATTTCTTGTTGAATTTGTTGTTCCTTTCTTATCGCTAATTGATCCATAGTGTTTATATTTTTCTGTTCTACTAAATCGAGATCTCTTTGTGCTTTAAATGCCTCTTGTGAATTTGCTCCATATTTTCTAATCGCTACAGCAAGTTTTTTTCGAAGGTCTATCATTCTATTTTGTTGTCCTTGTGCGGTTGTCTCTAATTTATTTATCTGAATTTGTATTCTTTGTAAACTTATATAGTTTGAAACTAATCCTACCACACTGGTTGCCATGCTTATAACAGTGCCAATGTTTTGTTTCATAACTGATCCAAAACTTTGTGTGGATTGTACTGCATTTTTAGCACCTATATCAGTTGCCTGTAATTCTGCTGCCATATCTGCATTTGCTTGAGAAAACTTTCCTGCGCTTGCTGTAGCCTGATCTAATGCTTGTGGCATCTGTTGGAATTGCTGGCTTACACTTTGTAATTTTTGGACGGCCTGAGAATCGTCTACAGATATAACATAACGAATTTCGCCACTACCACCACCACCAAAACCAAAAGACAATTATAAATAAAAGTGACTTAAATTTTAACTAAGGAAGTAATATTTACAAAATAGTATCATATGCTTCTTTAACTATATTGGGAGCCATTCTCATTGTGGCGTCTCTTGCCCTATCTGCAAAATTATGTTGTCCTTGTGATCCTCCAATCCTTCTATTTTCAAATGCTGCATAAGGTGCGAGTACTTCAACCAGAGCAGTATCACCAGTGACAGTATTTGTTATTGATGCCTTCATTTGTCCAGTAATAACATGGGCGTTATTCCTCATTTCATTAGCCATAAAATCACCCACTTCCTGCAATGCCTGCATTTTTGCACCTCTTAAATCAAGTCCATTTAATTCTGCTATTATTTGATCAAGTCCTTCTACTCTTATCGATATGAATGGCATTTACTTATGTCTCCTTGCTTGTCCTGCATTTTCTAATTGTCTAATTTGCATAACTGCATTAACATCTTCTGGATAAAAGAAGCCTACCATATCTGAATTTTCACCAGTATAATTATCATAATCCCAATTCCAGGGCATGATATTCTTATCTAAAAGTTGATATAACTTAACTATACGCCCTTCCATTGAATTTACTTGTGCTTTACCAAAATCTGATTCATAGATATCATATAAAGCGCCGTTTTTCCACTCTAAACCATTTGGTCCACTAAACTTTACGAAAGCCTTTACTAATTAGTAAGCAGGCTCCAACTACTATCTCCATTAATGAGGCATCAGTATTTTCCCATTTCTGATCTGTTAATCCTTCTAAACATATCTGTGCCTGTTCTTTAATTAAGTTCATACGTTTCTCTGGATCTTCTACTGTATCTAACTTAGCCTGTAGTTTATTCAATGCAACTAAATCTTTAGGTTTTAACATTTTTCTTTTATAAGTTTCTCCTCCAATAGTATACTCTGATTGATTGCATAGTGCTGTCATATTATCAAATGTCTGTTGGCTACTTGCTATATTCAAAAGTTCTGCTAATGATTTGCCTGATGGTTGTGGTATTTGGTTTTCACTCATAAGAGAGTGTCAATAAAATAAAAAGAAAGGAAGTAAAAAATGGGGTTAGTTTAGATCTTCTAGTCTGTATCTTTTTGGTTCTTGTTTTAATAGGTTTCCTTGTCCGTCATGTTCTTTCCAATATTGTTTTTGATATTCATCCGCTTCTTTCTTTGATTTGAATTGTATTCTCTTACCATCAGGGAATTCTATTCTTCTTTCTCCTGCATGTTTCTTTGCTGCCCTCACCATTAGTTGCTGTAAGATAATGCTGAATACTATCAACATTCCACCGAGTATTGGATTAGACCATAACATTAACCAACCTGGAAGTGATATGAATATCCCAACCATTATGATACCAAATATGTATCTTTTTCCTATCATCAGTTAGTCACCTTTTTACTGTCCTCATAAATCACTGCCATCAATGAGTCAGACATTAACATTGTTTGCATTTGTATTTGATTCACCAACTATAGTATACACTGATGAGTATATAATATGTAGAGCACTAAAGGTACTCTATGAAGTTGCTAATGCTGCTGTCTTTGCTACAAAGTTAAAGGCGTGTTTGTCTGTATCTTGTGGCCCTGAAACATGAGGGTTGTCATCTGCTACTAACTTAAATTCAGTCATGTTACATACCATGACACCTGTCTTGAATACATAACTTGCGTTTACTCCTGTTTGTGGGAAGTCGTGAACAAATCCTTCTAGTAATAGGTTCTTGCCTACAGGTGTTCGGAAACTTCCACTAATTTCAATTCCTCCTGTAGTCATTTGGTCAACTAAACCACTGCCATTGAAATCGTCAGCAATGATATTATTATTCCATTGTATTCTGAATTCTTTAATTGGATAAG
>Ga0065705_10002800_pt1 | contig 11764 bp, 7 predicted proteins | sample SwibulcommuniRL2_FD_59092 | JGI IMG/M metagenome (GOLD analysis project Ga0065705, IMG submission 59092) | Bulk soil microbial communities from switchgrass field near Rose Lake, East Lansing, Michigan, USA - RL2 Bulk Soil v2 (version 2) | ecosystem: Environmental > Terrestrial > Soil >... | reverse complement strand
ACCCGTCGACTGTATCGATCGGGCGAGAGTGAGTATCTGCTGAACGACAAGATTTGCCGGCTGCGCGATATTCAGGATCTCTTCTCGGGAACAGGTTTGGCCGGAGGTCACTACGCGATTATCGAGCAGGGCCGGATTGGTCAAATCCTTTCCGCCAAACCGATGGATCGTCGAACGATCATTGAAGAAGCGGCAGGAATCACAAAGTTTCGTGTGCGACAGCGGGCAACTGAAGGTCGTCTCGAATCGGCGCGGTCGAATCTCTCGCGCATCACCGACATCGTTTCGGAAATCGATCGACAGGTAAACAGCCTCCGACGACAAGCCGCAAAGGCTCGACGCTACGGTGTGTTGCGCGAAGAGCTGAGAGAACTGCTGCGCCAGGTGTACATCGCGGAAGATGCCAAACTCAGCACTCTTCTCGCGGAGACAAAAACCAAGCTTCATGAAATTGCCGAGCTGGAAGCTGGTATCGCTCAAGAATTAGCTACGCGCGAAACAGACGCTCGAGCCGCAACACAGGACGCGCGCAATCTCGAAGACGAGTTGTCGGCTGCGCGAGCTGCTGCGGCAGAGGCTGTACTACGTCGAGATCGAGAAGCTCGTGAACGCGTCTATCAACAAGAACAACTGGACGAGATTGAAAAACGCCGCACTGACGTGACTGCCGAACTCGAAGGTTTGACTCAACGTCTCGCACTCGTGGAACAAGAATGCAATCGTCTCCAGGCCGAGGATGCAAGACTCCGGGAAGAAGCCGATCAAACGACGTTGCGGCTCCGAGAAGCTGAAGAAGGTTATTCGCGTAAGTTAACTGCGGCAACCGAAGCAGAGGCCGAGATCGAAACTGCTCGAGGTGCGCTGCTCACGCAGACCGCGATCGCCGAAAGATTGCGCGAGATTGCGCGACAGCTTGAAGGCACGCTGGAGCGTCTATCACAACAAGCCGAAGGGTTGGCAAGAGAAGGTGAACGGGCTGAAGCTCAACACGTTGAGCGAAAACTCGAAGCGGATCGGTTCAGTCAGGAACTAGGCGCAGTTCGAGATCAGGTAACTCGCCTGCAGGCCGAGCGGGAGCTTGCCGTCGATGCAGTTGTTCAAGGTCACGAAGCAGTTAGTGATACCGAGGCCGAGCTGGCGCGCGTTCGGGATGAGCATTCGCGTGCGAGCCATCGACTCGAGAGTTTGAAGGAACTCGATCAGAGGCGGGCCTACTACTCGCCGGCAGTACAACTTATTTTCTCCAAAGGCGAACGACCCCGAGACTTTCATTACATCGGCACTCTTGCTGATGCATTGAATGTCGAAGCGAAATGGGAACGCGCCGTCGAAGGCGTGCTTGGGTCGTCGCTCCAATCGATTGTCGTCCCCACGCCTGACGACGCAGTTCGCGCCGCGCAATGGCTGCGTGAGAACAACGGCGGTCGGGCTAGTTTTCTGGTGGCCGGCCTTCATGGCGGAAGCGATGACACCGACACGCTGACTTGCAAACTCGAGGAACGACAGTCGCTCTCTTTTGGGTACAGCGAAGACGTTCGTGAAGACGTTCGCATTAGTGACATTCTCGGCGCGCCGCAACAATTGATCACGGTCCTCAGGCGGACTCTTCCGCAAAAGATGAATGCGCGGCTAGCTCGAAATCTCGAAGAGGCGATGGAAAAATCGATCGCCACTGGCGAGATGTTCGTCACCCTAAACGGCGATTGGATCGCCAGTGGTCAGTTTGTGAATGCCGGTGATGCGCGTGATGTCGAAGAAGGAGCCGGGTTGCTGGCCTTCAAACGAGAGCTTCGCGAGTTGGAAACCCGTGCAGAAGCATTGGGTCGGGAAGTTGAAGGTGCTTCAAACGCCGCGAAGGACGCACGCGCTCGGCTCGTTGGCCTCGAAGACGCTGTGGTTCTGCTAAACGAAGCAATCGGGCGCGAAGAACGCGAAGCAATGACTCGCGAACTTACGGCTGCTGGCTTAGCTCAAGAAGTCGAACGTGCCGAACGTCACGTGCGGGTGGTCGCTCAAGATTCGGCACGTATCGCTGAGGAACGCCGAGAACTCGAACAAAGACGCAGTCGCGCTCTGCTCGATGCAGCGGCCGCCGAGCAAGCACGCGAATCGGCAGCTGACCATGTCATCCAGGCGTCGGGCCTGCTCGCAGATCTTCGGCGCGAAGCAGAAGTTGAAAGTGAATCGTTGGCGGCCCAACGCGCCGCCGCCGCGGCTGCTGCCGAAAGAAGGCGCTCAACGACCGCAGAACTACGAAGGTTGGAAGCGGAACTGGCTGATGTTAGAGCGCGGCTTGATCGACATGGGGTCGATCTGTCTGAGATGAGCGAGCGGGCAACCGAACTCGCGAAGTCGATCGCCGAGCTGACAATTAAGGCCGGATCGGTTGAGACCGAACGGGCAGCGGAAGAGAATCAAATCGCTGAACTGTCCGCGAGCCTGCACAGGGCAAGAGAACAGGCCGACGCGTTCGCTGCGGAACTGTCCGAACTCAATCGCCGAGCTGCGGAAGTGCGCGACTCCAGATCGGGTCTTGAAGTGCAACGAGCTGAAGCCCAGGCGCGGCAAACATATGTGCACGAAAACTGTCAGTCGGAGTTAGGGCAGTCGCTCGAGGATCTCGCACGAGAAGTAACACTGCCCGACGATTTCGATTTCGATCAGAATCATCAACGCGTCGAAGAGTTGCGCGCGCGGCTCGAAAGTTTTGGCGCCGTTAACATGATGGCGCTCGAAGAGCTGGCCGAGGCCGAGGAACGTTTGCTTTTCCTGACCGTGCAGCGTCAGGACATCATCGAAGGCATTGCCTCGACCGAAGAAGCATTGCGTGAGATCAAGCGACGCTCTCGAGACCGCTTCCGCCACGCATTCGAACACATCAACAAGAACTTCAGCGAACTGTTCCAGGAGCTCTTTGGTGGAGGCCGCGGCGAAATGAGCCTGATCGATACTGACGATATTTTGGAATCAGGAATCGATGTGGTGGCGCAACCGCCAGGCAAACGACTGCAAAACGTCCTGCTTTTGTCGGGTGGCGAGAAGGCGATGGCGGCTTTGGCCCTGGTTCTTGGTATTTTCCATTACCGTCCCGCGCCCTTCTGTCTGCTTGATGAGGTCGACGCTCCACTTGACGAAGCGAACGTTGGGCGGTTTACTGATAAGGTCGCTCAGATGTCGACCAACACTCAGTTCATCGTAATCACTCATAACAAGCGAACGATGGAAATGGCCCGAGCGTTGTATGGCGTGACAATGGAGGACGCTGGAGTTTCGAAGTTGGTATCAGTAAGGTTCGAGTGAAGCAGTTAAACTTAGCGAAGTGCGCTCTCCCCGCCGCGTTGCTGATTTTCAGCGCGGCGATTTTTAATTATGCGCAGGACACGCGCAAAAACCAACGTCCGAATAAAGCAACGGAACCTCCCGCAACGGCTAGCCCACTGCCGGCAAACATCGACAGGACAGTCAAATACTCTTACGAGTTCTCACAACCAAACTTCTATATCAACCACATCACCATTGAACATGACCAGGTTGGTAAGGGCACAATTAAGTTTACGCGAAAGAACGAAGATGCTGAGGTCGTGGAGCCGTTGCAACTGTCGGCCGACGCAGCGACGAGGGTCATGGGTTTGTGGGAATCGCTCAAGTTTCTGGAGTCAGACACGGACTATCAGTCGAGTAAACATTATGCTCATCTCGGGGTTATGAAAATCGGGATGGAACGTGGCGAGCAGAAGCGAGTGGCTGAGTTCGATTGGACGCACGATACGGCTGCGGCAGATCTCGTCGCGGAATACCGGCGTGCCGCCGATCAGGCAATCATGGTTTTCGACATTGGGATAGCGCGTGAGAACCAGCCGCTGAACGCGCCGAAGCTAATGGAAGGACTCGAATCGCTTTTAAAGCGGAATGGCCTTTCAGATCCGAAGCAACTTCTGCCACTACTAACGGACATCAGTACTGACGAGCGCGTTCCTCTAATCGCACGCAATCACGCGCAACGTCTAATCAAGAAGATTCAGAAGTAGTTTTATTCCACTGCTCCACAAGGTTGCAAAACTCAACCGCGCGATTTTCTGCCCAGAAACGATCCTCGCCGTTTCTCTTCGCGCCGATAAACGCGACATGCCCGCCCTTGTCAGTTTTCACCAGCAGCAGATAGGGATTATCAGCGAAGGCCTTTTCTCGTAGCGGTTCGAACGGAATGAATGGATCGTCTTCAGAATGCAAGATCAAACCCGGCACTCGAATCTTCTCGACGAAACGGGCCGAACTGCACTGGTAGTAATAGTCGTCTGCATTGGCGAAGCCGTGAGAGACCGAGGTGTAGTGTTCATCAAAGTCGCGAAGAGTCTTGACCAGGGTAAGTTTGTTTAGATCGTAACGCTTCGGAAATAGTTTATGTTTGGCCCGTACTTTTCGTTTCAAGTTCCGCACGAAGTTGCCTTGATAGACCCAGTTCTTCCTTTGCTGAATCAACGCTGTGCTGGCGGCGAGATCCACTGAAGGAGAGATCGCGCAAACAGCACCCAGCTCCGGTGGAGGATTGTCGGCATATTCTCCAGCGAGCTTGAGCACGACGTTCCCGCCCAGTGAAAACCCAATTGGATAGATTCTCTTAAGTCCGTCCTTGGTAATTAGCTCTCTGATGATCGCGTTTAAGTCCCCACTCAAACCACCATGGTACAGAGTCGGGGTCAGGTGTTCAGTACCGCCGCAGTTTCGGAAGTTCACGCGAAGAACGTTGTAGCCGGCGCGAAACGCCTTGTCAGCCGTGGCGATCATGTAGACCGAAGCGGTCGATCCTTCAATACCATGCCATAGGATTAGTGTCGGACACTTAGTCGGCTGCGATTGCCAGCGACAATGGGCCAGGATGTTGATGCCCGGTTCAACTTCAAACAGACGAGTTTCATCAAGATTCGAGAATCGCTGAAATCGGTAACGCCTGGGCCATGCGTAAGCTGCTAAAGTTTGCGCATGACTACCACTAAACACCGAGTGCGCATGAAATGGTTTGGCGGCAAATGCTTGTCCCACCGTTTTAAGGAAGGTGTGTACTTCTGTTGTACTAAATCTTTTCGAGCGATCCATGGCGGGGCGACCAATATTTAATTCACTAGTTCAACGGATAAATCTACCGTAGTGGTCTCACGATTGACGTGCGTGTTCCATTTGACTTGAGGGGCAGCACGGCCCTCGCCGCTTCGCTGTTGATAGATGCCGCGAAGAATCGTCCCCATGTGCTTTTTCGTAAACTCCATCCCGTAACCGTCGTCGTAAATGTCGCCGGTCTTCAATTCCCATTTACTGGTCAACATCTTCGCTTCGCTGGCCGGGAATCCTTTTGTTGTCAGCGTGCCCATGCGAAATTGTAGTCCCTCGCGCACTTCCATCTTATAGGTAACCGTACTCGCGCTATCGTCAAATTCAGGCGTTGAGCGCACGCGCGCCATGATGAAGCCTTTGCGGCCATACGCTTTTTGAATCTCAGTAGTTGCTTTGTCGAGCTTGACGCCATTAGCCGCTTTACCTGCCTCCATGTCCAACAGCGAATCGAGTTCGGCCGGTGTTAGTGCGTTATTGCCTGACCATTCTGCCTTTTCCCACTTGTAGATCCTCCCTTCGTCGACGGGAATCGTCACATCAACTCCGCTGTTGCATTTTGCGCTGGCCTCTGGCTTGGCTGCCGGCGGTGCGAAAGCTACTTTCAGATGGCCCAGCTCGCGGTAGATCTTTGATAGATTGTTTACCGCAAACAGTCCGACGAACTTATTTGAGTATTCAGTGCCTAAGAGCTCGCGCGCATTTGAAATCAACTTGTCCTCTGATACGTTGGCCGCTCCCGGAAAATGTAATGTGCAGATTGGCAGCTTTATGTCTGCCACACTAAACACGTGTTCCTGTGCAGAACTTCCTACCGAATCCTGAGAAGCGATATGAGATACGGTAGCTTCGATTTTGTTTTCGTGCAGAAAGCGCTGCAGTGACTTTCGAATGCGATCAAGCGTGTCGCCTTCGTCGGGCGCCGTCCCCGAGAATGTTGGAACGTCACGTTGGATTGCGGCTACTAATTCAGTGTCAGTGAACCATATAAAATTGTCGAAGATTACTCGTGAGCTTTTGAGTTGTGTTTCTTCGACCTTGAAAGTTATGGTCATCTGGTTGGCAGTCGCGCGAGTCTTGTAGCCGACATTCTTAAACATGCCGCTATCAATCAAGCGCTGGGCGGCGGCATCGAGTGCTGCGAGTTCAAATTGTTGTCCGACTTTTAACTCGGTGGTGGCAAGCACTTGCTCAGGAGACAATCGATTGAGTCCTTCGAACTCGATCTTTGCGATTGTGAAGCGTTGTTGAGCACTAAAGACGGACGTTGTTAGAAACAAGACGCCGACTGCGAATAAAGCAACACGTGCTGTGACATTGCCCATTGATTTGATCCTGAGTTTGCTGGAGTGTGCACGGGCGGCTGAGCGGGCCCAGTTTAACGTACGCACAGCGCGAGGGAAAAGTCAGGAGCAGGAGCAAGCAGGCAGGAGCAGGAGATTCACCGCGTCCCCGTGTCTCCAATTCTCCCCGTCTCCGCTCCATCCACTGCAAGCATGAAAAAAAGACGGCCGACCCAATCTGAAGTGATCGTTGAATGCTGGGAGAGGCTTGATGCCGATTTTGCCGGCCGGCGCGAACTCGAGGCGATCGCCACTGTGCTTTGCGAAAGGTTTGGTGGGGCAGCGCCGAGTCCGGCAGCGATCGCGCGCACGCTTGCGAACCACGGTGTTCCGCTGGTTCACCCTGACGTGTTGGAGACCGACACAACCTGGCGCGAGCATCAATTGCTGGAGATTGTCCCTGCGGATTTGGAAACCATAGATGCAGCATCGGTCGCGATCGAAAAGCTTAGCTCGATGACGAACATTGTTAAGGCAAACGGCATCGACCAATTGCGCCTTCGCGTTCGAGAGANTAAAGAAGAATTGGAACAACTTGCCAGNTCGCAAATTGGTAACGCTCAAAGAAGAGTCGTAGCCGCCGAACTCGCGGCGTGGTTGACCGTTTGGCTCCAAAACCCTGCCGTTTTTGACGATTGGTTGACCCTCCGCCGAGATTCTCCAGATTTCCTCCAGAAATTCAGATAAACCCCAATGAAGACTTTCGGGAACTTTACAGCGGGTTACGGTGAATACGTTATGAGCCCACGCTCGACAGTTTACCGAATGAACCAAAACGAAGAACTGGATGATAGTGAGTTGCTGCGGTCCATGCTGACCGGAGACGAACAGGCGCTGGTTGTGCTTTATCGCCGGCGCCAGGCAGCAATCTATCGCTTTGCTTATCAGATGTCCGGCTCCGTGTCGCTTGCGGAGGATGTGACTCAGGAGGTGTTCCTGTTTCTCATGCGGGAGGGGCATTTGTTCGATCCGTCACGAGGGGCTTTGAGTTCATTCTTGCTCGGTGTAGCGCGGAACTACGTACTGCGACGACTGAGAGGCGATCATTTATTGAGTTCACTTTCAGAAGACGTTGAATCGGACGAGCACGTCAACGACGCGAGCCCCCTCGACGACCTGACGAGGACAGAGTCGATCGAGTCGGTCAGAAAAGCAGTGTTGAGTCTACCGGAGAGATATAGGGAAGTAGTTGTCCTTTGCGAACTTCAGGAAATGAGTTACGCGGAGGCAGCAGAAGTCTTGGGGTGCGCGATTGGCACCGTCCGCTCGCGCTTGCATCGAGCTCGCGCTCTCTTGCTAAACAAACTGCAACCCGTGCGTGCTGAACCGGCTGAGAGCGCGGTGAAATCAGAAAGGTGTTTCGCATGAACTGTCAAAAGTTTGAAGACGTTGTTGGCGACCTCGCGCGCGGCCAAATGATGGAGACGTATCTGCGCACCACAGCGTTGAGCCACGTGGATGATTGCGTCAGGTGCAGCCAGAGACTTCGTGATGAACTAGCGTTGATAAGTGGTCTTCATGCGTTGTCGGTTCAGATGAGTACCATCGGTGCATCGGATGAGGTTGAGACACGTTTGAGAGAAGCAATGCGTGCGAGCCTCGCACCCCCGCCGGCGGTCGCTAAGGTTAATCCTCGTCGCCTTTATTGGCTGGCCGTAGCCGCAGCAGTCGTGGTCTTTATCGGGGCCATCGTGGCCGCCAGCTGGCAATGGCAGTCGAAGGGAAGTAAGAGCGTGCCAGTAGAGTCTGCAGTTAAGGATGAATCACCAAAGAGTAATCAGCCTAACAAGCAAGCAATCGCTCGCAATGTAGAGACGCCAAAGACTGCGAAGCCAGTTAGACGCAGATCTCGTTCAACCGTTGCAACGCGACGAAGCCCCAGGGCGGCTGAAACCGTCGCTAATCACGCTCGTGAAATCGCAACTGATTTCATCCCCCTGGGGAACATCAACAGCACAACGTTACAAGATGGTGGAACCATTGTGCGTGTAGAGTTGCCGCGCTCAGCGCTGGTGAGATTTGGTTTGCCGGTCAACATGGACCGGGTCGATGAAAAGGTAAAGGCAGACGTGTGGCTGGGTGTAGATGGGTTGGCCCACGCAATACGATTCGTGCAATAGAACTTGGAAAGGAAAACTGAGATGAAAAGAGTGATAGCAATTATGGTCCCCGCGCTATTTGTAGCGACAGCGGTGTCGTTTGCGCAGGTTAGGCAAAGCGTCGAAGGGACAGGAGTTGGTCAGAGGAGAGTGTCGCCTGACGAGACTGGAGCAGGCCAGAGGCGAGTGCCATCCGAAGGAACTTGGGTAGACCAGAGGAGAGTGGCGCCTGAAGTAATAGGAGAAGGTCAGCGGAGAGTGTCGCCTGAAGGACCACCGCCACCACCCGCAGATACGTTTGTGTTTGTTGCCTCCGAGATGGGATTTGGCGGCAAGGTTGTTAAAGGTGCGCCTTACTCGGCCGAAGCAATTACTGAGACGACCCAGACACTCGCTGATGGGAACCGAATCGTGAACAAAACATCGAGCATCCTCTATCGGGATAGTGAAGGTCGAACGCGTCGGGAACAGACTCTGAAACCCGTCACCACTTTCACTCCTCGCGCTGAACCGATTCAAACGATTTTTATCAATGACCCTGTTGCCGGTGTTAGCTATTCGTTGAATACACGCACGAAAGTCGCTCATAAAAACGTGCCGTTGAAGCTGGAACAGAAGTTAATCACTCGTGGTGATATGCAGCTTCCGAGCGATGCGGTCAAGGAGCAAAAATTCGATACGAAATTTGAGACCAAGATTGAAGCCAGGAGAGCACCGGTAACTGTTGCGGTAGTTCCGGAAGGCCCTCGGCCGCCGGGTGAAGAGTTCACTTTGCGTGCAGGATCAGGGGACATTGGCTGGGTGCTGAAGACTCCCGATGATAGTAAAAATGTAGTCAATGAATCACTAGGCACCCAGCTGGTTGAAGGTGTGGCGGCCGAAGGATCGCGATCCACGCTCACGATCCCAGCAGGTGAGATTGGGAATGAGCGCGACATTCTAGTCGTCAATGAACGATGGTATTCCCCGGAACTGCGGATGGTTGTGATGACGAAACACAGCGATCCGAGAACGGGTGAGACGATCTACCGGCTCACAAATATCAATCGCGCAGAACCAACAAAGGATCTTTTTGAACTGCCGCCGGGTTATACAGTTACTGAGGGTTACAGGAAGACGTTCGATTACGCGATGCCGGCGAAAGTGAAGAAACCGGAATAATAAAAAGGAGCAGGAGCAGCAGGCAGGAGCAGGAATGATGATCCGTGCCTCTTGCGTGCTGCCCCTGCTCCTGATCGCTGCTCCTGCTCCTGTCTATTCCTCTTCCTCGCCGCCTCTGATGCGACCTTCAGCTCGCGACTGCTCGACGATCTTTTGGGCCAACTGTCCGGGCACTGGATCATAATGCGAAAACTGCATGTGGAATGATCCGCGCGCCGCGGTAATCGAGTTCAGTGTCGATTGATAGTTCAACATCTCCGACATCGGCACCTGAGCTTTGATCACCTGCTGTTTGCCGCTTGTTTCCATTCCTTGCACGCGGCCTCGACGCGAATTCAAATCTCCCATGATGTCGCCACTGTGCTCCTGCGGTGCCGCGATCTCGACGTCCATAATCGGTTCGAGTAACGAAGGTTTCACCTTTTCCATTGCCGCACGAAAAGCTTTGCGGCCCGCGGCGCGGAATGAATGTTCGTCTGAGTCGACCGGGTGATATGACCCATCAACCAGTTGCACCTTGAAGTCGACCAGCGGGTAGCCGGCGATTGCACCTTTCCCGGCAGCCTCGATAATTCCTTTCTCAATTGCTGGTCGGAACTGTTGTGGAACCGAGCCGCCAAAAATCTTATCTTCAAAAACAAAACCGCTGCCGCGCGGAAGTGGCTCAAATACGCACTTGCAATCACCAAACTGTCCGCGACCGCCGGTTTGCTTCTTGTGACGCCCTTGAACCTCTGCTCGTTGAGTAATCGTCTCTTTGTAAGGCACCTTCGGTGGATGCAACGTCACTTCAACGCTGTAGCGCTTCTTAAGTTTCTCGACTACGGTCTCCACGTGTAGCTGGCCGGAACCTGAGAGTAGGAACTCTTTCGTCTGCGCGTCGCGAGAGAAGTGGAGCGCCGGATCCTCTTCGAGAATTTTGTGTAAGGCGACGCTGATTTTCTCTTCATCCTGGCGCGACTTCGGCTCAATCGCGAAGGCAATCGCTGCTTCGGGATATTCAACCGGGTCATAAACAATTGGCTTCTGCTTGTCGCAAAGCGTATCTCCGACTTGTGTCTCCTTCAATTTCACGAATGCGACGATATCGCCAGCATGCGCGTCCGGGATCTTGTCGAGCTGCTTGCCTTGGATCGAATGAATTGCGCCAAGTCGCTCGCTAGTTCCGCGCGTGGAATTCAATTCAGTAGCATCCGTTTTGAGGTGACCACTAATAATCTTCGCTACGTTTATGCGACCGGCAAATGGATCGGCGATCGTGCGGAAACAATAGGCTGAGAACGGTTCGCTGTCGCTGTATTTGCGAGGAATGCGGTCGCCGTCTGGTCCACCATCAATGAATCTTCCGTACTCCGCCTCGTGGTGCGCGGGATCCGGCGCGTAATCGACGAGAGCATTTAGCAGTGCTCGTAATCCGACTTGCGTGATGCTCGACACGGCGAACACCGGGCAGAGTTTGCTGTTTGCGATTGCAGCATTGATGTTTGGAAGAATGTCTGCCTCGTCGAGCGTGCCTTGTTCGAAATACTTTTCCATCAACTGATCATTCGACTCAGCAACTAGCTCCACTAACCGTTCGCGTGTCTTATCTACGAAGTCACGTCCTTCGCTCGGAATGTCGATCTCCTTCGCCTGGCCGTCAGCTCCGAGTTCGTATGCCTTCATGTGGACCACGTCGACCACGCCGCGAAAATCTTTTTCCTTGCCGATTGGCAGCGTGAAAGGAATGATTGAGCGGGCAAATGTTTTTTGCGCACTCGCAACTGCGGCGCCGAAGTCAGCGTGCTCCTTATCGAGCTTGGTGATCACCATCACGCGCGGCGTTAGGAATTCATTCGCGTAAGCCCACGTCTTTTCTGTCTGCACCTCGACACCTTTGACTCCGTCGACCGCGACGATGGCGCAGTCGGCCACACGCAGAGCAGGGCGCGTGTGGGCAATAAATGCGGCGTAGCCGGGGGTATCAATAAAATTAAGTTTTGTTTCGCGGTGTTCGAGATGTGCGAGTGCGTTATTGAGGGTGATCTTGCGGGCGATGGAATCTTCTTCGTAATC
>Ga0065705_10003540_pt1 | contig 11766 bp, 12 predicted proteins | sample SwibulcommuniRL2_FD_59092 | JGI IMG/M metagenome (GOLD analysis project Ga0065705, IMG submission 59092) | Bulk soil microbial communities from switchgrass field near Rose Lake, East Lansing, Michigan, USA - RL2 Bulk Soil v2 (version 2) | ecosystem: Environmental > Terrestrial > Soil >... | reverse complement strand
TGCCTCCGACAACCGCGGGCGCGCTCTCAGGAGCGCATGATCGGAGTCGAGTCGCTTTTTTCAGCGGGTGACGCCGGGAGGGGCATCCCGCGCCGCGGCGAGCACGGCGTGGGGAAACCCGGCGGCAGGACCCGGACAACTCGACTCGAAGATCTGTCCGACGAAGGCGGCGCACGTCAAAGTCATGGAGTCCTTCGGATAATCGATCGAGCCGTTCGAATCGCTCTTCGTTCGGATCGTTCGGGACAATCCCGGTAATTCGATTCAACGCTCGTTGCCCCGTCAAAGATGACGATGTATCGTCGTCTCCGCGCCGGTATCGCGTTCGCTCTCTGATCGTCGAGGACGACAGCCATGCAACAGCGATCAGCGATCGAACGCATCGAAATTGTGGAGAGGAAAGTGGAGATCATGGAGCGCCTTCCGGAGCGGGTCACCGCCGTGGAGTTGCAATTGGTGCAACTTCGGGACGAGATGCGCGCTGAATTTTCCGCAACCCGCGCGAAGATGCGCGCCGGCGACGAGGAGACACGTCGCTATATGCGCGTGCTCCATGAGGATGTCATTACGCGTATTTCGATGCTGGAGCGCCCGCGTCGCTCTCGCAGAAGACAGATCCGGAGCCGTGAGCGAGCTCGATAAGATTCGGGCGGAGATCCGCGCTATTACCGCCGAGACGCTCGAGTACGTGCGAGCGTTGCACGCGGAAAAGATGGCCAAGCCCGACGAACTCGAGGCCTGGTTGCGCGCTCAACGCAAGCCGGACCGAGGACGCTCGCGGCCTCGCAAACGACCACAACGGACCCGAGGCAAGAAGCAGCAGTAAGATCGCAGAATGCGCCCGTTGCTTTTCGCATCAGCCTGTATCGCCGTTGTGTGGTTGCACGCGAGCGCAGCCGCGCAACGGTCGGGCCAAGCGCCTCCGGCCGACGACGGCCAGGCGAAGGCGCAGGATGCAATCGTCGGCTCGATGTCGGGGCATCACATGCACGGCGCGACCCCGCATCTGCGCCTGACCCCCCAGCGCCCCGAGCGGCCCGGCGATCGGCAGCGTGCGGAGGTGATCGTCGCATCGCTTCGCGTTGCGCTCGAGCGCTACCGCGATTACCACGTCGCCGAGCGGAACGGATTCGAGATTTTCCACCCGGAAATACCGCAGGCGATCTTTCATTTCACTAATTACTGGAAAGCGTATTCAGAGACGTTCCGTTTCATGCCGGATCAACCGACATCGCTGCTGTACACGAAGTCAGCGCGCGGATACGAACTGGTGGGCGCGATGTATACGGCGCCGGCCGACGCCACCGAAATCGATCTCGACGCGCGTGTGCCGCTCAGCGTCGCGCGGTGGCATGCCCACACCAACATCTGTCTTCCGCCGCGCGGCGCTGCCGCAGGCGCCGACTGGAAGAAGTTTGGTCCCGATGGTTCGATCGCCACATCAGAGGCGTGCACCGCCGCGGGTGGCCGCTTCTTCCCGCAGCTCTTCGGCTGGATGGTGCACGTGTACCCGTTCGAGAAAACGCCCGAGAAGATCTGGTCGGTTCAATGAAGTCATTGAACCTAAAGAATTTGTTGCTGTGCTATACTCCGACGGTTTTTTCGACTAAAACTGAATCATCCTAGGGGTAGGGCTCTTAATCCACCCAGCCAAACAACAATCGTGAACGGATATTTGTCGGTCGTCGTCTATCTCGGCTTCATCGTCGCGTTCGCGCTCGTGTCGCTCGGGATGGCGTGGGTGTTGAGCCCCCGGCGCCCGTTTGCATCCAAGCTCGGTACCTATGAATGCGGCGCCGAGCCGATCGGCGGCGCGTGGGTGCAGTTCCCCGTCGGTTTCTATCTCGTCGCGCTCGTCTTCATCGTCTTCGACGCGCTCGCAGTGTTCCTGTTTCCATGGGTGCTCGTGCTGCGCACGCTCGGCGTCTACGGGATTCTCACCATGGTTCTGTTCCTCGCGATCCTCGGTCTCGGATGGGTCTACGCGTATCGCGAGCGCATTCTCGAATGGCACTGAACGATCCACCGGTCCCGGTAATTCCCGCGCCCGTCTGGAGAAGCTTCAAGGATCTTCAGGAGTGGGAGGAGCTTCATAAGACACGTCCTGAAGGCGACAAGCATTCGCCGCTCTTCGAGTCGCTCACCGAGGGAATCCACAACTTCCCTGGCGGCTTCGTCGTGACGACGGCCGCGGACGCCTTCCTGAACTGGGCGCGCAAGTCATCGGTCTGGCCGGTGACGTTCGGCCTCGCGTGCTGCGCCATCGAGATGATGGCCACCTTCGCCTCGCGCTTCGACGTCGAGCGTCTCGGCATGGTGCCGTGGGCCTCGCCCCGTCACTCGGATCTGATGATCGTGTCGGGCACGGTGACCATCAAGATGGCGCCCATGCTGCTGCGCATCTACGACCAGATGCCGGATCCGAAATGGGCCGTCTCGATGGGCTCGTGCGCGAATTCCGGCGGCCCGTTCCGCCACGGTTATCACGTGGTCAAGGGAGTCGACCGCGTGATTCCCGTCGACGTATACGTGCCGGGCTGCCCTCCGCCGCCCGAGTCGCTGTTGAACGGACTGCTGCTGCTCCAGGATCAGATCGCGCATTTCAAGAAGACGGGCAGGAAGGCGCCCCCGAATCCCAAGGTTGACTAGTGGTGATGTGGTTCGAATCACAATCGGGCCGCGCCGATGTCGCGGGCCCGCGGAATCGCGCTCAATGGGTCGTCGTTTCCCATAACGACATCTGTACGGACGGACCAGTAAAGTGACCGTCGAGGAAACGCGTGCAGCGCTCGCAGCCACGTTCGGCGTCGAGGTGACGTCCGCACCGATCATGTCGATCACGGTGCCGCCCGATCGCTGGGAGGAGCTTGGCCGCTTCGCGAAAGAGACGCTTGGCTGCCGCTTCTTTTCATTTCTCACCGCCGTGGACTGGAAGGAGCAGGGGCTCGAGGTCCTCGCGAAAGTGGACAACCTGGACGACAACGTCGCGTTGCTACTCAAGACGCGGCTCGGCCCGGGCGTGACGACGTGCTCGTCGTTGATGCCTGTCTATCGCGGCGCCGACTGGATGGAGCGCGAATGCTTCGACATGTTCGGCATCCGGTTCGAAAACCATCGCGACCTGCGGCGCATCCTGCTCGACGATGCGTGGGAGGGCCACCCGCTCCTGAAGTCCTACGCGGTCGACACGCCGCACCCTCCGTATAGATAGGGACGCGCCTGATGCTGGATGAATCAACGGTCTCGCGCGTTGAAATGGACTGGTCGGGCCCCGAGCGCCTGACGATGAACATGGGGCCGCAGCACCCTTCGGCCCATGGCGTCTTCCGCGCGATCGTGACGCTCGAGGGGGAGACGGTCGTCGCCGTCGATGCGGTCATCGGGTATCTCCACCGCTGCCACGAAAAACTGTCGGAGACGCTGACCTACGCGCAGTACCCGAGCATCGCGTCGAAGACCGACTACGTGGCCGCGATGACGAGCGAGTTTGCCTACGTGCTCGCCGCGGAAGAGATCGGCAAGATCGAGGTTCCGAAGCGCGCGCAGTACCTGCGCGTCATCTGCGCCGAGCTCCAGCGCATCGCCTCGCACCTGCTCTGGCTCGGCACCTGGTGCATGGACATGGGCGGCGCGCTCGGCGGCGGAGCGACGATCTTTCTCTACTGCATCCGTGAGCGCGAGCTGATTCTTGATCTGTTCGAGGCGCTCGTCGGCGCTCGCCTTCTCTACGGCTTTTTTCAGGTGGGCGGCACACGGTACGACATTCCGGACGGCTGGGCGCAGCAGTGCCGCGAGACGGTCGACGTGATCGACAGCCGGGTCGACGAATACCAGCAGATGCTCGAGCAGAACGCGTTCTTCCTCGCGCGCGCGAAGGGCGTCGGCATCGTCTCGCGCGAGCTGGCGGAGGACGTCGGCATCGCCGGCCCGCTGCTCCGCGGATCTGGCGTCAACTGGGATCTTCGGCGCACCGCGCCGTATTCCTCGTATCAGGATTTCGACTTCCGCGTTCCGGTCGAGACCGACGGCGACTGCTACGCGCGGTATCGCGTGCGGATGGCCGAGTTCCGACAGTCGATCGCGATCATCCGGCAGGCGCTGGACAAGCTGCCGGCCGGACCAATCTCATCGCGCCCCGCCTTGAAGTCGGTCGCGCAGATCAGGATCCCGAAGGGCGAGGCGTACGCACGGGTCGAGGGGCCTCGCGGCGAGGTTGGCACCTACATGATTGCCGACGGCAGCGCGAAGCCGTACCGCATGAAGTGGCGAGGTGCCTCGTTCTCGAACCTGGCGATTCTGCCGCACATCATTCCGGGGCATAAGGTCGCCGACGTCGTCGCGATCATGGGTTCCGTCGATCCGGTCTTTGGCGAGGTGGATCGGTGACAACTTCCAATCTCCAAGACATCAACTCCCAATTTGGGAGTTGGACAGTTGGGCGTTGGCGAGTTGGGAGCGAAGAATGCCTAGCTGGCTGACGCTGCTCATCGCGCCGTTCATCGTGCTCAACGTCGTGATCGTCATGGTCACCTACGTCACGCTGCTCGAGCGGAAGTTCGCCGCGCGCATGCAGTCGCGCATCGGGCCGTACCGCGTCGGCCCGCATGGGCTGCTGCAGCCGATTGCCGACGCGTTGAAGTTGATGATGAAGGAAGACGTCGTCCCGACGGCGGCCGACCGGCGCATCTACAACCTCGCGCCGATCGTGTTCCTCATCCCGTGCATGTTGATATTCGCGACCATTCCGTTTGCGCCCGGCCTCGGCGTCGCCGACGTCAACATCGGCATCCTGTTCTTCCTCGCGGTGTCCGCGATGGAAATCGTCGGGCTGTTCATGGCCGGTTGGGGATCGAACAACAAGTACGCCCTGCTGTCCGCGATGCGCGCAGTGAATCAGATCATCTCCTACGACCTGCCGTTCATCTTTTCGGCGCTCGTGCCCGTGCTGCTCGCCGGATCGCTGAAGATGTCCGACATCGCCGCCGTGCAGCAGGGCAGCCTGCTGAAGTGGTTCATCTTCTACCCGGTGATCGGCCAGCTCGCCTTCATCATGTTCATCGTCTCGACGCTGGCGGCGGAGAACCGCGTGCCGTTTGACATCCTCGAAGCCGAATCGGAGCTGGTCGCGGGCTTCCGCGTCGAGTACTCGGGGATGAAGTTCGCGCTGATTCAGCTCGGCGAGTACGCGCACATGATTGGCTCGTCGTTCCTCGGCGCGCTGCTCTTCCTCGGGGCGTGGTCAGGACCCGGCCCCGAGTACCTCGGCCCGATCTGGTTCCTGCTCAAAGCGATGTTCTTCTTCCTCGTCGTGACGTGGATCCGCTGGAGCTTCGTGCGCATCCGCGTCGACCAGATTCTCGCGCTGTCGTGGAAGGCGCTGCTGCCGGCGACGCTGGGTCTGCTGATCATGACGGCCGTCGTGGTGGTGTGGAGGACCAGTGGAATCCCATAACGTGCGGGCCGACCTTCAGCAGTACGAAGGCACGGAGATCACGACCATCGTCCGCGCGGTGCTGCGCGCGATGGGCGCCACGCTGAAGAACCTGTTCCGTAAGCCGGTGACGGTGCACTACCCGGACAAGCAACGGCAGTATCCGAGTCGCTACCGCGGGTTGCTTGCGCTGACCTACGACAAGGAAACAGGCGAGGAGAACTGCATCGGCTGCCGCCTCTGTGAGTACGTCTGTCCGCCCGCGGTCATCAAGGTCGAGATGCTGAAGGCGGAGAAGCGGAACTACGCGAAGACGTTCACGTTGGAACTGTACGCGTGCGAGTTCTGTGAACTCTGTGTGCAGGTCTGCCCGACCGACGCAATCGTGATGATGAAGTCGTTCGACATGCCGACCGCCGATCGCCGCGAGATGCTGCTCGACAAGGATCGCCTTCATGCGATCGGCCTGCAATACGAGCAGTCATGGGCGACCGGCAACCGCTTGCGCGACATGCAGACGCCACCCAAGGCACCGGCACCAGCGCATGCCAAACCTGCGGCGGCACCGCCCGCGGCACCTGTGGCCACTCCCGAGGCAACAGGGGTATGACCGAGCAGATCACCTTCGCCGCGCTCTCGATCGTTCTCGTCGGCTCGGCGCTGGCGGTCGTGCTGTCGAAGAACCTCTTTCATGCTGTGCTCTGGCTTGCACTGGCGCTCACGGGTACGGCCGGCATCTTCCTGCTCCTCGATGCCGAATTCCTCGCCGCCGTGCAGCTGCTGCTTTACGCGGGCGGCATCATCACGATCGTGGTCTTCGCGATCGTTGTGACGGAGCGGCTGATCGGCGAGCGTCTCACGCAGACGAACATGCGAATAGGCGGCGCCGCATTCGTGTCGGTCGTCTTCCTCGGCTTCATCGTGGTCGTGCTCGGCAGGCATGCGCTTCCGGCGTTTCGTCCCGAGATGCCTGGCGATCTCACCCGTCTGATTGGCGAGACCGTGCTGACGCGCTATGTGCTCCCCTTCGAGCTGCTTGCCGTCCTGATGCTTGTCGGGATGCTTGGGGCTATCTACTTCGCGAGGCCGGAAGACTGATGGGACTGCAGCCGTATCTGCTTCTTTCGGCGACCGTGTTCTCGATTGGGCTGTTCGGCGTGATGACGCGCCGCAACACAATCGGCATCCTGCTCGGCGTCGAGCTGATGATGAACGCCGTCAACATCAACCTCGTCGCCTTCAGTCGGTACACGGCCGCGGCGTCCGGGATGATTTTCACCGTCTTCACCATCTGCATCACCGTGACGGAGGCGGCACTCGGTCTCGCCATCGTCATTCTTCTATTCCGCGTCCGCCGTACGGTCATGGCGGATCACCTGGATCTGCTCAAGGGATGATTGGCGTACTAACCGGCTCTGCCCTCCATGCGTTGATCGCATTGCTGCTGCCAGCCTTTTCGTTTCTGGTGCTGGCGATCGTCGCGCCATTTCGCCGCCTCGGTCGACCGGCAGCGTGGTTTTCGACGACATGTGCGGCCGCCGCGTTTGTCTCGGCGCTGATCGCGTGGCACTACGGGGCCGAGCAGATCGCGAAAGTGGTGTGGCCGTGGCTCCCTTCAGGTGGCGTAACGATTGCCGACGTCGGCGTGCTGCTGGATGCGCAGTCCAGCGTCATGTTGTGCCTCGTCACGCTCGTTTCGTTCCTCGTGCAGTTTTATTCGCTCGGATACCTGCACGACGAGCCGGCGCGCTCGTTGGGACGCTACTACGCCTACCAGTCGCTGTTCGCGTTCTCGATGATCGGCCTCGCGCTTGCCCCGAATCTCCTTCAGCTGTTCATGTGCTGGGAGCTGGTGGGTCTCTGTTCGTACCTGCTGATCGGGTACTGGTACCAACGGCCTTCCGCGGCGCGCGCGGCGGTGAAGGCGTTCTGGATTACCAAAGCAGGCGACGTCGGCCTGCTGATCGGGATCGTCATGCTGTGGCGGCTGACGGGTACCTTCGATCTCCAGCAACTGCGCATGTTGGCGACGTCGGGCGCGATTCCGGTCGCGGGCCTTTCGATCATCACCTTCGCGATCTACATGGGTGCGATGGGTAAGTCGGCGCAGTTCCCGTTCCACGTGTGGTTGCCCGACGCGATGGAAGGGCCAACACCGGTCTCGGCACTTATTCATGCGGCAACGATGGTCACCGCCGGTGTGTATCTGCTCGTCAGAACCGACTGGCTGTTCGCGCTGACGCCGAACGTGCTGACGATCGTCGCGTGGATTGGCGCCTTCACGGCGCTGCTGGCCGCCGTGTTGGCCTGCGTCCAGGACGACATCAAACGAGTGCTCGCGTACTCGACCGTTTCGCAGCTTGGCTACATGATGACCGCCATCGGTGCCGGCGTTGCGGCTGCCGGCTTCCTGCACCTGCTGACGCACGGCCTGTTCAAGGCGCTGCTCTTCCTCGGCGCCGGCGCCGTCATTCACGCTGTCGGCAGCAACGATCTGCCTCGCATGGGTGGCCTTGCGCGCAGGATGCCGCAGACCGCGCTTCTCTTCATCGTCGGCACGCTATCGCTTGCGGGGATTCCGCTGTTCGGCGGTTTTCTGTCGAAGGAAGAAATTCTCGGTGCCGTGTGGATGGGCGGACTGCCTGGTCCGTTCGCGCTCCTGCTGCTGGTGGCGTTCCTGACGGCGTTCTACATGTTCCGCGTGGTCTTCCTCGCGTTCTTCGGTACGCCCGCGCCAGTCGCCGCCGTTGTCCATGCGGGGCATGCGCCGGCTCACGGAACGGTAGGACAGGTCGTTTCCGCCTCCGCTGAAGCTGCGGCGGACCGCCGTAGCGCGGAGCGCGAAGGCTGGTCCGACCCGGCGAGGACCCCTCCGCGCGTCGCCCACTCCCATCTGCATAACGAAGCGGTCGTTGAGGGAGCGCACGTCCACGAAGTTCCTCATGCCCACGAGCCACCGGCGACGATGCTGCTGCCGCTCTGGGTGCTGGCGCTGATGACGATGGCCGTCGGCGTGTATACGACATGGGGCGGCGCTGCGACGGCGGGATTCTTTGTCGGCGGCGAACACGCGGAGCAGGCTGTGCCTCCAGGGTGGCTGACACCTGTCGCCGTGGGCGCGGGCCTCGCGGGCATCCTGCTCGCGTGGCTCACGTATCAGACCCGGGCAATCAATGCGAGCAGCCTCGCGGCAGCATTTGGACCGATTCGATCTGCGGCGATCAGGAAGTTCTGGATTGACGATGTGTTCGAGACAATCTACGGGCTCATCCTTCTCGGCTTGGCGCGGGTCGTCGGCTGGATCGACCGTTACATCGTTGACGGCGTGCTGAACCTGCTCAGCGACTGGACCGTGCAGGCGGGCGACGAGCTGCGCGGCATTCAGACAGGAAAGCCGCAGGACTATGTCTACGGCGTGGCGACCGGCGTGCTGGTGCTGGTGCTTCTCATGAGGCTGGTGTTCTGATGAAGGGCCTGCCGCTGCTCTCGATCATGACGTGGGCGCCCTTTGCGAGCGCCATCATCATCATGTTCTTCGCGCGCCATCGACCGCTGCTGGTGCGGTTGACGGCGCTCGTGGGCGCGTCCGTTTCGTTGATTGCGTCGCTGCTCGTGTACTACGCGTACGATCGCGGTGCTGCAGGCTTTCAGTTTCAGGAGCAGTTCTCGCTGGTGCCGTCGCTCGGCATCAACTACATCCTCGCCATCGACGGGATGAGCGCGCTGCTCGCGCTGCTCACCTCGATCATCATTTTCGGCGGCGTCTTCGCCTCATGGACGGTCAAGGAACGCGGTCAGGAGTTCTACGCGCTGCTGTTGTTGCTCGTGACCGGCGTNTACGGCGTGTTCGTGTCGCTGGATCTATTCGTCTTCTTCCTGTTCTACGAAATCGCCGTGCTGCCGATGTATCTGCTCATCGGTATCTGGGGATCGTCCGGTTTCGTCAAGCCGCAGGGGATTTTCGGAACGGCGATGGGGCGAACCGGCGTCGGCACGAAGGAATACGCCGCGATGAAGCTGACGCTGTATCTGCTCTTCGGGTCGGCGTTCATCCTTGTCGGCATCCTCGCGCTGTACGCCGAGGGTGGCCACACGTTCAATTTCCTCTCGCTGCAGCAGATGAAGTTCGATCCGGACGTGCAGAAGTGGGTCTTCCTCGCCTTTTACATCGGGTTCGGGATTCTCGCGGGCATCTGGCCGCTGCACACCTGGTCGCCTGACGGGCATGCGTCGGCGCCGACNGCAGTATCGATGCTGCANGCGGGAGTGCTGATGAAGCTGGGTGCCTANGGCGTCGTGCGCCTCGGCATGGGCCTGCTGCCCGACGCGACNGTGTACTGGGCGCTGCTTGTNGGCTCGATTGCCTGCATCAACATCGTCTACGGCGCGCTGAGCGCGATGGCGCAGACGGATCTCAAGTACGTCATTGCGTATTCATCTGTCTCGCATATGGGCGTCGTGATGCTCGGCGCCGCGACGCTGACGGTCACCGGCCTGAACGGATCCGTGTTCCAGATGTTCGCGCACGGCATCATGACGGGTCTGTTCTTCGCGCTCGTCGGCCTCGTCTACGAGAAGGCGCATTCGCGAGCGATCTTCACGATGGGTGGCTTCGGGACGATGATGCCGGGCATCGCGACGGCGTTTACCGTTGCCGGCTTGTCGTCACTGGGTTTGCCCGCGACCGCTGGTTTCGTCGCCGAGTTTCTGACCTTCCTCGGCGCGTGGAGCTCCGCGCACCCGTGGTGGCTGTTTCCGGGCGTCCTCGGCGCGTTCCTCACCGCTGTCTACGTGCTTCGGGTGACGAAGCAGATTTTCTGGAGCACGCAGAGTCCGGATCCGCACTTCGCGCATTTGCCGGACGCGCAGGGCCCCGAATGGGCGGCGCTCGGCATCCTGGTCGCGACGCTGGTCATCTTCGGCGTGGCGCCATCGATTGCGGTCGGCACGATCGATACCGCAACCTCGCCGCTCATCGCGAGCCTGCCGAAGGTCGCCAACGCCATCGCGGGGGTCGTCCGATGACGTTCGACGTTGGCATGCCCATGGTTCCGGAGGTCGCGCTCTTCGCCCTCGCCGTGTTCGTGTTGCTCACGGGCCTCATTCGTCGAGGCGACTCAGGCCATGTGATTGGGTGGATCACACTCGTCGGGCTGCTCACCACGCTCGGTCTCACGTTCGCTGCTCGTGAAGGAGCGACGCTGTTCGGCGGCTCGTTCGTCAACGACACCCTGGCCATCTTTTCGAAGAAGCTGTTTGTCGGCGCTGCGGCACTGAGCGTGCTGGCATCGCTCACGCTTCGCCAGGGCAGCTTCGCACGCCGCGCCGCCGAGTATCACTTCGTCCTGATCGCGTCGGTCCTCGGCATGCTGGTCCTCGCGTCAGCGCGCGAGTTGATTCTGCTCTTTGTCTCCTTCGAGCTGATGTCGATTCCGCTCTACGTGCTGACCGGCTTCGTCAAGCGCGAAGACGCAGCGCCTGAAGCGGCCCTGAAGTTCTTCCTCGTCGGCACCGCATCGTCTGCCATCATCGTTTACGGCATGTCGTTCATCTTCGGCGTCACAGGGAGCACGGAGCTTGCCGCGATTCCAGGTGCGCTGGCGACCAACGATCCCATCATGCTGCTCGGGATGACGCTGCTGCTTGCCGGCCTCGGCTTCAAGATCGCCGCGTTCCCATTCCACATGTGGGCGCCGGACACCTACGAGGCGGCGAGCACGCCGTTTGTCGCATGGCTCGCGGTTGCGCCGAAGGCGGCGGGCTTCATTGCCATCATCCGGGTCTACGTGGAAGGAGTCGGCGCCGCGGCGCTCGTCTGGATGCCCGTGGTCGCGGCGGTGGCCGGCATGACGATCATCACGGGCAACCTGATGGCGATACCGCAGCACAACATCAAGCGGCTGCTGGCCTACTCGGGCATCGCGCACATCGGCTACATGCTGGTCGGCCTTGCGGCGCTGACGACCAACGGCATTGCGATGGTGCTCTTCTATCTGGTCGCGTATCTGTTTGGAAACATGGGTGCCTTCTTCGTGGTCGAGGCGGTGTCGCGGTCGGAGAACTCGGAAGAAATCGACGCCTACAAAGGGCTCGCGCAGCGCTCGCCGCTGCTCGCGCTCGCGATGCTGGTCTTCCTGCTTTCGCTTGGGGGCATTCCGTTCGTGGCCGGCTTCTGGGCGAAGCTGTATGTTTTTCTCGCGGCGATCGATCGCGGGATGTATGGCCTGGTATTTCTCGGAGCCGTGCTGACCGTGGTCGCGCTCTATTACTACCTGCTCGTCGCACGACGAATGTACATCGAGGAGCCCGTGCGCACCGGCCGCGTCCAGGTGTCG
>Ga0065705_10104715_pt1 | contig 11768 bp, 18 predicted proteins | sample SwibulcommuniRL2_FD_59092 | JGI IMG/M metagenome (GOLD analysis project Ga0065705, IMG submission 59092) | Bulk soil microbial communities from switchgrass field near Rose Lake, East Lansing, Michigan, USA - RL2 Bulk Soil v2 (version 2) | ecosystem: Environmental > Terrestrial > Soil >... | reverse complement strand
GGGAGAACTGCAAATGTCGGGCGTGTTGTCTGGCAAGGGAGCTTGAGGAAGCAATCCAGAGGGAACAATGATGAGGGCAACGATCATCAAGGTGCATCCAGCCAGGTATGGGGCCCGTTATCATGCGATGTTTATGCGGGTCGAATTCGCCCTCGAGAATGGGGATTGGGCCCATACGGATTTGGTGCCGACTTACCGAAACTATGCCCAGTGGAGCCCGGTCGAAGTAGGGGCAACCTACGAAGGGGTTCGGTTGTTTGAGGGGCAAGCCAGCAAAGTCGATGCTGATAGCCCGGTGGTGAGGGTCAGTGGCCCAATCTGCCAGCTCGTGCCCAAGGGCACGGATAGACAGGCAAGAGCCAACTATCAGCAACAAGATTTATTGTGAAATTCTTAATCCCGATCAATTTGACCGACGACGAAGCCAGGCTTCTAAGCCTGGTCCTTATTGACTACATTGCCGGATTGCAACTAAGCGACCAGGAAGAAGCAATCCAGACACGGTTGAACGCACGATTGTTGGAAGACAAGATCCGGATTGCCCTGGTCATGAAGGGACAGGAAGAATTCATTAAATATGAGCTTGCAAAGGTTTTTGATACTCATTAAATTTATGTTCTCCGGGGCTTCTCCGCTAGCGCCCCATCCCTTGCCCAATCCCCAAGGGATTTGGTTGTGGCGAATTGTCCCTCACCACAACCCCTAAGAGAGGGCCCTGGAGAACTAACAATTTATGAATGAATACTTTGAACCATTTAAACCGGTTATCGATGTTCGAGCCTATATGGCCACCCAGATCCTGGCTGGAATGTGGTCGCAACCAGGGCTTGCTGAGTCATTCTTAGCCATTGCCCGGCAAACGCATCCTGAGGCAATCACCGAATTCGCTCATGGAGCCATGGCCCAAAGCGCCATTAATCAAGCCGAAACATTGATCAAACGCCTAGCCGATACCAGATCGCATGAAAGTCATTGCCGACCAGTTCGTTAAGAAAGGCTTTGTCCACAAAGTTATTGCCCGGGACGGCATGAAGCTGTTAATCGAACGAAAACACCACACCGCAGCCTCACCACACTGGGAAGTGGTCAAGCTTAGGGTAAGCCCTGAAAAACGCGTTGGCGAACGCACCTACATGGAAGGCGAGGCATACCCATCCTCAGAGGCGTGGGGAAGCCAGGGGTGGACCTATACCGATTTGGAGAGTGCAAAAGCTAAATTCGACCTTTTATGATTATCCTTAAAGAAACCAGTGAACCATCCGTTGCCCCGGGAACCTACTTGGCCCGGTGCTTCCGGATCGTCGACGCCGGCACCCATTCCAGCGAATTGTATGGGGACAAGCGCAAGCTCATCATCACCTGGGAACTGCCTTCCGAACGCATTGAAGTCGACGGCAAAGACCTGCCCAAGAGCAGAAGTAAGTGGTATACATTGAGCCTCAACAAGAAGGCAACGTTACGTGCAGATTTGGAGTGTTGGCGTGGTCGGGCTTTCACCCCGGAGGAGCTGGCAGGCTTTGAACTGGCCAAAGTGCTGGGGACGGCCTGCCAGCTGACCATCGTCCTCAACGAGAAAGGCCAGGCGATAGTCAAAGGAGTTAGTGGAGTTCCACGTGGAACAATTGTCCCTGAGACCCAGAATCCAAAGGTTGAATACAGTTTTGAACAGGGGCCCGATGAAGTGTTCAAGGCATTGCCGGAATGGTTACAGAAGGCAGTGGGTGATTGCCAGGAATGGCAAGACCCAGACCCGGTCGACCCAAAACCCATAATCAAGGAGGAGGAAGAATATGATAATGATAATGTCCCCTTTTGATGTCTATGAGCACAAGTCTTTTGCGAGAGTCCATGTTGCGTAACAGGCTCATTGAGATTGGGATCAATATCGAGCCCCAAAAAGATGCGTTTTTGGGTGACATGGCCAGCATGGTCATTAAGGGAATGATTAGTTGCACCTTGGAGCATGAATATATCCTTGGGGTCTGGAAACAAGACAGGGGCGCCTTCATGAACATGTTTAATTCCCATACTGGCACCAAAGGGATGGGTGTCTTTGTGGGCTATTTGAAGCCTGCCCCATGAAAATATCTCTTCCCAAGCCCAAAACGGCTCCTATCGCGCTGGGTAAGACAGCAAAGGCCACTGTGGAAGACCTTTTGAACCTTCTTCGTGAAGTGCTCCAAGCGGATCTTAAATGGGAATTAGGCGATGATCTGCATGCACGCATCGAGAAAGCCTGTGGCCTCTATGAAAATATCCCTCCCTGGTCAAGTGAATGGGAAAGCTTCCTGGAGCGGTGCAAGGCCAAGCTCTTGTCCCAGATCCCCCCGGACGACTATTGGGCCTGGTGGCGATACGGGGTGGATAATTCCTGGATCATCCCAAGTGGTGAAAGCTTGGCTGATGCCGATGCCATCACGATGTTTGCCGGAGCCTCGAGCAGAGAACAGGTGGCCCAAATGGTCCTGGTGATGCGTCAGACCGTGGAAGCGTTCAAGGAAAGCTGCTCGGTGGAGTTGCGCAACGAATTGCTCCGGGCCGCCGTGCCGATGCCATGAATGAGTGCCTGCATTGCGGTAAGCCATTCCCGGCAGTTCATCAGCTAGCCAAGCGGTTCTGCTATGGGACTGACTGCAGGGTGCGCTATTGGCGCATGCGCAATCAAAAACAAATGAAAGCCGCATCAATCCAGAACTACAAACAGAACCGTGAGAGATGTTTAAGCTACGCCAAGATGTGGAAGAAGCAAAATCCGGAAAGATACCGGCAGCTCGATACAGCTTATGATCGTCGTGCGCGACTGAGGCTTGGTGACACTTACATCAAACGCCTGCTCTCAAAATCAATCCATGGACCATTTCCAGACTGGCTAGTGAGCCTCCAGCGGGAATTCCTTAAACTCAAACGGCTCAAGTATGGAAGACCCTATGAAGAAAAAAAACCAAGATCAATCAGATGAACTAACCATGCGGGACATCAGGCGGATGATCTCCCAGGATGTGCGCAGTCTGCGGAGCGGAAAGCTGCAGCCGCAGAACTTCAACGCCACTTGTAACGGTTACGGTAAATACATCCAAACAGTAAAGATGGAGATGGAGTTACACCGGATGTTGGGCAGCAGACCAAACGCGCTGGTTAAACAGCTCAGTGCACTTACCGTCACTGAACCCTTGGCTCTGCCGGCTACCACATCATGAAGGTTGAAATCACCATTGAGGAGGAAGTCATCTGCTGGGTCTACCGGCCCAGCGTGTCAAGGACTGCTGGCCCAGGTGATTTGATGGAGGCGATAATAACCAAATGTTGCTCGTTTACTCGCTACTGTGAGGGGGGAGCCATTTCAAATAGAAACTTCGACAAAGACAACGAAGACAGTCCATGGCGCGGATTGCCGTTTGAAGACCGCTTTTACCTCGCGATGGCCCGTGGAAATTTTCCGCCAACATGAACATAACCACGACACATCGCGGTTTCGGCCTTGTAGAGTTTGATGATTGCAACCGCGTTCCATGTTCCCTGCAGCAAAGCAGCGCGATTATGGACGATAACCTGGATGAGCCCGGCAGCGGTGCTGTCTGGTTGGGGACCGATGACGCTCAGCCGAAGGTCTTATGGGGAGACGCTCTCGCAATGGGGATAAAGACCGATGCAACGTCAGGATGGGTGCCCTATCCGATCCCGTCGCAAGTGTTGCTTTCAACTCGCATGCATCTGAACCGCAAGCAGGTCAAGGAACTGGTCGAACACCTGAACCGTTGGCTGGAGACCGGCAAGCTATGAGCGACCTCGACATAATTCTGCTTTGAAATATGGTCATCACCAACCGCAATAATCTTCCCCAGCCTTTGGTCGAAGCGATCCTTCGAGACCCTTACGTCGGCCATGCCTCCGCCGATATCACCGTCACCCGGCTCATCCAGCCTCCGCGCAAGGTTTACCTGGAGCGCAAGTATGCCGACCAGCTCCAGGAGGATGTGACCGACCGGCTCTGGGCCCTTTATGGGCAGATTGTCCATGGCATCCTGGCACGGGCCGGCGCCAGCTCTGGGATCATCGAGAAACGTTATTACGGCACCATGGACGGCTGGAGCGTCAGCGGGCAGGTCGACATCATTCTCAAGACCCAGACGATCGTCGATTACAAGTTCACCAGTGTCTGGCAGGCTAAGAACGGGGTGACCCCGGAATGGGAGCAACAGGTAAATTTACTAGCCTGGCTGGCCCGGACTGAAGGTCACGCGATCAATGATGGCCAGATCATCGCCCTGTTCCGGGATTGGTCCAAGCTGGAAGCCCGCCGTGACCCTGCTTATCCCCAGGAACAGGTCAAGGTGATGACTGTGCCTCTTTGGGAAACCGAGAAGCTCCTGGCCTTCGTCAAGGAACGGGTCGGCGTGCATCAGGCCGCCAGCCTCATCGTCGATGATGTTGACCTGCCTCTTTGCACCCCGGAAGAACGCTGGGAACGGGAGACCAAATGGGCCGTGATGAAGAAGGGCAGGAAAAGAGCGGTCAAGCTTTGGGATAATGAAGAGGACGCTCAGAAACATGCCGCAGCGGAGAAACATTGCTCGGTTGAGGTGCGCCGCGGGGAGGCTGTTCGTTGCCTGGCCTACTGCGCTGCCGCACCCTTCTGCAGCTTCGCCCGGGGCTTGGTGGCCAAAGAAGAGGAACCGCAGCAAGAGGAGCCAAGTGAATCACAAGATTTTGCCGTCCCTGTTTCGGGGGAGAAAAGCGAGCATGAGTCAGGCCTTCCTTCCTGACTCTTGCGCCTGCTCCACCTCCTTGGCGCTCTCTTGGAGCAGGGCGGCATTAACAAAAGAAAGAACCAAAGTTAATGAGTGCCCCCATTAGTGCTTGTCTGATTTACAAAGCCGGACGGGGCGATCAGGAAGCCTTTGATTCCCTCGTCCATGCCATGCGGATAAATCGGCGATGGGGAGCTTTTACGCAGTTTCCATGTTTCCATGATCCGCCCTGCGAACCCTGCACTCGTGAACAGCACGCAGAACTGAACAAACGGATCAATGCGATTTTGGATCCAGAAAACATTGAACCAATTAAGTAAGAAAGGCTAAACAGTTATGAAACCCTTCATCGGCGCCGAACTGATTGCGTTAGTCATCGGCTGTGCCATTACCCTGGTGTTGTTCCTGCTCGACAGTGACCCGGGCAAAGAACGTCTTTACGCCGGGTTCATCCTGGGGCTTTTAACCTGGGCAATCGCCTCCATCTCCTTGCGCCTATGGATCGCCTGGCATAAGGGCCGAATCCAGCAAAACTCTGAACCATCGAGCTGGATTGACCGGATCCTGATGGGCGTTCTTGTCCTGGCCATGGCCGGCGCTCCGATCCAGGCCCAACAGCTGCCCAGCCCCACCGGCTACCCCGGTGCACCGTCCTTCGAGTATCTATCCTACGATTACGTGATGAGTGTGCAGGTGTCCTTGCCCACCGATCCACAGCATCCGCAAGAAGCAGGCATTATCGCCGGGGTCATTTGCGTCGGCATTTTCGTCGCTGTCATCGGCTGGATCGGGGTCAAGATCATCGATGCAGCCTTGAACGTTCACGAGCTCCACATCACCAACAACGCGGCCCAACCCAACGTGCCAGCTGAGTCACCACTGCCGTTGTTCGATTTGCGGCCTGTTCGTTACGTTTACAGCCATGGGCCTGTGGGTGCCTTCACCACCCCACCCCCACCCCCACCGACCAATGGCATTCCCAGCCTTTCCAACGCTCCACCAAGCCAGTGCACCGAGCTGATTATCCTGCAAACGCTTGGCGGCTGGACCCTGGGCCCACTTGAACCTGGGTTTGTGCCCGTGGCCCCGGCGCCATTGCTCTTTGAGCATTCGTTCGACGGGACTAATTGGACCGTGCTCTCGTTTGGCCTCACCCCAGGAACCACCGTGGCAATGCCTGACAGCGGGTTCTGGCGCATCCGCCCCATGATCCTGAGCCTGGAACTGGTCGATGGTGTCCAAACACTCCATGCGCCTCCTGGGGCTCTGGAAGCCTCGAGGAACTTGAAAGACTGGGAACTTATAGCCCAAATGGGCCATGACCACGACGTGACGGCCGAGCCCGGGACGTTCTACCGGGTCAAAGGCCAATAAGTTGTGGAGAAGTTTTGCTTGCAGAATTCTCCAGCCAGGAATAAACCTCGACCCGTCATTTGCAGAAATCGCTGTAAGAAGCGACTTGAGGTAAGAGCGACGGCTCAGTATCTTCGACTTTGACCGCCGGCACTCGCAAGAGTGAATCCTTCCCTTACCTCGGATTTCTTACCCGGCGGTCTTCTTCTTTTGACCCTGCGATGAGAGCGGGGACAACCAGCAGCGCATCGCATGGATATTTCCGCCAAGCTGGGACCTGACGGGCGGACAGGTGGGCACTGATGGTTAGAGCCTGAAGGTGAACGTGGAACCTCACGTTTATAGTCTGACCTGCCTCAAGCTAAGGCATTCTAAGTCTTGAGGGCCTATATGCGGCTCCGGCGACTCATCGGCATAATGGGCAGTGAGTGCGGTGTCCCTGGGGGCACTGCGCCTACTGCCCGTCCAACAATCTACCAGCATCTTCATCCCAGGGGCCTAAGGGACTGAGGATCTACCTGGTGGCAGAACGAGTGAAGCAAGATGGACAATATGAATTGTGCCGAAATTTTCATCTCATTTGATGGTGGGTGCCGGCCTAATCCTGGGCGGATGTATGGCTCTTACAACATCAGTCATGACCATGGATTTAAGGCTGGAAGAAAATTGGTGGAACACAAGCGATGGATCCCACTGGGACAGGGGACCAATAACCGAGCAGAATATGGGATCATGATTTTGGCCGTAAACCGGACCTTGGAACTTCTGGAGATAGCGGGAATGGATCCTAAGAAATTTTGTGTGTCCCTGATTACCGATTCAAACATTGTGGCCACGCGGATGAATGGGGATCCAGTAGTGAATGGGGACATTTACTTGAGAGAAATGGGAAGGAGAGCTGAGCAATTGTTGAGAAGATTCAAGAGTTACAAAGCGACCTGGATGGAGCGCAGCAACATGGTGAACTTATTCGGACATTAACCAATCAACCAAACCTCCCACCCCAGATGATCAGTCCGATCACTCGGATCAAACTCCAACTACTAATGCTGGTGAGCAAACTATGTTTGGCTGCCGGTCACCTGCTGCTGTTGGTCCATAAACGAGTCACCCGGATTGGGCACGCCGCCAACGACATTGCTTTTAAGCTATTGAAAGCCGATGAAAACTAAGAGATTCAGTCCACCCGATCCTGAGGAATTGGAATTGCAGGCGGCAAAAATCGGGTTGCCCCAAATTGAGGCGCAGAAATTCTTCTGTTATTACGAGAGCAAGGGCTGGCTGGTGGGTCGGAGTCCGATGAAGAATTGGAAGAGTGCCATGGCCCATTGGAAGCTGACCTGGCAAGAGCGACATGGACAAGGTGGACAGAAGGCCAGTGGAGGAATGAGAATATTGCTGGCCCATGAGGAATTCAAGCGGGTGGAGGCCAAGATGAAGGCGATTCGTGATTCCTATTCGGAACATCAAAGCTGGAGCGCAGAGGACCGGGAGAAGTTCGCAAGTTTGCGTGATCGCAAAGCCCAGCTAAAACAGATCCTTGGGATGCAGGTCTGAATGAACAAGATGATCACTCGGATCCAAATCTTCTTATTGCTCCTTGTCAGCAAATTGTGTTTGGCTATTGGCCATCTGCTGGTGGCAATGCATAAGCGAGTGGTCAAGATTGCGAATGCATCCCACGGCATTGCGCGCAGACTAGTGGAAGCTGAAAAAGCAAGACCGCCTCAATGAACAAGGGCTGCCAGCTTTTCGAGAAAGTGCGTTAACTCAAAAGAACCGGCAGCCCCAGGTATGTATGGAACCCAACAGACCAAGGGGAGTTTTAGGGCCTCTCATTCCATACGTCCAGAAACAAAAGCCATTTTTCCCGACGTTCTTCCTGAGCCTTTTGGTAAATCTCACGCTGCTCCGGGGTTAGGGTTTGCAGAAACTTTTGTTCCATCGCTTGAGACCCCTGGAAAAGTGGCTTGTCGTTGATCTCCATTTTGCGAGCATTCTCGGTCCAGGGCTGCATGCGATCCCGGATTACTGAATCCCTTTTCACCAATGGTCTCAATTCCTCGATGGCCTGGGCGATCTGCTTTTTGTTTCCACTTTGCAATGCCCTATCCAAGTCATGGTATTTGGAGATTGGATAAGTCGCTGCAGCATTACGCTCATAATCTTGTTTGATGAATTCATCAGGATTATTGGCCAGCCAGTTCTCATGCAAGGTCTGCATTTTGTCATAGGCTGAACGGCCCCGAACAGCTTTGAGACCGAACGCCCCGCCCAAGGAAAGGCCCAATTGTGTGACGGGTCCGCGTTTTTCTTCATGGCCGGTAATCAAAGCTTCAGCAACCGGATTAAGCTGTTTGAGGGCTGCTTTGAGATTCTCGGCGTAATCTTTTGGATTATGGCTTTCTTTATAGCCACCAGGGTTATAGCCAGTAGTCCCAACGCTGACACTGGTCACTGCCGGTCCGGTCCAGGGATGAATGATGCCGCCCAGGATGTCTCTGGCAGCTTGTTGCGTGATCTTCTTGCCGCGTTGTCCTTCACGTTTGCCTTCCATCAATGCCTGCAGGCCAGAGATGCGCAAACCCCGGCGCAATCCTGTCCATTGGGCAGGATCAATAACGATGTGTTTGCCATCTTCGGTGTCTTTGCCCAGATCGATCTGGCCTTGCTTGGTGCCATCCCGGCCACTGGGGTTGCCGGTGAGAACGTAATTAAAGAAGGCTGGAACAGCAACCAAAGTGGCAAGCATCCCGAAAGCTTCGACCGCCTTCATCTGCGCGGCTGCCACAGGATTTTTAGCTGCCAATCCCGGGCTCAAAGCAATCCGTCGCATGGCCATTCGGTTGAAGTTGCGCCCCGCGACGACGAACGGAGAGAAACCCCATTCTTTGAACGACCGCTGCAATTTGCTCATGAGCCGACCATTGTATTGGCCCATCTGGTTAACCCAAAGACGGCGGTTGGCTGGAGTGTCGGTAACCATACCGCGGTCGACCAGATTCTTGTAAAGATCATCACGAACCAATCGCCCGGCCCGGTCCAACAGTTGGATCATGTTGTGAGGATTAAGTAAGCGCAGCAGACTCTTTGGATCATCTGTGCCAATCCGGCCTGTGACATTGGCCTCGCGCATCGCTCCAATCTTGGCCAGCTCCGCAACCTGTCGTTGGATTTCCGGGGAACCCGCCAACACCTTTATGGCGCTTGCCGTAGTGCGTCCCAGGGCATCGGCGATGTTTACCCCGGGAAGTTTTCTGGCCAGATCGCGCAACATCGTTTTGCCTCCCTGCGAACCGGCAATGGATCCGATCATGTTGGCGATATGCCATACTGCATCTGTGGGGCCAACTAACTGGAGCTGATTGAGAGCATTGGCGGCATTGAGCAGCGCTGCTTCGCCGGTTTTGCCATCGACGTTGAGCGCTTCCCGAACCTCTGGGGCAATGTCGGAGCGGACATAAAGGTTTTTCACAAAGGTTCTAGCCTTACCTCCTCCTGCCGGCACGCCTTTGCGTTCGATGGTGAATTTGACAGCTTCCTTGCCGCCAATCTTTGGCGCTGGATCCCCTGGGTTATTGATGATCGCCAATCCATCTCTTACCAGTTGGCCATACATCCTGCGTTTAGTGGTCTCCTGGAAATTGCCTTCAATCATCCGCTGGGCCAGGGTGCGATAATCCAGTTCGTATTTCTCGGCTGTGCCTTTGGCTTTCTTTGAAAAACGGGATGGACGCCGCAAAGGATTTAAGAGATTGCCCCGGCCGGCACCACCGTAGATTGCTCCTTCGTTTCCTTCAAAGACGGCTTTCAGATTGACGAAGGCTCCAGTATTTAATCCGGCACCGGCCAATTCTCCGCCCGCTTTCTCATGTTGGGTTTGGGCCACTTCTTGAACGGTTTGCTTGTGCCGTTGGATGGCTTGACGGATGTCGGGATCGTTCAAGGCTCGTCGAAAATCTGCCTCACTGGCAAAGGGAGAGCCTTCTTTGCCGATGATACTGGTGACTTTGGCTGCTTCTTCTGGTTTGCCGGCCTCGCGCAATCCTTCCCGAATGGCGCGCAATCGGTCCTCTACCAGCACCGCGCCGAGTTCATTTCCAAACTCAGTATCCTTGAAGCGTTCACCCAATACCTCACTGGCCATGGCTCGGGCAACTTCTGGGGCGGCGATTCGACTGGAGGCATATTCCACCACAGCATTGGCACTATCTGGAGAAGCTGTGTAAGTCATGGGCACATCCTGGCCTGCAAATTTGTTCGGAGCGGCTCTTATGCGGCCAGGCAAACCACCAAAGAAATCCTGCACCCGGGCAACCATTCCGCGAGTATCACGTTCTTCAGAAGTTGCAGCACTTCTCTCCATCGCCCTAGGCGTCCCTTCGATGCTGGCAGCTTTCGGCGCTGCAGGTGGCATGCCGCCGTATTTGTTCTTAAGCGTCTCGTTCTGCTTCCATAGCGCTGCCATTTCCGGGTTGTCCAGACCTTTACCTTCAGACATGAGTCTTTTGAAATCAGCCTGAACTTCCTGCCACTTGGCCCAATCCTCAGGGGTTGCGTGATAAGTGGTCCCCATAGGATCGCCATGAGCATTCTTAAGCGTGGAACTGCTTGAGCGGGCAACTTCCGGCTTGGCAGCCTCCTCTTCCTGGGCCCCCTTCTCCATCGCCCGTGGTGCCTTTTCCGTTGCTGCAGGCGCACCAGCCAATTGCGCTTCCCAATCCACCGGTTCCATGCCCTTGACCTTGCGCGCTGCATCGATGTGTTCCTGCATCCGTCCCAGCATCGAGTCTAACGTCTTACTGGCTTTGCTTCCTGCAAGTCGGCGAGTGGCGATGATTACCCGTTCAATTGCGTCGATAGCGCTTTCCTTGAGCCATTGATAACCCTTGGCCTCCGCCTTCTCCCGAACCGGTTCCCGAAGCATTCGCTGCATCTGCCGCCGCAAATATTCGTGCCCATAAAGAACATCAGGACTGACGCCAGCTTCGATTGCTTTGGGATCAAGTTCTCCATAAGAATTGCGAATCAGCGCACGCTCGGGACCAGTCAGGCTCTTAAACAATTCGCCTATTTCTTCATCAGGAATTGATCTGCGCGCAACTCCATGAATCCCCTCTTCACTGAACAATGAGTTGATGGCTTTGGGACGGTCAGCGGGTTTTAGGCGTTCCAGCCATGGACCGAATTTGGCACGGTTTACCACCACGGTTCGGCCATCATCAGAAACTGTCGCAATCCAGCCGGCACCCTTCTCCTCTGCTGGTGTGGCAGCCCGCATCTCAGCCGGCAAACCCTGCTCCTGATTGTGAACCTGGCCGCGCTCCAGGAATTCTGTCTCAAAGTTTGAGCGCGCAACCGGATCCTTGGGGACCTCTTTCTGGATCAGTGATAAATCACTTTGCGCCGCTTCCTCTGCTGTGCCGCGGCGGATCTGGTCTCCGGGTGGTAAGTTGCCTTGTGGAACTCGTTCAACACCTTCTTGGGCGGGCAACGGCCCTGGGCGCTGCCCGGGTTCTTCCGGCACATTTCGAAGAACCTCCTCTGTTTGTCGCTCTTGTAAGGCATCTTGTTCCTTTCCTAGTTCTCCCAGAGCCTTCATTGACTCTGGACCAATCAATCGCTCTTGCGTAAGGCTCAGTCCCCGCCCCGCCACATGTGGCACTT
>Ga0065705_10104714_pt1 | contig 11772 bp, 8 predicted proteins | sample SwibulcommuniRL2_FD_59092 | JGI IMG/M metagenome (GOLD analysis project Ga0065705, IMG submission 59092) | Bulk soil microbial communities from switchgrass field near Rose Lake, East Lansing, Michigan, USA - RL2 Bulk Soil v2 (version 2) | ecosystem: Environmental > Terrestrial > Soil >... | reverse complement strand
GGCGGCAACCTCGGCCGGCGCTTGCTCGCGCGCCGCGTCCACCGCTGGCAGCGGCGTGACGCGCCCCGGCAATTGCACCTCGAACGTGGTGCCACTGCCAAGCCCGCCCGCAGAAGTGGCGCGCTGCTCACGGTCGCGAATTCGCACTTTGCCGCCCAGCCGCGACACGAGTGTCCGCACGATATACAGGCCCAGCCCCGTTCCCGGTTTGTCGCGTTCGAGCTCCGATCCCAGGCGAATGAAGCGGCCAAACAGCTTGCGGCGGAACTGCGGAGGAATACCCCGGCCGTTATCGGTGATGCGGACGACGACCCATCCTTCGAACCCCGGCTTCAAGGTCACTTGCACGCGCGGATCCTCGTCGCTGGCGTACTTCACTGCATTGTCGATCAGGTTGCGGAAGACTAGCTCCAGATCGACGGGCGCGGCCTGGACGATGCAAGGCACAAGATCGAGTTCGATGACGTCGGCCGGCATCTGGTACCGCAGACAGACGCCATCGGCCGTTGTTCGGATCAGGCTGGCCAGATCGACATCTTCTTTCTCCGGCGGCGTGCGGTCCCTTTCCAGCCGGGCCGCGTCCAGAAGGTGATTGATCAGCGAATCCAGCCGATCGACGTCCTCAAGCATCGAGCGGTAAAAGTCCTCCTGCTCGGTAGGACTGACCTGCCTGCGATTGAGCGTCTGGAGATACAGCTTCAGCGAAGCGATCGGTGACTTCAGCTCGTGTGTCACGCTATCGATGAAATTCGATTGACGGCGGCTGAGATTGATCGCCTTGATCGTGAGCGTCAGATACATGACCACGCCGACAAGCACCAGCGTGAGCAGCGTCGCCCCGATTGACAACAGCGTGACATACAGGGCTGCGCGCTGGCTGTCGAACCGCAGTACAAAGGCCGACTGGATGACCCAGCCGACAATAAGCAGCACGACCAGGACGATCATCACCACGCCGAGCGTGATGGGCCAGCGGAGCGAGCGGCGTTCAAACATGCGTGACTCCCCGTGCTTTCGTCACCTTCAGCATACCACCATCCCGCCCATTCAGGATCGCGCCGGCCCTTGTTATGCTGAAGTCTCCACCGCGAGCAAAGCATGACCGTTGTTGGCATTGGCACGGACATTGTCGAGTGTCTTCGCGTGGCGCAGATGATCGAGCGCCACGGTGAGCTGTTCCTCACCCGCGTCTATACACCGCACGAAATCGAGTATTGCAGCGCCCGCAAGGCAGCGACGCAGCACTACGCCGGTCGCTTTGCGGCCAAGGAGGCCGTGCTCAAGGCGCTTGGGACCGGCTGGACGCGGGGCGTGCAGTGGCGCGATATCGAGGTCCGGAACGAACTAGGGGGCCAACCGAAGATCGCTCTCTCCGGGGGCGCCCGCGAAATGTGCGAAAAGCTCGGTGTCAGCGAGATGTTGATCAGCATTTCCCACTGTCGCACGCATGCGACGGCCTATGCGCTTGCTGTGGGGCACGAAAAGTAAAACTGAAGTTAATCGAGCTGCGACTGCCGACTCGGTTGGAAAGTTTCTCCTGCAGCGCTCTGGCTCTCGGGTGCTTCCCCGACTGCGGCTTCGTCCAGCGCATCGCCAGCCTCCATCCGCTCCTTCAGCTCGTCGCGGATAACGGCCATGGCGGACGGCGCATCAATCCCGATGCGGACCGAGTTGCCGTTGATCCGCACGATCGTCACGCTGATTTGGTCGCCGATCAGAATCCGCTCGCCCACCTTGCGGCTGAGGACCAGCATGCCAGCACTCCTTGCGTCGCGGCTAGACTCCTGATGAAACACCTGTCAACTAGCCGATTTATACCACCGCGGATACCCAAGTGCAATCAGCCGGATGTCGGCACGGTGGAATAGACCTCGTTGGCCGCCGCGACGCCGGCTCCGCGATTAAACCGAAACCCCTGCGCTACCAGAAGTTGCTCGAGGGCTGCCAGGAACAGGAGCACATTTGCAGGCCGCGAGCCGTAACCCATGAGGCCAATTCGCCAAACCTTCCCTTTATAGGCTCCCAGCCCCGCTCCAATCTCAATGCCAAACCGGCTGAGCAAGGCCGACCGCACTGCCGCGTCATCGACACCTTCTGGCACAAACACGGCGTTGAGTTGCGGCAGAATGCAACCTTCCTGCGTCGAGTATCGAATGCCGATTGCGGCCAACCCAGCCCGTAAGGCGCGATGATTCAAGAGGTGCCGCGCCCAGCAGTTCTCCAGCCCCTCTTCATGCACCAGGCGCAGCGCCTCGTAAAGCGCGTAAGTCATGTTGATCGGCCCGGTATGGTGGTAGACCCGATTCTGACCCCAGTAGTTGGCCAGCATGGACACATCGAGATACCAGCTCTGCACCTTCCGCTTGCGGCCCAGGATCACTTCCATTGCCCGCGGGCCGAGCGAAACGGGCGACAGGCCCGGCGGGCAACTCAGGCACTTCTGCGTCCCTGAATAGATCGCGTCGATTTGCCAGGCATCGACTTCGACCGGCACGCCGCCCAGCGCCGTGACCGCATCCACGAGCAAAAGTGCCCCGGCATCGTGTACCGCCTTCGAAATCTCTTCGATCGGCTGCCAGGCCCCCGTCGAGGTTTCGGCCATGACGATGCCAACCACCTTGGGCCGCGTCGCCAGGGCTTGTTTGAGATCATCGGGCGTAAAGACCTCTCCCCACGGCCGCTCGACTTTCATCACTTTGGCCCCGGCCCGCTCGGCCACATCGACCATTCGGGCCCCAAAGACCCCGTTTACGCATACGACCATCGAGTCTCCGGGCTCAATCAGGTTGACGACGGTCGTCTCCATCCCCGCCGAGCCGGTGCCGCTGATGGCCATCGTCATCGGATTGGTGGTCCGAAAGAGGCCACGCAGCATCTCCTGAAGCCCGTTCATCACCTCCAGGTAATACGGATCGAGGTGGCCGACCGTCCCCTTGGCCAGCGCCTCTAGAACGCGCGGGTGCGTATCGCTTGGGCCAGGACCCATCAGGACACGAATGGGAGGGTGCAATTCGGGGGGGAGAGAGTTCATGGGCAGAATCTATGATGCAAGTTGGCAGTTGGCTAGCGCGGAACTTGCCGGCGCAATTGCGTAAGTGGTGACGGAGAAGTTCTACCCTTGCGCGGCTCGCGGCACCAGACTCGCCCGCGCGGGGGGATTTTCGCATCGGCCGGCCGGGAGCATCTTCCCAAGGGCCATTCGAAAATATCGCCGATCTGGCTGGCGGAAGAGCCACGGCGTGCGGTTGGGCGGCAGGCTGCGCTTGCCAGCCTGCCGGCCATAGCTTTCGTTAGCAGCTAAGAACCAGTAGTTGCGTCAGGGGAGACCGATGCTACTGAGGTCGATGTCAACGAACGCGTTTCCGCCAGCATCGACAAACACATCACCCGCCCCCGACCCTCCAAAGATATCCACCTGATCGGCAGTGCTGCCCGAGATCTCCAGTTCGTCGTCGCCCGAGGCCAGTTGGATGAACAAATCATCGGCGGTTAGCGCGTCGATGGTTACAGAATCATTGTCGGCCCCCGCGTCGATCCGCACGTCGCCCGTAACTGTGGCCGTCGTTACGGTGAGCGCATCAATGCCGCTACCAAGGAAAAACCTCGCGTCGCCGCCCACCAGGAGGTCGGTAAACGTGGATATATCACTGCCCGAACCCAAGTCCACCTTCAGATCGTCGCCGACAGTGAGCTCGCTCACATTTACAGTGTCCACTCCGGACCCACCGAGAATCGTCGCATCGTCAGCGACCGTCAGGCTGGCGGAAGTAAAGCTGTCCACTCCCGAACCCAGATCGACGATTAAGTCATCGCCCACCGCCGTCGTTTGAAGAGATTCCAGTTGCAGTGAAACTGTGTCGTCACCGGATCCCGCGATGATGCGCAGGTCGCCAGTCGCGGTCACGTCGGTCAGGGTGGCGGTGTCATCACCCGACCCCGTATCGAATTTCACGTCTGCGCCAGTGATTGCAACGGCTGATAGCTCGTCGTCCCCCGAACTCGTGATGATGCTAACATCCCCATCAGCGGTGATTTGGGAAACGGATACCACGTCCCCATCGTTGCCTGAATCGACCAGCACGCGTCCTGCCAGTACGCCGTTGACGGTGACTGCATCCTCTCCGGAGGAGGTTCGCAGCTCGAATTCATCTTCCGTTTCGATTTCTGTCACGTTGACCGTATCGCTGCCGCTTCCAACATTGATCTTTAGCGATTCGGAAGTCAGACCGGAAACGCTCACGTTGTCGGCATCGTTTCCTGTATCGATTCGAACGTCGTTTGCAACGTGCACGTCCATCACTGTAACGAGGTCCAATCCCGATCCCGACTTGATGGTAAGGTTGTCGCTCTCGTCCCCGACGCCGCCGACGAATCCGGTGATCTCGAGCGTGTCGTTGCCGCTGCCCGTGTCAATCGTCGTGTCGTCGCGGACGGTCACATTGGTCATCGTGACCGCATCTGCATCGGCGCCCGTGTCGATCTTCAGGTTGTTATCGACCGTCACATCGGTCAAGGTCACGACGTCGAGCCCATTGCCTGTCTTGATCGTTAGATTGTCGTCAAAATCCAGATCGGTGGCGCCAGTAATTTCCACCGTGTCATCGCCATTCCTCAAATCGATCGTGACGTTGCCGCTAACGTCCACTTCGATGTCCGATTCGCCGTTGATCAGAGTGCCATCCAAGCCGGTAATCGAGAAACTTGTGGCAGTGAGCTGCGTGATTTCGATGCTATTGTCATCCGAATCGCCGGTGATCGTCAGGTTGCCGCTTCCCGATACGCTGGCAAACACGTCTCCCGCCAGCATGGCCCGCCTTTCCAGCCCCTCGAGGAAAAGGCGACGACGCAGTTTCCGCCTGAATTGGGTTTCGATGCTCATGATGAAGGCTCCAACAAACGAGTCCTGTAATCGCTGCGCACCGCGAGCTTTTCGTGCTTCTAACACGTGGAGCCCGTGACCGCATTTCCGGCCGAACATCTCGGCCAACGCCGCTAGATGCAGGCAAAGACTGTGCCGAGTTGGCTGCCCTGCGCACTTCCGCAAGGGCGGATTACGCGGCGCGTTCTCCACGTTCGGTGCCACTGTGATAATCCAACGTTGCAATCGGCGCGGCGACATTCTGGCGCGCCTCGAGGCTCATCCACGCGACATTCCGGCTGATTTTCTCCACGCCGGACGCTATCATTTGCAGTGACACATTCAAGGCATTTTGCAGGAGTACGTCGTCATGACATATGGGCGGACAACCCGGCAGACATCACGTCGCAAGTTTCTCAAGCGCACGGTAATTGGCGCTGCGGCCGTTGCTCTTGGTCCCACGATTCTCGGCGCTCAAGACAAGTCCGGCAGAAAGACACCGACCGTTGGGTCCGGCGAACATACGTACGAATGCTTACATGGCTGGGGCGAGTTGCCCAGCCACATCACGTGGGGCGAGACGCATGGCGTGACGGTCGACGAAGCGGGGCTGATCTACATCAAGCATCGCAACAACGCCGCTGACCCGATGGACGCGATCGCCGTGTTCGACCCCGCCGGGAAGTTCGTCCGCAGCTTCGGCGACGAATACAACGGCGGCGGGCACGGCATCGACATCCGCAAGGAAGGGGGCCAGGAATTCCTCTACCTGTGCGATGTGAAGCACAACATTGTCACCAAGACCACGCTCAAGGGGGAGCTTGTCTGGGCCAAGGGCCGCCCGCCGGAGCCCGGTGTCTATAAGGACCCGGCGGTGAAATACAGCCCGACCAACGTTGCTTTCGCGGCCGACGGCGGCTTTTACATCGGCGATGGTTACGGCTCCAGCTATATCCACCAGTACGACGCCAATGCCAACTGGGTCCGCACGTGGGGCGGCTTCGGTGACGAGCCGGGAAAGATGAAAACCCCGCATGGCCTGTGGCTCGACAATCGGCCCGGCCGCGAGCCGACGCTCGTTGTCGCTGATCGAGCGAACGCACGCTTGCAATACTTCACGCTCGATGGCCAGCACTTGAGCTTCGTCAATGAAGTCAGCTTTCCCGCCCACTTTGACATTCGCGGCGAAGTGCTCCTCGTCCCGGACTTGCACGCCCGCGTCTCGCTATTCGATAAGGACAACAAGGTTATCGTTCACTTGGGCTATGACCCCGACTGGACCAAGCAAGTTCTCGACGGCTTCAAAATGCGCGGCCAGCCCGACCGCTGGCAGCCGGGCCGCTTCATCCATCCGCACGACGCCTGCTTCGACCGCGACGGCAATATTTTTGTCGTGGAGTGGGTGCCCACGGGGCGCGTCACGAAGCTGCGGAAGGTCGCGTAGCGGCTGCAACATGCTTGGCGCCTACAAGGAACTGATCGCCAATCAATTCGAGGCGGCATTCTGCACGCTCGCCGCTTGTGTCGATCGGTGCCCCGAAGAAAGTTGGAATCGGCCGGTTGGCAACCTAAGGTTCTGCCAGGCGGCGTTCCACGCGCTTTTCTTTGCCGACTTGTACCTCGGCAAAGATTTGAAGTCGCTCCGCGACCAGGCGTTTCATCGTCAGCATGCCCGGGCGTTTGCTGACTACGAGGAGCTGGAAGACCGAGTGCAAGTGGCTGTGTATGACAAGGCCTTTATCAAGGCCTACTTACAGCACTGCCGCGATAAGGCGGCGGACGTAATTGCCGCCGAATCGGAGCAGGTGCTAAACAGCCGTCCGGGATTCGAGCGGCTGAAGTTTTCGCGGGCTGAGCTGCACGTTTACAACATCCGTCACGTGCAGCATCATGCGGCTCAGCTCAGCCTGCGGCTGAGAATCGATAGCGGCGTGGAGATTCCCTGGGTAGGCTCCGGTTGGCGCCAGCTTTAGACAGGCCGCTATTTGACTCCGGCTGCCATCAGCTCAACCGCGAAGATCATTCCCATAGCGCCGCCCCGGTCGTCGTGGCCGTTGATGGCGGGACGGTCGAAATAGTCCTGAAGTGTCTTCTGCTTGCCGGTGCCGGTGCAGACGTTGACCAGTTGGCCGCCAGGGCTGGTTCGTTCTTTGATCGCACGCCAGGCGCGTTCGACCGAGGGCTGGTACTCGTCCTTGGCCAGCCAGCCGCGGCGGATGCCCCGCTGCATCGCCCAGCCGATCATGCAAGTACACGAATACTCGTCGTAGCTCTCGGGATGGTCGATGACCTGGTGCCAGCAACCGGTTTTCGCGTCTTGATGGGGCTTGAGGGCGGCGAGGTGTTTTTGTAGCTCGCCGACAAGCTCCTTCTTTGCCGGATGGTCGTCGGGCCATTCCGACAAGGCCCAGGCCAGGCCGAGTGCGGGAAAACCGTTGCCGCGGCCCCAGGCGGCTTCGCAGAGCGGCGAGTGGCGGTAAATACCGTCGGGACGCAAACAGAGCTTGCGCATCGAGGCGAAGTGAATCGCGGCGGCATCAAAGTACTTTCGCTCGCCGGTCAGCTTGCCGGTCGCCGCCAAGATCGGTCCCGCCATAAAGACTGCGTCGCTCATTTCGTTGTGATAGGGCATGATCGGCTGCGGCTTGCCGTCTTTGTCGAAGGCCTGGTCCGCAGCTGCTTTGCACAGCTCGACCCACCGCTCGCGGTCCTTTCCCTCAGCGCGTGCGGCGAGCTCAGCAAAGATCAAATGCCCGGCTTGCTCATTGCCGGCCTTGGGAACGGGCGACTTTTCGCCGGAGAGGAAGGGAGCAACGACCTTAGCCACTTCTTCGCGGTGCGATGTATCGCCGACGAGTTCGCTTAGCCGCAGCTTGGCCACGAGCGGGAGGGCCGGAATGTACGCGACCTGGTCGAGCTTGTGGCCATAGACGTTGGCGAGCTGCTCGGCGACCTGGCGGGGGGTGCGATCTACTCGGTCTGGATTGTCGGCCCATGCTGAAGTCGTTGCTACTAAGAGCAGTAAGCAAGAAAGCTCACGCGGAGGCGCGAAGGCGCGGAGTATGGATCCCATTTCCTCGTTCTCTGCGCCGCTGCGCATACGCGTGAGATTCATTCCACTTTTCTCCTGCCAACGTGCGTCAGCTCACCTTTTTCAGCGTCACCAGATACTCGACGATATCGACTAAATCCTGCGATTTGAGCAGCTTCTGGATATCGGCCGGCATCAGCGAGATCGTCTGCTTCTTCATCTGGTCGATGTCGTCGCGCGCGAGCTTGTGGATGATCGCTTCGGCCGTCTTCAGCTCGATTGCATCGTCCGTCTGGCTGACGAGGATGCCAGAAAGGACAGTGCCATCAAGAGTACGGACGGCCCAAGTCTCATAATTGAAACTCACGCCGGCGCTGGGATCGAGGATCGACAAGTACAGCGCTTCCTTCGACAGCTTGCTGCCGATTTCCGTCAGGTCGGGGCCGACCTCTTTCCCTTCTCCTTTGACCTTGTGGCACTTTGCGCAGGTGCCGGTCGTGGCAAACAGCTCCTTGCCGCGGGCCGCATCTCCGCTGCGTTTCACCAGCTCGGCGATCGGCGGAAGCGGCTCACCGCCGGCAGTGGCCGGAAGCGCTAGATGCTTGCCAGCCGCGGCCTTGATCGCGTCGTCCGCCGACGACAAGAGCACATTGGCCGCGGCAAACTTGAGGTCCATCGGCAACTTGCCTTGCTCGACGGTGGCCAGGAGCCACTTTTGCCCCGGTGCATTGCGCCCCACGGCGGCCACGGCGGCCGCGCGGATTGCCAGCGGCTTCTGCCCGTCGGTCACCAGCGGCGACAACAGGTCGTTGGTTTTCGCGTCGGCAAGGAGGCCCAGCACGCCGATGACATTCGCCCCCTTGGCTGGGTCGGCGTCGCCAATCGCCTTGGCTAATAGCTCGCGCTCGCCGAATTTGAACAAGAGGCCCGCCGCCTTGACCCCCAGCGTACCTTCCGACTGTTCCACCGCCAGGCGCAAGAGTTCGTCGTTTGTATCGCGGAGCGAGAACTTCTCGACGATTTCCAGGTACTTCTCGGTCCCTTTCTCTCCCTCGAGGTAGCGCAGCAAGGCAGCCTTGGCCTCGGGCTTCTGGCTCAGATCCACCCCCGGCAGCCGGAGCAGTGTGCGGACGATGAGGGCGTCCTTGGCACGCTGGGCATCGTCCTGGGCCGCTGCCGCTGAGGTGCAGACGGCCACGAAGAGCGCCAAGAGGCACGAAAAAATGCCCGCCGGCATCGGATTTCGATCGCGTATCAGCAATGGGAATGCGAGCGTTGGGGAACGAGGTACGTTGATGGCAGGTTGAAAACCTGCCCCACTATTCAAGCAGGCTCTTTAGAGCCGCGTCTTTTTCGGGGCCGGTGAGGAAGTCGAGTGCCCGGAAGTAACGGGCCTGCTCGTTTTCTTTGATGGCCGGGTCCTTCATAATCTTCACAAGCAAGTCCGGTGTTTTCTTGGCCCGGCTTCGCCAGAGGATGTCACGGCCGGCTGCGGTCTTCCAGGGCTCGCTCGCCTTGGCGAGATAGGCGTCAAGGAAAGCATCCCACTGCTTGTCGGCGCCGATGCCAAGAGCCTCGAGATACCAGCGGTCCTTGCCGTCATGTTGCATCGCCAGATCGGCCCACAGGCCGGCAGCGGCAGACGACTTGCTGTGACGCAGCGAGATCGCCAACTCGCGGCGGACTTCGGGTGACTTATCGCTGGCCGCGGCGGCGAGCTTGGCAACGTCGGTTCCGTGCAGCCGGGCCAGGCGCAGCGCCGTTACCCGTAGATCGGGATCGGACTCACCGAGAATCGCAACGACCATTTTCTCGATGATGTCCTGCTTGCCGGACTTGGCAAGCAGGGCGGCAGCGCAGCCCATCAAACGAGCCTTGAGCCGCGAATCATCGGACTTGATATACGTTTCATGCAGGCCCTTGGCGGCATCCTCGCCTTTCTCCAAAAGGGATGTGAAGGCCAGATACCGCGCGCTGAGTGCCGGGCTCTTCAGGCCGGCCAGAGCGCCTTGGACCGTGCTGAAGTCGTACTTGGGAATTATGTATTTCGTGCCCGGCGGGGCGACGCGGAAGATGCGGCCGCGATCAACCTCCTGCTGGTTGTGGCCGCCGACGCCAGGGTCGTACCAGTCGGCGACGAATAGCGAACCGTCGGGGGCCACGCACACATCGCTGGGCCGGAACCAGTTATCGCGGGCGCCGTACAGGATATTCACTGTCTCGGCTTTGTAGCCCGCGCCGTCTTTCGTCACCGGATAGGCCCGGCAGACGCTCGGCCCGGCATCGCAGTGGATCACCTGGTTGTGGAACACTTTCGGGAGAAGCGTCCCTTCATAGACGCAGATGCCGGTCGGCGAGCCAGCCCCGGTCAAGAGCAGCGTCGGCACGACCCCCGGATCGTTGAGGTGCCAGTGCCGCTCGGGGATCTCCTTCTCCATGTTTTCCCGCTGGATCTGCCAGCCGGCGCCGGTCATCTCGTCCTTGTAGCCGTAGTTGCCGAACTCCATCACGTAGTTGATCCGCACCCCCTTATTGCCGTCGTCGTCGTTGTCGCTCTGCCAGATGGCGCCGAACGAATCGACCGCCACTTCCCAGTTGTTGCGGAAGTTCCAGCCGAGCGTTTCGACTTCGCTGCCGTCCAAATTGCAGCGAAAGACCATCCCTTCCTGGTAAGGCTTGCGGGCGTCGTTCACCGTGTTGCCGGCCCGATCGACGATGGGCTTGCCGTCCTTGTCTTTGAGCTGCTTGCCCGAATTGCCGAAATTGAAATAGAGTTTGCCGTCGGGGCCAAAGACGAATGCGTGAATGCCGTGGTCGTGCTGCGTGCCGGAGATGCCGCTGAAGAGCACTTCCCGCTTATCGTCGGCTTTCAGGTCGCCGTTTTCGTCGTAGAAGACCTGCACCCTGTCGTTTGCCGAGACAATCACCCGGCTGCCGAGAACGCAGATGCCGTGGACCGAGTCGATGTCGCGGCCTTGATAGAAGACCGTGGTCTTATCGCACGTGCCGTCGCCGTCTTTGTCTTCCAGGACGAGAATGCGGTCCCCTTCGGGCCGGCTGCCGTTCCATTTGCGGTAGTTCTTCACCTCGCCTGCCCAGACACGACCCAGGTGGTCGATATCGATGTTCGTGATGTTAGCAATTTCCGGCTCGCTGGCGAAGAGCGTCGCCTCGAGTCCCTCGGCTACGTCGAGATTGGCCACGGCATTGGCCGCGTCGCGCGCGGGCGAGATGCTCGCCGTTTCCGACGCAAGGTTTGCCGGCGGCGGTTGGTTTACGAACACTTGGAAGACAACCGTCGAGCCGCAGCCTTGCCTGGTGCCACCTTCGTCGAGGCCGCCGCGAGCCTTGAATCGCGTGAACCCACCGTCCTGCGGAACGTCGAACTGAATCACGCTGTTGGCATGTGTGCCGATGCCGTATTCAACCGCCTGTCCATTGATCTTGAGCGGGCCGCCGTCGGCATTCTTGTTGACGAGCACATTTCCCCAGCCAGCCTTCGCCGACTTTGGCGTCAATTCAGTCAGCTTCTTCCCACCAGAACTGCCGACCAGGCGTGGCTCGGCCCAGTCGGCCCAGTCACAGCCAAAGCTATCGCCGCCATCAAGCACCACGAGCCATAGCTGCTTGGCGCCGGTGATATCGACGTCGATATCCACGGAATGATTCTTCGTCGCGGGGGAGACGAGCGGGCTGGCAAACGCCGGCTTCGAGTCGCCCCCATTGGCCCGATTGCCGCGCCGCGGCTCGTCCGTGCTCGCGCCTTTGGGCTGCGCCGGCTTCTCACTGGCGTCGTCAGGCGGCAGCTTGATCTGCTGGCGGATTGACTCTCGATTGAAGTTGGCCGGCGCCGGCTCGTCTTGATTGGCTTCCAGGGCCTTCA
>Ga0065705_10005325_pt1 | contig 11773 bp, 11 predicted proteins | sample SwibulcommuniRL2_FD_59092 | JGI IMG/M metagenome (GOLD analysis project Ga0065705, IMG submission 59092) | Bulk soil microbial communities from switchgrass field near Rose Lake, East Lansing, Michigan, USA - RL2 Bulk Soil v2 (version 2) | ecosystem: Environmental > Terrestrial > Soil >... | reverse complement strand
GTGGCGAAATGGGACGGTGACACGCTCGTGGTCGACACGACCAACTTCAACGATCAGACGTGGCTCGGCTGGCCGGGCTACTTCCACAGCGATGAACTGCACGTCGCCGAGAAGCTCACGCGAACCGGCAACACGATCAAGTATGAGGTGATTGTCGAGGATCCGAAGGTGCTCCAGAAGCCGTGGGTCTGGAGTCCGCGCATCATTCGGTTGAACACCGATCCAAAGGCGGCGTTCTGGGAAGACCCGCCTTGCGACGACCAGGACCTCGAGCACATCGTGACGAAGGAGCGCGGGTAACGTGGAAATTCCTCTCACGCCACTCGAGTTCGCCCGGCGTGCGCGTCGCCTGTACCCGACGCGCGACGGCGTCGTCGACGGTGACGAGCGCTTCACGTACGAGCAGTTCTTCGAGCGGTGCGACCGTTGGTCGTCCGCCCTGCAGGCGCTCGGCGTCAAGCAGGGTGAGCGCGTCGTCTACATTGCGCCCAACACACACTCGCAGCTCGAGTCGTTTTATGCGATTCCGCAAATCGGTGCGGTGCTGGTCCCCGTCAACTATCGGCTGACCCCCGACGATTTCTCCTACATCATCAACCACAGCGGCGCTCGGGTTGTCTGCGCGCACGCGGACTACCTGGATGCGGTCGACGGCATTCGTCCACAACTGGAACGTGTGGAGCATTTCGTTGCGCTCGAAGGGACGCGACCGAAGTGGCTTGAATACGAGCGGCTGGTCGATGCTGCCGTGCCGCGTTTCAAACCGGCAAACATCAGCGAACACGACCTGCTGACCATCAATTACACGAGCGGAACGACGTCGCGTCCCAAGGGCGTGATGATCACGCACCGCAATGCCTACATGAATGTGGTCGGCACGCTGATCCATCTGCCGATGACGCCCGCCGATCGCTACCTGTGGACGCTGCCGATGTTCCACGCCAACGGCTGGACGTACGTCTGGATTGTCACCGCAGTCGGCGCCGTGCACGTCTGCCTGCGAAGAGTCGATCCTCTTCAGGCATTTCGTCTGATCGCCGCCGAGGGCATTACCGCGCTGTGCGCGGCGCCAACCGTGTTGATTTCGCTGGCGAATGCTCCCGATGACGTGCGCAGGACGGCACCCCAAGGAATTCGGGTCATCACCGCAGGCGCGCCGCCGGCGGCGGCGACGATTCAGCGAATGGAAGGCGAGCTGGGGTGGAACGTCACGCAGGTGTACGGCCTCACCGAAACAGCGCCTTTCATCACCGTGTGCGAGCCCAGACCGGAACACGCGTCGCTGCCGCTGGACCAGCGGTGCATCATCAAGGCGAGGCAGGGCGTTGAGCTCGTGACCTCCGGCGATCTTCGTGTCCTCGACGAGGCGGGAAATGAGGTGCCGCACGACGGCAACACACTGGGAGAGATTTGTGTCCGCGGCAACGTCGTCATGGAGGGGTACTACAACGATCCGAAGGCGACCGCCGAGGCGATGCGAGGCGGCTGGTTTCATTCCGGTGATGCGGCTGTTGTCCATCCCGACGGCTATGTCGAGATTCGCGACCGCTTCAAGGATGTGATCATCAGCGGCGGCGAGAACATTTCATCCGTCGAAGTCGAAGGCACGCTGATGCGTCATCCGGCCGTACAGGAGGTCGGCGTTGTCGGTGTCAAGCACGAAAAATGGGGCGAGGCGCCGCACGCCTTCATCGTGCTGAAGCCCGGGGCGTCGACAAGCGAACGCGAGCTGATCGACTTCGTCCGGGAGCGGCTGGCGCACTTCAAGGCGCCGCACGCCGTCACATTCGTGAAGGAACTTCCGAAGACGGCGACCGGCAAGATTCAGAAGTACGTCCTGCGCGGCGGAAAAACGGCCATTTCCGCACAGTAGGTGTCACCGTGCGGTATAGCTCTTACTGAAGCCGTTCCGGCTGTTGAACACCGTGAAGCGGCCGCCGGGTTCGACCGACGCGCGAATCCAGTGTCCCTGGCAGTTCGCCGTTTCCTCTTCGTTTGCAATCATGTCCGCTTGCGTGTTGTGCGCCGGGTTCGCGTCGAACAGCGCCCGGTGCCCCTGCCAGATGCCTTCCACCCCGGGCGTTTTTGCGAGGCGATCGAATTGGTCTGTCTCCGGCTTCACGGTTCCACGGCCGGTAGGAGCCCAGAGTCCTTTCCTCGGCCCATTGTTGACGATGATCACCTGTGGAGCGATCGCGTAGAGGAATCCGGGAGCACCTGCACCGTCGAGCGCTCCATGACGACCAGCTTGATACACAGTGACTCGGCCCAGTTTGTTTACCGGGCAGGCAAACTCCATTTCCTTTTCCCAATCCAGGTCGGCCAGATCGAGAAACGTGAATTTGCCAAACGTCAGCAGCGCCGACAGCATCAGCTGATTTTCAGCCTGGTCCTTGGGGTGGTTCTGTGCGGTCGCGCACAACGGGTTCTTCTGGCCTCCCTTGTTCACGGAACCGCGAATGAGCTCGCCGTTTGACGCGACAGCATCCACCCGTACGCCTTTCAGAGGAATCGTCTCACCGGCATGCACGACGGTGCGTCGATCGCCGCAGGCGCTCAGGTACACGTCGCGCCAGTGCTGATTCATCGGCTCGATGAAATCGCCGCGGTCGTAGCAGTGGCCGATCGGCATCATCTTCGCGAGCGCTCCAATGCCGCCGGCATGGTCGCCGTGAAAGTGGCTCAGGACGAAGGTGTCGATCCGTCGCAGGCCGGCCTTCTGTGCGACGTCGAAAATGCGCTTCGCGTCCCGGCCCTCTGTTTCATAACCCGCATCGATCAGCATCGACTCGCCCGATGGCGAGATGATCAAGGTCGCGGCGCCCCCTTCGACATCGATCCAGTAGATGTCGAGCGTGCGCTGCTGCGCGTTTGCGGTGTCCGGGCGGAGCAACATGGCAACGAGCGACAACGACGCGAGCAGTCTCACCATATGTCCAGCTCCTTCGTGTTCACCTATATCCTGAGCACGATCTTTCCGAACTGATCGCCGGCTTCCATCCGGATGTGCGCGTCAGACGCTTGTTCCAGAGGAAACACCTTATCGATGATCGGGCGCAGGCCGCTTTCGTACAGCTTCAGCATCGCTGCAAAATCTGAAGGCGGCCCCATTGTGCTGCCGAGCACATTCAACTGCTTCCAGAAAATGCGCCGGACCTCCACGCGGTCGGCCGGACCCAGTGTGGAACCGTAGGTCACCAGACGTCCTCCTGGCTTCAACACGTCGAGCGCCTTGTTGAAGGTGTCGCCGCCCGCGCTGTCGATGACGACGTCAGGACGGGATCCGATTTCGGCGATGAGTGTTTTGGCCCAATCGTCTTTGCGATGATTCACGCCGCCCTCGGCCCCGTGGCTTCGTGCGGCCTTCAACTTGGAGTCGTGACCGGAGGTGACCCACACGGTGGCGCCAAGCCGTTTGGCGATCACGAGCGCCGTGGTCGCGACGCCGCCGCCAATCCCGGTAATGAGTACCGTTTCCCCCGCCTGCAGACGTGCGCGCGTCACCAGCGCCCGGTAGGCGGTGACCGATGCGAGAGGCACCGCAGCGGCTTCTTCCCATGACAGTGCGCGAGGTCTGGGATGGAGATTGGCGGCTGGTATACGCACCATCTCCGCGTAGGTGCCATCGACGGGCAAGCCCAGAATGTGAAACGCGCTGTGCTGTGCCCGGTCGTCCGGTCCCCAGTTGAACGACGGGTCGATCACCACCTCGCGTCCGAGCCACGAGACGTCGACATCGGGGCCGACTTCGGCGACCTCGCCGGCGCCATCGGAGCCAAGAATGATCGGGAACTTGATGCCCGCGTACTGCCCCTTTCGAATAAAGACGTCGCGATGGTTGAGCGCGGCCGCTCGCAGTCGGACGACTGCCTCGCCTGGGCCCGGAATCGGATCGGGACGCTCCTCGACTCGAAGATGATCGACATCGCCAACACCATTCAACACGACCGCGCGCATAAGAGCGGTATTGTAAGGTGCGGATGCAGCGATGATTGAAAAACTGTTTGACCTTCGCGGTCGTGTCGCAATCGTGACGGGCGGATCGCGCGGCCTCGGCGCGGAGTTCGCGGAAGGACTCGCCGAAGCCGGCGCATCGCTGATGCTGTGCGCACGTCGCGACGAATGGCTCGTCCCTGGCGTCGAGGCGCTGCGAGGGCGCGGCTTCGCCGCTCACGCCGTGCGTTGCGATGTGTCGAATATCGAGCAGGTCCAGGCAGTTATCGATGCGACGATCGAACGGTTCGGCCAGGTCGACATCCTTGTCAACAATGCCGGCGTCTCGTGGGGTGAGCGGCCAGAGGCGATGACGCTTGCCCAATGGCAGAAGGTGATCGACATCAATCTGACCGGCGCGTTCATCTTTTCGCAGGCAGCGGGACGCGAGATGCTGAAGCGGCAGTACGGGCGCATCATCAACATCGCATCGATTGCAGGCTTGCAGGGGAACGTCAACGGACCGTACTACGCAGGGTACGCGGCGAGCAAAGCGGGCCTAATGGGCCTCACGCGCGAGCTGGCAGCAACGTGGGGACGCCACGGCATCCGCGTGAACGCCATCGCTCCGGGTTTTTTCCCGTCGCGCATGTCGGATGCCTCCATCAAGCTGGTCGAAGAAGGCATCAAGAAGACGACGCCGCTCGGGCGCGTGGGACAGCCGGGAGAATTGAAGGGAGTGGCGGTCTTCCTCGCGTCGGACGCGTCGAATTACATCACCGGCCAGACGATCGTCGTCGACGGTGGAGAAACGATTGCCACGGGATTCTAGTTCATCGCAAATCCGGCGTGTCGCCGTTATAGGCGCCGGCACGATGGGGCACGGCATCGCGCAGGTGGCCGCGATGGCCGGATATCAGACGCGGCTCACTGATACCAGTTCGGATGCCCTTGCAGCCGCGATGGGTCGCATCGCCTCGAACCTTACGGGCGCGGTCAATCGAAGCAAGATCACGAGGGAAGACGCGGACGCCGCCACCGAGCGCATCGTCACCACGTCAGATCTGACAACGGCCGTACGTGATGCCGACCTGGTTGTCGAAGCCGTGGCGGAGAGCCTGGTGATCAAGGAGAAACTCTTTCAGCAGCTCGACGCAGTCGTTCCGGATGAAGCAGTCCTCGCAACGAATACTTCGTCCCTTTCGGTTTCACGCATCGCGAAGGCGACCCGCCGGCCTGCGCGTGTCGTCGGCATGCATTTCTTCAATCCGGTCCACATCATGAAGCTGGTGGAGGTGATCGCACACCCGCAGAGCGATCCCGCGGTCATCGCTGCCGTGCGTGAGGCCGCCGGACGCATGGGGAAAACGACGATTCTTGTTCGCGACGCGCCGGGGTTTGCCTCCTCTCGTCTGGGTGTCGTACTCGGCCTCGAAGCGATGCGAATGGTGGAGCAGGGCGTCGCGTCAGCGGCGGACATCGACACGGCGATGGAGCTTGGCTACGGTCATCCGATGGGTCCGCTGCGGCTCACCGATCTTGTTGGCCTCGACGTGCGGTTGGACATCGCGGAGTACCTGCATCGTGAACTGCAGGATCCGAGATTCGAGCCGCCTCGCATTCTCCGCGACAAGGTGCAGCGGGGTGAGCTGGGGAAGAAGACGAACAGGGGATTTTATGAATGGTAGGATTCAGCGTTGATGGCGGTCCTCCAGTGGATTCAAGACCTGCCCATCTCCGCCGCAATCGCCGAATCTGATTCGTTATGGTGGGGCTATGCCTGGTGGCTGTTCGTCCACGCTGTCGGGATGGGCCTGACCGCCGGCATCGGCTTCATCGTCTGCCTCCGCCTGCTCGGCGTCGGACGACAGATTCCGCTCTCCTCCCTTCGCGTGCTGTTTCCTCTGTTCTGGGTCGGGTTCTACGTCAATCTCGTGTCCGGCACGCTTCTCTTTATGACGGATGCGACCGGTATCGCGCGCGTGTGGGAGCTCTACGCAAAACTCGTCTGCCTCGTGCTCGCGCTGGTGGCGATGTCCCGACTGCGGCGATTCGTCGACAGCACGGACGGTGACGCGATGATTCCACCCTCGATTCAAAAGACGGCCGTCGCATGCCTCGTGCTGTGGCTCGCGGTGATTACCTCCGGACGGCTCATCGCGTATGCAGTCGAGGCCCGGGGTGCGGTTGCTTGATGCTGACGCCATCGCATCTCGTTCACCTCCATCTCCTGCTCAACCACTTCCCGACAGTCGGCATGATCGTCGGCCTGGGTCTGTTTCTCCTCGCGCTGTTGAAAAAAAGTGAGGACCTCAAGCGCGGTGCGCTGGCGGTGTTCTTTGCGATTGCCTTGATTTCGTTGCCGACCTACATGTCCGGCTATTCCGCGCAGAGGTCGCTGCGTGGCGTTCGGACCGTGTCGCAGGACGTTATCAATTTTCATCAGCGCTCGGCGCTGCTCGCGCTGATCTTCATGGAGACGACGGGCATCGTCGCATGGTACGGGTTGTGGTACTCCCGGACGCGTGCATCGATGGGACCGCGAATCACCGCCGCCGCCGTGCTCTTGTCCGCGGTCACGATAGGCCTGATGGCAAGCGCGGCGAACGTCGGCAGCGAAATCCGTCACCCCGAGATCTTGACCGACCCGAAGACTCCCATTTCGACCGAAGGGATTCTCGCGCCGCGGTGGCTCGCGAGCGAATTCATCACGAAGTATCAATACAGCCACCCATGGGCCTGGAAGTCGCTCGAAACGATCCACTTCATGGGCTTATGCCTACTGTTTGGCGTGGTCGTGGTCGCGAACCTTCGGCTGCTTGGGTGGATGCGTAACGCTCCGCTCGAGGGGTTCCATCGGCTGTTGCCCTGGGGCGTCTGGGGGTTCGTGGCCAATTCGGTGACCGGCATGTTGTTCTTCATCGGCCAGGCGTTTCAGTACATCGAAAATCCCGCGTTCCACCTGAAGATGCTCTGCATCCTGGTCGCTGGCGCAGACGTCCTGTACCTCACGTGGCACGAGGAAGTGTGGCAGATAAAAGCGGGGGCCACGGCATCGGCGCTTGTGAAAGTGCTCGCGGCCTCGCAAATCGTGCTCTGGATTGGCGTCATCTACTTCGGCCGGATGCTGCCGTACATCGGCAACGCGTTTTAGCGACGCGGCGCGGGCCTCGGCAACCGCGCAGGGCATTGCTGATATCCACGATCGTCGGCTGCCAACCGGCGACGGATGGTGGTTGCCGGCATTTTCGTTGGCAATGGACCAGTGTCTCGCCACGAAACTCGCGCCCGGCCGTGCACGGGTCGACGGTACGGTTCCTGCCTGACGTCGGGCATGCTCGATGGTGCACGTGTGCTCGTCGCCGATGACGACCCGTTGTTGCTGGCGACAGTTGCCGACGCATTGACACACGTCGGAGCGAAGGTCACGAGCGCCGCCAGCGGCGCAGAACTGATCGAGCAGATGGCTAACGAAGGACCTTTTGATCTCGTTGTCACCGACATCTCGATGCCGTGGATGAACGGGCTGCAGGCGATGCAGGCCGCACGCACCGCCGGCGTCGGCACGTCGGTCATCTTCATGACCGCGCTGGCCGACGCGCGCATCCCTTCGCAGGTACGCGCGCTCGGTGAGAACGCCCTGCTGCTGCGCAAGCCGTTCGACCTCTCGCAACTCGTTGCCGCCGCCTCGGAGCTGCTCGCACGAAAACGGACGACCGCGGTATCTCGTACGCCGCCATGACAACGTCGCGCGCGGTTCGGTTGAGTGCGCTTCTCCCGATGGCGGTCGCGTGCCGCTGATGCCTGCCGACGCTCGAACCGTCGCGAGCGCGACGGCGCACGTCTTTCCGCCGGCGCTGGTGCCGGTATTGCGCGAGCGATTCGCATCGAGCGGCGGTTCGCTGGCGGAGATTACTGACGGCGTCCTGATCGAATTGCTGACGACGATCTTCTTCGCTGGGCTCGCCACCTACGAGGGCGAACATCATCCCATCGAAGTCGTCTTCCTGGGGCGCAGCTCCACCGACGTGGTCATCCCCGACGCGACTGGTGTCGCGCTCCTCTACCAGTGGAAGATCGTACGCTTCGAAACGCCCCGTCCGTTCATCATCCCGGAGCTGGTGAAGCTGGCCGTCACGGACGCGGAGCGTCGCATTCACACCGGGGTGAACGTCCTCGAGGACGGGCGCCTCGCGATTACCGGTCTTGCCCGGGAAGGCTTCAACGCGGACGGCGACCCATTCGTTCGCATTGTGGCGTCCCGGCCGGGCTGCCTGTCGATCCGCTGTGGCCGCGAGCTCCTCCTGGGATATGAGCACGGATCGATCCTCACCGGCGGCGAGAACCTCGTCTTCGTAGCAGGCCCTGTCCGGCATGCGCTCGAAACGATTGCACGTGCTGCCCATATGGATGATGCCGCTGTGCCCGTATATCTGGATGCGGTGCGCTCGCTTGTACGCGAAATGGCGGCGCATGGCCGCGGCGGCCTGCTCGTGATCAGTCCGGAAGAGCGGCCCCTCGTCCACTCGGCGCCGTACCGAATGGCGCTCGATTCCTCGATCGGGACGCTGCTGCGTCTGGGGCGACGGATCGACCCAAGTAGAGGCCCGTCGAGTGAGCTCACATTTGCGCAGTTGTTGCGGAATGCCTTCCTGACCGAGACCGAGCGTGTCATCGAGGAGGTGGGCGCGCTGACGGCGATCGATGGAGCCCTGATTCTCAACCGGAGTCTCGCACTGATTGCATTCGGGGCGATTCTGCGCGTTGGACGTGCGGCGATGATTCGCGAAGCACTTGATGCTGAGGGTACCCGGCGTCGGACCATCGACTTCGGAAGCCACGGCACGCGTCATCGCGCAGCGGCGACCTACGCGGCTGACCACCCGGGCGCGGTGGTGTTCGTCGCGTCAGAGGATGGGCAGGTATCATGCCTGTTTCGCGATCACAGGCATCCATATGTCCTGCTGTGGCGCCTCGGGCCGGCTGACGGCCACGGCGCGCAACCGATCCGCTAGCGCTGGCTCTGGGGCTCGCTGCCGAACAGCTGTTCGTCCATCATCGTCGCATCCAGTGATTCGTCGCCCGGGCTCCATTTGTGCGCGTTCTCGTAAGTGGTGAGAGCGTGGCTGAGCTCCGTCAGCTTGTCCACCGCGCGTTCGAGACGGTCGAGAGTGGGCTTCAGGTCACTAGTCTTCGCCCGTAACAACTCGGTCGTGAAGGCAATGCTCTGAATGGGCGTGTTGGCGTAGTCGCTCAAGCGCACGAAGGTCCGCGCCAGACGCTCGGCGGCCGCTGCGTCGGCCTGCATTCGCAGCATTTCCCGTTCGAGTGCTAGGCCACGCAGACGGTATATGAGCAGCACGCCGCCGAACAGTGCGTAAATCAGGACGAACCACGGTTCCCCCACCGGGAATCCGCGCTGAACTTCCGGATCAAGGAAATAGAACTTGCCGATAGCTGTCGCCGCGAAGCCGGTAATCGACACCAGCCCGACCCCCAACTGGGGCGCCAGCATCGGAACGGCCAAAGCGCCGAGCTTGTTCGCTTGAAAGGGCGTCCACGCCCTCCCGGTCGTCGCCCAGTAGCCGCTTGTGACCCAGAGCGAAACTAGGATTGCGACCGTGTTGACCAGGAAAACGGCGGAGCCGAGGCGAACCGTCGCGCGCTGCCGGCGGAGCAGCAGGACCACGATGAGACCGATCCCGACCAGCGCGGACATCGCGTACGGATAGATGGGCATTGTCGGTATGTCGCGCGCGAGGAGGAAGTCAGCAGACATCCCAACGGTATTGAGCATCGCTGCGACGAATGCGCCTCGCCACGCATGCCTCGCAGCCAGATCGCCCGCGAGCGTCATTGGCGGACCCCTTCGACAATCGACCGGAGCCGATCGGGCTCGATGGGTTTGGAGAAGATCTCCGCATCGCCGATTCGCTTGGCTTCGATGACGAGAGGATGAGCGCTTGCGTGGCCCGTCAGAAAGACGATCCGTCCCCTGTACCCCTTGTCGCGAAGCCACCGGTAGGCGTCGATGCCTGATGGTTGGTTTGGACCCAGGTTGATGTCGACAATCGCGATGCTGCACCCTAACGCTTCGTCCCCCAGACCCACCAGCTCCTCGTAGCTGCCTACCCCCACACATCGATGCTTGAGAACAGCCGTGACCAGTTCGACGACGAGCTCGCGCAGGTCGTCGTTGTCCTCGACGTANAGAACGAAACCAGGTCCCATCACCGATTCAGNGACTCGCGGCATCGAATCGTGCGGGAGCGCTGGAGGAGCGATGACGGAGGACGGCGCTGCAACGCGCCATCCTTGATACGGGTTGTCGACGGTGCGTCTGCTGAGACCCGACATGGCTGACACCTAAGCGGCTCGATACCCTTCGAGAAGGGAAGACCCACCGGGCGCCGGCGGTCGACCCTGCTCTGGGGTTGCCTTGGGAATGGTGAAGGAGAAGGTCGTGCCGCGATGTGGCGTGCTCTCGACCCAGATTCGACCGCCGTGCGCCTCGACGATGCCCTTGGTGATGGGAAGGCCGAGCCCGGCGCCTTGACGGTTAGTGCTGGTCGCTTGCCAAAATCGGTCAAAGACGTGGGTCAGGTTCTCGGGCGCGATGCCAGAGCCCGTATCCGCAACGCGGAAGATGACCTCGTGATCCCTCGAGGTCGCGCTTACCGTGATACAACCGCCAGCCTCCGTGAATTTGATCGCGTTGCCGATCAGGTTCTCGAACACTTGAAGGAGCCGGTCCCGGTCTCCCCAGATGTCGGGAACATCACTGTCCAACTCGACTCGAAGCTCGAGCGACGATGAAGCGGTAAGTGGTCTTTGCGTCTCCACCGACCCAGCGATCAGATCACGTGCAGACAGTCGCGCTCGTTCGATGGTCAGCTGCCCTGACTCCATGACCGCGACATCCAGGAGATCTTGAATCAGGCGGTTCATCCGCGTGGCTGCGCGGTGGATCGCGTCACTCCGCTTCTGAGAACGCCGCTCGGGATCGGGGCCGTGACGCGTGAAAGTTCGTGCGTTCAACAAAATCGTGGAAAGCGGATTCCGGAGGTCATGAGCCACGACGCCGAGCACTTGATCGCGGAGCTGGCTGGCATCGACCGAGGCGCGGTAGAGACGTGCATTCTCGATGGCCACCGCTGCGCGGTCCGCCAGCGCTTCGGCTAAACGAAGATCGCCCGCCCGGTACACGCGAGACGGCGTGGAGGAGATGAACGCGATGGCCCCAAGCGATTGACCGCGCATCAGAAGCGGCACTGCCATGATGGACGTGGGATTGACGGAGCGGAGTGCCTGCAGATGCTCTGGACTTTGCGCGACGGATTCGAGGAACTCAGAGCTGACGTGTTCGATGAGGAGAGGCTGCTTCTTCTCAACCACCGCTCGGCCGAGGTACGGTCGATTTCGATCGATACGCACCTGCTCGAAGCGTGCACAGAGCGCCGCGTTCGCCGGGTCTACGCTGGCGACCTTGACCCGTCGGAGGTTCTCGTGCTCGTCCACGATGTCGACGATGGACCAATCGGCGAAGTCACGAACGACCAACTGGGCAACGGTCCCAATCGTTTGTTCGTAATCGAGCGAACCGGACAACGCTACGTTTGCCTGAGCCAGAAACTGCTGTTCCTTTTCAATGCGCCGTCGCTCCGTAATATCTTCCGAGATACCGAGGAGGTATGTCGCCTGACCCGCGGCGTCCTGAATCGGAACTTTCTTCGTATGCAGGAAGCGAATGCCTTGATCGCGCGTTTCTACCGGTTCTTCCGTGATGTCGATGACCTTGCCGCCGTTCAGGGTCTCGCGATCTTTCTCGATGAAGAACTCG
>Ga0065705_10104713_pt1 | contig 11799 bp, 14 predicted proteins | sample SwibulcommuniRL2_FD_59092 | JGI IMG/M metagenome (GOLD analysis project Ga0065705, IMG submission 59092) | Bulk soil microbial communities from switchgrass field near Rose Lake, East Lansing, Michigan, USA - RL2 Bulk Soil v2 (version 2) | ecosystem: Environmental > Terrestrial > Soil >... | reverse complement strand
GGAGCAGGTTGCGGCGGCAGCTCAACGGCTCGGCCGTGATGTGACGCTGCCGGGTGTCGGTGCTGCCGATGCCGCCGAGGCGATGAGCAGCCTCGCCAAGGCGGGTCTCAGCGTCGAGGACTCGCTCGCCGGAGCGCGTGGTGTTTTGCAGCTGGCGACTGCCGCCGCGATCACCAACGCCGAGGCGACCGAGCTGGCGGCGTCGGCGATCAACGCCTTCGGGCTTGCGGGCGAGGATGCCGTCCACGTCGCCGACGTGTTCGCCAACTCGGCCAATCTGGCGCAGGGGTCGATCCAGGACGTTTCGATCGCGCTCCAGCAGGCGTCGGCGGTCGCGCGGCAGGTCGGCGTTTCGTTCGAGGACACCACCGCGCTGCTGACGCTGCTCGCCCGCAACGGCATCCGTGGCTCCGACGCCGGTACGTCTCTGCGCGTCGCCTTCACCCGGCTGGTCGCCCCCACCGCGCAGGCCGCAGCTGTCCTCAAGGAGCTGAACGTCGAGGTCCGTGACGCGCAGGGGAACCTCCGCCCGGAGGTGTTCGCCGACATCGCCGCTGCGATGTCCGACATGGGGCGCGCGCAGCAGGACGCGAACGCGAAGATCATCTTCGGCGTCGATGCGCTGCGCGCCTTCTCGATCATCGCGCGCGAGGGAGAAGGCTCGCTCAACGCCACCCGTAACTCGCTCGACAAGCAGGGCACCGCAGCCGAACTTGCCGCCGCACGGATGGCCGGTCTGACGGGCGCAGCCGAGAACCTCAAGAACCAGCTCTCCAGCCTCGGCCTCACCTTCGGCGCGCTCGTCACCGGGCCGATGGCGGAGTTCGCCAACACGGTCAGCAGCCTCGTCGGCACGATCAACCTCGCGCTCGGCGGGGTCGTCGGTCTGGGTAAGAGCGCGGCTGGACTCGTCAAGCAGTTCAAGGATCTGACCTCGGTAGAGATCGGCGGCTTCACAATCGGGCCTGCCCAGGGAATCCTCGCGCCGCTCGAAGGGATCAAGGACGCGAGCAACTTCATCCAGAACCAGTTCGCGAAGAGCGTCACCGACGCCCGCCGCGATGTCATCGGGATGGTCGCAGCGTTCAACGAAGTCGGCGGCGGCACGAAGCTGAACGAGACGGTCAAGAACCTCAAGGGTCTCCAGACCGAGCTACAGGGCGGCAACAAGGAATCGCAGGAGTTCGCCAAGAGCATCGGCGCGCTGATCAAGCAGATCCAGGATCAGAGCGCGGACAAGGATGTCGACCTCGGCGAAATGAAGCTGACGATCCCACCCGAGCTGCTCAGGGGAGAGCCGGGTCGGCTGGCCGCGCTGGCGCAGAAGAACGCGTTCCGGGAGGAAATGGAGAACCCGTTCCCGGTCACCCTCAACCCGGTCTTCAACCTCGCAGCTCGCTTCGTCACGGATGGGAACGACGCCTTCGCCGCTGCGGCCGAAGCATGGCGGGCCACCGTCAGGGCCGGGGTCGCGAAGATCGGGGTGGAAATCACTCAGGCCACCGGGCGGCTACGAGGGCTTGAGCGCGGCGCGCTTGACATCGAGATCCAGGGCGAAGACCCGAAGGTCGCGCTCCAGAACGCTCGCCTCCAGGAGAGAGAGGCAGCGCGCATCGTTCTCCAGCGGCAGCGGCAATTTGAGCAGGGAGGGGTTTCCGAAGCAACGGTCAAGGCAGCGAAGGAGCAGCTCGCGGCCAAGAAGTCTCTGCGCGAGGGCATCCAGAAGGACATCAAGGCCGACGCCGAGAAGGCGAGGGACGACGCCAAGAAGGTGCGCGACGACGCAGACCAGGCGCTGATCGACTCGCTGGCTCCGGGGGCGCGAGCGCTGGACACCCAGGCGCTGATCGCCCAGGGCGACGAGAGCACGGAGAACGACATCAGGGTTGCCAACGCCCAGATCGCGAACAACAAGCGCCGCATCGCTGCGATCCAGGCGGGCTTCAAGGATCAGAAGAAGGCCGCTGAGCTGATCGCCGATCTGACGGACGAGAACATCCAGCTCGCCCAGGGGATCGCCAAGGACAGGCAGACGCAGCGCGACGCGGAGCGCGATGCGTTTGAGGAGAAGGTCGACACGGCGACCGAGGGCGGTGACATCGAGCGGGCGGTCGGGCTGACGCGAGCGCGGATCAGGGCGCTGACGAAGCTGATCGCGGCGGGCAAGGTCGAGGCCTCGGTGCTGAAGGCGTACAGGCAGGAACGAGAGCAGCGCCGACGCGAGTTGGCCGCGCTGGGCGGCGAGAAGCAAGAGGCTCGGCTCGCCTTCGCGCAGTCGGTCTTCGATTTGACCGGGAACAAGAACCCGCTGGTCGCAGCGCTGACGGCGTCGGTGCGGGCAGCGATCGTGGTACGCAATGCGGCGACCAAGGGGTCGAACGCGTGGCTGCTGGCGGCGACCAAGGTCAACGAGCTGTTCAAGCAGCGCAACGAGGTGCTCAAGGCGTCGAAGGAGAACTTCCGCCTCGCCTTCGCCCAGTCGATCTTCGACCTCACGGGGAACAAGGAGCCGTTGCTGCTCGCGCTCAACGCTGCGATCAAGGGTGCGATCAAGACCAGGAACGCAGCCAAGAAGGGGACGCAGGCCTGGTTCGAGGCAGCGACCGCCGTCAACGAGCTGCTCTTGCAGCGCAAGAACCTGCTCAAGGACGCGGCCGACTCGGCGAAGCAGGGGACGACCGCGTTCGACCTGCTGTCGCAGTTCACCTCGACCTTCAACGAGATCGCCGGAGACCTGGTCGGTCCCGACCAGCCCTTCGCTGGCCCCTCAGATTTCACCAAGCCGATCCAGCCGTTCCTGCGTCGGAAGACCCCAGAGCGCAACGCGTTCAGATTTGACACGGGCGGCACGCCCGACAGCACCGACCGCGCGATCAACAGGCTGATCACCGCGCTCGAAGACAACACGCGGGCGACGCAGGGGAACTCGGCAGCCAACACGGGCGCGCAGTTCTCGCTGCCCAACTACGTCAACGTCACGGGAGCGAGGGCGCAGGCGATGCAGAAGTTCTGGGAAGCGCGCGGCGCACGGAATCTGGAGCAGGGCTAGATGGCTGACGTCTGCTGCGAATACTCGATCGCCGGGTTGACGCTCAACAACGACACCGGGGACACGCTGATGCTCGGTGGCGATGGAGCGCAAGGGTTGGATGGTGCCCCGGTCCGCTCTCAGGTCGACCCGAAGGGGATCACCAGCGGCGGGATCGTGCACACGAAGTTCTACGGCCCTCGCATCATCACTTTCTCCGGCGAGGTGCTGATCCGCTCGACGACGGTGGAGGACACGACCGCCTACGTCACCGCGATCAACGTGCTGGAGGCAGCGACCGTCTCGGCGCTCCAGGGGATTCTCAACACTCCCTCCAACCTGACCTGGACTCCGACCGGAGGCTCTGGACATACGATCTCGGTCACCTACGGGGTGCCGGGTCAGGAGATCCAGTTCACCGGCAACATGCTCCCCGGCGAGCGCACCTTCTCCTTCAGCCTGATCGCCGCCGATCCTACGATCACGTAGATGGCCTGGTCGGTCGACGTCAACGGCACCGACATTACTGCGATCACGCAGTCGATCGTTTGGAACCCAAAGCTCTCCCGCCCTGCCAGCTGCGTTGTCCGCTTCCCCTCGCATCTGTTCTCCGCCTCGACCGGGAGCAACCGCCTGCGGCTCTCGAACGGAGGGCTGCTCTTCTCGGGGCCGATCTGGTATCAGCAGCAGCAGGGAGCGGAGGACGCCGCCTACACCGAGCTGACCGCGTACGACGACCTGATCTATCTCGGCAAGCGGATGTGCAAGACCCCGGCGGACTGGCCTGACAACAACTTCCCGATCATCCCTCCCGATCCTGCGGCAGAGCCAGGGCCGTGCAACCTCGCCGACCCGACCAAGGTGATCCTCGACTTCATCACCGCGCCGGAGATCCTGGCCGCGTTCATCAATGCGACGAACGACTGCGATGGACCGATGCCGCTCTCGGTCGGCTCGGTCGCCAGCGGCGGAGACGACATGACCGGCTTCCCCACCGACTGGCCGATGGACATCGACACCTTCGCCTCGATCCTGCTCACCACTGGGGTGCTCGACATCGTCGTCAGCCCCGGCTACAACAGCTCCACGGTCAATCTCTGGAACGGTGACTACGGCACCGATCGCACCGGCTCGGTGGTCGTCCAGTACGCGACCGGCGCGTTCAACGCGCGCTCCGCGAACCGCACGATCGACATGGACGAGGTCATCAACGCGCTCTGGTATCTGCTCGGTCCCAAGGACCCCTGGTACACCAACGACATCCAGCACTGGAAGGGATCGCTGACGCCGGATGGTGCGCACGACATCGACACCTGGCGTGACCCGACGGGTGGCAGTCACCCCTGGCACCCGTGGCCTGCGGGTCTGATTTCTCGCTGGAACAGCTCCCGCTCGTCTTACGGCTACATGCAGCAGATCGACATCCATGACTCGAAGGAGGACGAGAATAAGATCCGCTTCCTGTTCGAGCGGATGTACGCGAACGAGGCCAAGATCCGAGCGGTGCCCCGCACCTTCGTCTCGATGGGCCTCGACCGCACCACAGGCCCGCCCACGTTCTTCGTCGGTGATCTGATCACCACCACGGCGGGGAGTACGGTTGGCGGCGGCGGCTTCAGCGGAGCGCAGCGCGTGTACGGCTACGAGCTGAGCATCGACACGGATGGGGTCGCCGAGTACACCAGCATCGACGCAAGCGCCGACCAGGAGTAGCGATGAGCAAGCCACTCGTTCGTGAGACCGTCCCGAAGAAGGTGCGAGGGAATTCGGCTGGCATCCGTGCCGAGGAGCGCAAGCCCAACCTCCCCGGCTACTGGGTCTACGTCGGCGACTTCGTCGACCCCGGTGATCCGGGGAACGATCCTCCCTTCACGAACGCCGAGTCGCCGCCGTGGGAGAACAACTTCTACTACCTCAGCCCGGTCGCGTTCCGACACGGGGTCGATGGGCAGACGGACATGATCGGCGTCTACGACCTGACGCTCGGCGCTGTCAGTGGTGATACCGCGTTCCACATGCCGATCCGCTGGGCGCTGGAGATGCCGCTCGCGGTCAACTTCCCGATCGAGATCAGCACTGGCATCTGGTCGATCGCGACGCAGGTCTGCGACAACACGATCATCGAAACGGGTGGGGTCCCGGTCAAGATTTACTGGCCGATCGTGGCCGACCCGATCTAGATGGCGGGGATGAACATCGGGGGGAGGGCGGTGGTAACCCCTCCTCCCATTACGGCGACTCTCTACGCCGCGAAGGGCGGGGTGGAAACAACTTCCGATCTGTACACCGTCGATCCCGTCACGGGTGCCCTGACGTCGATCGGGGCGATCGGCTTCGCGGTCACAGGCATGTCCTTCCGCCCCAGCGACGGAGTGCTGTTCGGCGTCGCGAGCAACAACAGCGCCTCCAACCCGCGCTCGCTGATCACGATCGACCCCGTCACGGGCGCAGGCTCGCTTGTCGGTGCGCTCGGGTTCACTGGAGGCCTAGCGGACATCGCCTTCGACGCCAGCGACGGGTTGTTCGGCTATCGCCCTACGAACAAGGGGCTGTACAGCGTCGACACGAGCACCGGGGCCGGGACACAGGTCGGAGCCACGGTGATCCCCGGCGGCGGCACCGCTGGCTACGGCATCTCGGTCGACTCACTCGACGACGCCTACGTCTTCGCCAACGGCGCGAGCGGCGTCTTCTACCTCGTCGACCTGGCGACCAGCGGATTGACCGCGCAGACCGCGCTGAGCGGCTCGACCTACTCGGGCTTCACCGCGATCAACTCCGCCTCGTTCGACGAGAACGATCTGCTCTGGGTCGTGCTCTCGGAGAGCGGGCCGGTCTGGCATCTAGCCACCATCGACGTGGGAACCTCCACGATCACGGAGGTAGCTGGGGTGGCAGACAACGTAGACGCTCTCGTATGGAGCCTGCCCTAGTGGGTGGCAATTTACGGCTTTCTGCTCAAGCGGTGATTGTGTTCTGCTCGCCGCCGTTTGCGGGATACCAGGGGCCAGGGACTCCGTTTGGCGATCCCCAGATATTCATTGCGTGCAACAGCGATCCGCCTGGGGAAGCGACCATCTACACCGACTTCAACAACTTCGTTGTGGCCGACGAGTGCTACAACCCGGTGCTCTCACCGGATGGCACGAAGGTGCTGTTCGAGGTGCTCGGTGCCAGCAGCGGCTACCGCGAGGTGTGGGTGGTCGATGCCATTGCTGGCTCCACGCCGACGCAGCTCGTGGCGAACGGCTCGCAATACTGCTACCACCCGTTCTGGGGATCTGACTCGGACACGTTCGTGTACGTGCAAGGCGCGGGCGGTGCTCTCGACGAGGGCAGCGTCTACAAGGACACCGTCTCCGCCCCCGGCAGCCCGACGCTGCTGAAGGCTGGTGGCGCTGGCGTCGGTGCGTTCCGTCCCCAGTTCAACTTCGACGGCACCAGGGTCGCGTATCTCTGGAACAGCAGCCCAGGCGAGCTTCGCTGCATGGACGATGACGGCTCGAACGACGGACTCGTCGACACGCTCACCGTGTACGACGCGAACGAGCCGCCCCAGTTCTGCTGGGCGAACACTCAGAACCTGATTGCCTACCAGGACGGTCAGGCGGCTGCGCTCGGTTATGTGATCGACGACACGGGCGGCGGCAGAGTGCAGATCAACGCGAACGGTGTAGCGGCAGGAGCGGGCTGCAATATGTCGGGTCGCGCATGGCCTGCCGACGACTCGTTCGTGGTCTTCACCTCAAACCTCGGCAGCGGCTGGAAGGTGATCCGGGCAGAGATTGACGGGAGCTATACGACCCAGCTGGGCACCACTGGTCCTTGCGCCCTGTCCTACATGCGCGGAGCGTTGATCTACCAGAATCGGATCTGGTTCATCTCGAAGGAGCAGAGTGGCGGGAAGGGTGAAATCTCGTGCATGTCCCTGACCGGTAGCGGGGAGCGAGTCGTGTTCGACTCGTCCGACGGGACAGGCGACCAGGTAGCCCCGTTCGCTGGTGGCGACGGCTGGTACTTCGTATGAGCGGGCAACGCCTTGCCGCGCGCGCTGTGGTCACCTACACCAGCCCGCCCTACGCCGTCCTGCACGACGACGGCTACTACAACTTCTGGCGCGTGCTCAACAACATTCCGACGCAGATGTCACTGAACGCGCCGGACATCGACGACATCCGCGAGGGGCCGGAGCTGTCGCCGGACGGCACCAAGATCGTGTACCAGAACCATCCCGACGCAGGGCAGATGGAAGTCTTCGTGATGGACTCGGACGGCGGCAACATCACGCACATCGACGGCAACGAGTCGATCGACGAGTTCGCGCAGTACCCCTCCTGGTCGCCGGACAGCTCCAAGGTGATCTACGTCTGGAACGACGACGGCGGCAACCGTGGTGGTGAGATCCGCACCGCGAACCCGGACGGCACCGGCATCACGACGATCTGGACGCCACCGGCTGACGCCGCCGCCCGCCGCCCGCGCTACTCGTTCAACGGCAGCAAGATCGCGTTCCTCGTCGGCGACGACGGGATCGGGGGTGGTGGCACCTACGCGAACAAGGAGCTATGGACGGCGGACGACGACGGCACCAACGACTCGGCCATCGTGACGCTGATCAACGACGACCTGACCCAGTGCCAGTTCGGGTGGGCAAACCACTCGAACGTGCTTGCCTACTACGAGGGTGATGTGGGCGGCACGATCGGGGAGGTCATGCGGATCAACGCCGACGGCACTGGCTCGCTGGACCTCTCGCAAGACGGTGGCGTGGCGTTCAAGACGATCAGCGATCTGGCGTGGTCGTCGAGTGACGCGTTCGTCTTCTACACGCAGTACGAGTCCGGCGCGCTCGGGCTGGCGTTCTACATCCACCGGGCGGAGGCCGACGGGTCCGGCTCGGCGCTCATCGCCCCCACCCACGCCGCTGGCTCTCTGAACAACACGCTTCACTCCGTTTGGGTCTACCGCAACCGGCTCTGGTTTTTCGCCAGCGTGGGCGTACCGCGCCTCCTGCTCTCGTCCGTCTCGGTGAGCGGGACGGGCTATCTGGTCGGGCATGACGTCAGCACCAGCCCCACGCTGACGCAGTTCTTCGACGAGACGGGCTTCGAGAACCGATGAGGAGCGTAGACTCCCCGCAATGAGCAGAGCACTGATCCTCGAACCCGTCGTCAGCCAGGTGACGACCGCGAAGATCGCGAACCCGGTGGCGGTGCAGAGGGTCACCCAGGCGCTAGAGGTGATGGCCCATCAGTTCAGCGGCACGCCGACCGCGACCCCTGAGCAGCCACCCGGCTAATGGCTGCCATCCAAGCGAACATCTCGAAGGGCCGGGAGGTCGAGTTCTACAACCGGGTCGTCACGAACGACCCGACCAACAGCGCCCTGATCATGTTCGTGCTCGCCTCGGGCGGCGACGCGCTCGCGACGCTCCAGGATTACGACACCCTCTCCGCCGTCCTCGCTGGCCCCTCGAACGAGGTCACCAACTCGGGCTATGCACGCAAGGTGCTGACCAACGCAGACCTCGCGGCCTGGGCACCGGACGACACGAACAACTGGACGCTGCTGGTGCTGCCGCTCCAGACGTTCACGACGATCGGCGCGGGCGACACGTGGGACATCGTCGGGATCGGATACGACAACGACGCCACGGGCGGCACGGACGCGAACATCGTTCCGGTCACCTTCGCCGAGCTGCGCTACCAGGGCACCGCGATCTCGCCGCCCGGTGGCGGCAACGTGATCGTCGACTACAGCAACGGCTGGATCACAGCGACTTAGGGCAAAAAAAGGGGCACCCCCGAAGGGGCGCCCCTGGATGGATCTCAGCTGTCACGGATCATGGGCACCAATGGCAGCCCTCCTGATCCGTGTACTTCATGTACGCACCCGTCAGTGCCTGCCCTAGCTGGCTGCTCCAGGTCCAGGCGCTCTCGGGGATGATGAAGCCGTGGCTCTTGAGCCACGCCCTTGCGTTCGGCATGTTCGAGTAGAACGTGCTCTCCATGAACTGCAATGGGCCGCAAGCTCCTGACCCCTCGGTGTTGCAGACGAACCTGGTGGTCGTGTAGCACGCGCGACATTCGCGGTTGGAGGTGAACTCCAGGAAGTCGTACGTGCCGGGGAAGGGGCGTTGCGCGTACCGCATCGCCCGTGTCCAGTTGCTCGTCATGGGTATCTCGTACAGGAGCCGCCGGGTAGAAATACGAAGCAGCTCCGTGTGCAACCGGTGAGATGCTCTGGCGATCGTGCAGGATCGCTGCCAGGGCACCTCCCAGCACTTCTCATGGCGAGTGGCTCTGAGCCACTTGCCATCCCCGTTGAAGAACGCCACCACGGTGGCCGACTTGTGCTGCTGCTTGGCGAGCAGCGAGAGATCGACCTTCCAGGCCTTCTTCGTCAGGGCTGCGACGTTGGGCAATTTCAGTGCGGGCAAGACCCGCCCCGCTGCCTTCGTCGTCTTCACTTCCTTCAGCGTGACCGCGAACACGATCCCGTGGTCACGTTCCTTCGGTGCTGCCTGTGCCGCGCTTGGGATCAGCAAGACCCCGCACGCGACGATGAATAGTGAGAGCTTCAACTTCTCCTCCAGGTCAGGCTTCCCCGGCTTCCCGCTTCGGCGGGCACCGGCTGGTCGATCTGGGTCCGTCTGGATACCTCCTTTGTCGTTGACTGGTGAACCCTAAGGCCTGAGCGCGGATGAAGCCATCCGCTGCACAGGACTAATCTGTGCGCATGTCGATCGACATTCGCAAGGTCAGTGAGACGGCCACCTCGATCACGCTCGGCTGGGTGCCGGTGGCCGGAGCGGACGGGTATCGCTTCTACTCAGCGGGCGTCCTCCGCTCGAAGACGATGGACCCCTCGCGGGACAAGGTGCAGTTCTCCAAGGGGGCGGAGCCGTACCGGATCGAGGCGGTGATCCTGACCCCGATCGACGAGGGTGTCTATCCCGCCGTCGCGCCTCCCGCCTACAAGAAGGTCGCGCCTCGGGTGGCGTTCAAGCAGGGCGGCTCGGACGCGCGCTTCTGTACCGTCGGCCAGCCCGGAGTCGTCCAGGAAGGGGGCGCCCCTCCTGGTCACACGATCGACGAGTCCGGGGCGACCTACGACGAGAACGGCCTCTGCAAGAACGGGCTTCGCTCTGATGGCCCAGCGCTCACCGGGGCACGGGAGATCAACGGGCGTCCGTACTGCGAGTTGCCCACGATGGGCGATCCAACCAAGAACACGGGGAGCTGGCAGATATGAGCCTCAAGCCACTCGAATCACCGCCGCCGATCAAGGAGGGCGACGACAGGATCAACGAGCCGCCGGACTACGAACCGGTCGTCAACGAGAGCGAGCTGGAAGACACGGTCGACCTTGACGAGGACGACCACGATGACTCCTGACCAGCGCAAGCAGGCGCGCTACACGATCCGCCGCTACCTCGAACGCTGCGAGGACAACCGGGGTCGCATCCACTACTCGCAGATGAGGCCGCTGACGGCGCTGCTCGACCCGCCGACCTCCTCGTTCTGGACGGACTGCTCGGGGCTGGTGATCTGCGCCTACAAGTGGGCTGACTACTGGAACCCGTTCAAGGTCAAGGACCCCGGTGGCTACGGCTACACCGGCTACGGCAACACCGGCTCGATCCTGGCGACGAACAAGATGCGCCGCGTGCCCGCCGATCACAAGTGCTTCATCGGTGACATGGCCCTCTACGGCGACTCGCTCTACGACACCGAGCACGTCACGATCTGTCGTCAGGGCGGCACTCGGGCCACTTCGATCTGGACCTCGCACGGCTCAGAGATGGGGCCGTACCCCACCTACCTCCGCTACCGCTCCGACCTGATCGCGATCGTGCGCTCGGAGTCGCTTGCATGACGACGGGGGAGATGGTTTTCTGGGGGACGGTCGGCTTCTTCTCGCTGCTCGCGCTGCTCGTCTTCCTCCGGCTGACGTTACGTAAAGGGCCACCGCACTGGACGCAGATAAGGCTCGGCGTCTACATCGAACGGGTGCCCGATCTGGAGGAGGACGAAATTCCAACCAAGATCCTGCCTCCGAAACCGTGACGCCTGCCCAGTGGATTGTCTTGACCGGGACAATCTTCACCGGGATCGCGACGTGTCTCACCGCGTACGCTGCCGTTCGCAGGGCGAAGGCAGAGACGAACACCCAGGCTGAGATCGACTGTCTCGAACGCTTGCGCGTGGCGCGGAGGGAGGCAGACGAGGACGCCGCCGAGCTGTACAAGCTACGCCGCGAACGACGGGGGCTGACATGAAGAGTGGCCTGCTGTTCGCGCTCGCCGGGGTACTGGCCCTGCTCACGCTTGCGGGTGCGGTGGCTGCTGCCGCGATGATCGCCGACAACGACGACAACAGCGGGGCGCCCCTGGTCAATCTTGAGGGGACGGTGGATACGAAGGAGGATCTGCCGAAGACTGGCAACTCCAACGGTGACGCCTTCCTCGTCGAGGACAGCCTCCACATCTGGATCTGGGAGGACGGCAACCCAGAAGATCCGAACGACGACGTCTGGGTAGACGGAGGCTCGATCCAGGGACCACCCGGACCGCAAGGACCCGAGGGGCCAGCGGGGTCACCGGGTCCGGCGGTGGCGGGGGCGACTGGGCCAGCGGGTGCCGACTCGACGGTGCCTGGTCCCGAGGGTCCTCCAGGACCAGTCGGTGCAGAAGGCCCACCTGGCGAGAGCCTCGAAGGGCCACGCGGACCAGCGGGGCCAGAAGGCCCAGTGGGACCAGCAGGAGCAGA
>Ga0065705_10104712_pt1 | contig 11799 bp, 13 predicted proteins | sample SwibulcommuniRL2_FD_59092 | JGI IMG/M metagenome (GOLD analysis project Ga0065705, IMG submission 59092) | Bulk soil microbial communities from switchgrass field near Rose Lake, East Lansing, Michigan, USA - RL2 Bulk Soil v2 (version 2) | ecosystem: Environmental > Terrestrial > Soil >... | reverse complement strand
AAGCGATTTCACACGAACCTGCCGATGGCGTGAAGAGCGGATTTGTAATCGGCGTTGTCCAAAATGGATATATGCTCGGCGAGCGCGTCATACGCCCTGCGTTGGTTAGAGTAGCACAATAGAATAAACATCCGTCATTGCGAACCCGAAGCGAAGCTGGCGTAAGTTGCCCTGCGTAGCGAGTGGCGAAGCAATCTCCTCTTTCAATATTGAGATTGCTTCGCGAAGAGCGCTCGCAATGACGCAATAACATTGGAGAACTTGTATTATGGCAAAAATCATTGGTATTGATCTAGGCACGACCAACTCTGTCGCCGCGGTGATGCAGGGTGGCGAGCCGATCGTGATCCCCTCTGCGGAGGGCGAGCGACTCGTCCCATCTGTCGTGGCGGTAAACAAAAATCATGAACGACTGGTCGGACGCGTGGCACGCAATCAGGCAATCACGAATCCGCAGAACACGATTTTTTCTGTCAAGCGTTTCATGGGACGCAAAGCCGGCGATGCGGAGGTGGAACGTACGAAGAAACGCGTCCCATATGCCATCAATGAGGCACCAAACGGTGACATCCGCGTGACCCTGGATGAGAAGGAATATAGTCCGCCTGAAGTTTCGGCAATGATCTTAGCCAAAATGAAACGCGATGCGGAAGCCTATCTCGGCGAGACCATTACACAGGCAGTGATTACGGTTCCTGCGTATTTCAATGATGCGCAGCGTAATGCGACCAAGGATGCTGGCAAGATCGCGGGTCTCGAGGTTTTGCGCATAATCAATGAGCCGACGGCTTCTTCCCTGGCATATGGGTTGGATAAAAAGAAAAATGAAATTATTGCCGTCTATGATTTGGGCGGCGGTACATTTGATATTTCAGTTCTCGATGTAGGTGACGGCGTCTTCCAGGTTCGCGCCACGAGCGGCGATACCTTCCTTGGCGGTGATGATTTTGACCTGCGCGTGATGGATTACCTCATCGAGCAGTTCAGGAAGGATAACAGCATTGATCTTCACAATGATCGCCAGGCCTTGCAGCGTTTGAAGGAAGCTGCCGAAAAGGCGAAGATCGAGCTTTCGACGACGATGCAGACCGAGATCAATCTTCCGTATTTGACTGCGGATGCAAGCGGACCCAAACACCTGGTGATGACCCTCAGCCGTGCCAAATTGGAACAGTTGACCGCAGACCTCGTCGACCGGACCATTGCGCCCCTTAAACAAGCCTTGTCTGATGCTGGTTTGACCGCCGGTGACATCAACGAAGTGGTGATGGTGGGCGGCATGACGCGTATGCCCGCTGTGCAGGATCGTGTCCGTGCCTTTTTTGGCAAGGAGCCTCATAAGGGAGTAAATCCTGACGAGGTTGTTGCGATCGGTGCGGCGATCCAGGCGGGTGTTCTCGGTGGCGAGGTGAAAGATATCCTGCTCCTCGACGTGACGCCGCTCACTCTCTCGATTGAAACATTGGGCGCCGTTGCCACGCCTCAGATCGAACGCAACACGACCATTCCGACTCGCCGCAGTCAGATCTTTTCCACCGCCAGCGATAGCCAGACACAAGTGGAAATCCATGTCCTGCAGGGGGAACGTCCGATGGCAGTGGATAACAAGTCGCTGGGCAAATTCATTCTGGATGGAATCCCGCCCGCACCGCGCGGCGTGCCGCAGATCGAAGTGACTTTTGATATTGATGCAAATGGCATTTTGAAAGTCACCGCCAGCGATAAGGCAACCGGGCGATCCCAGCATATTACGATCACTGCCTCTTCGGGTCTCTCTGACAGCGAAGTGGAGAAAATGCGCAAGGATGCCGAGGCGCACGCCGATGAGGATCGCAAACGCCGCGATTTGATCGAAGCCCGTAATCACGCAGATAATACCGTCTATGCCGCAGAGAAGGCACTGCGGGAGTTCGGCGAGAAAGTGCCTGCCGATGTGAAATCGGAAGTTGAAGCAAAACTCGCCGATGTGAAGAGCATTGCCCAGAGCGATGACGTAGATACTATCAAAACCGCAACCCAGGCATTGAGCGAAGCCATTCAGAAGATTGGTGGTGCTGTGTACCAGGGAGAGGCCGCTCCTGAAGGTGCGCCAGGACCAAATCCGGAGGCAGGTCCCGATGTCGTGGAAGGTGAAGTAAAGGAATAACGTCATTGCGAGGAGCGTTTGTCGCGACGAAGCAGTCTCATTGTTATTGGGGAGATTGCTTCGACATTCGCTATCGCTCAGTCTCGCAATGACGAAAGATAATTATGAGTAATCGCGATTACTACGATATCCTCGGAGTTGGACGGAACGCCGGCGATGACGAGATCAAAGCCGCGTTCCGTAAGCTCGCGCGCCAGTACCACCCCGATGTAAGCAAGGAAGCGGACGCCGAGGAAAAGTTCAAGGAGATCAATGAGGCGTATGGCGTGCTCTCCGATTCTGAGAAACGCGCCCGTTATGATCGCTTTGGCAAGGAAGGCCTGGGTAGCATGGGGGGTGGGTTCCATGACTACACCGCGGACTTCAGTGACATCTTCGAAGAGCTGTTCGGCGGCTTTGGTTTTTCCACAGGACGGCGTTCACGTCGTTCTCCGCGCCGCGGGCAGGATATGCAGATGCAGGTCACGCTGACCTTTGAAGAAGCGGTCTTTGGCGTCGAAAAGGATATCGAATTCGAGCGGGATGAAACCTGTTCGCGTTGCAGTGGCTCAGGCGCGGAACCCGGGACAACCCCCATGAGGTGCCCGACCTGTAATGGACAGGGTGAAGTGCGTCAGGTCCGTCAAACATTCCTGGGACAGATGGTTCAATCGGCGCCCTGTCCCACGTGTAACGGCCGCGGGGAGACGATTTCCAATCCCTGCAATACATGTCGCGGCGGCGGGCTGGAGCGCAAAAGCGTCAAGAAGAAAGTGCAAATCCCAGCCGGTGTGGATGGTGGCACACAGATCCGCCTGGCAGGGGAGGGCGGACCTGGTACCTTAGGCGGTCCGAACGGCAGCCTGTTCCTGGTGCTGGATGTGCGACCGCACAAATTCTTCAGGCGTCGCGAGAATGACATCATCCTGAACCTGGATATCAATGTTGCACAGGCGGTACTTGGCGCGGAAGTGGAGATCCCAACCCTGGATGGCAATGAGAAGTTAAAAGTCCCTGCGGGCACACAACCTGGAAAAGTTTTTACGATCCGCGGCAAAGGTGTACCTTTCCTGCGACGTAAGGATCGCGGCAATCAAATGGTGATTGTGAATGTCGCCATTCCTCAAAAGCTCACAAAGGAACAGCACGAGTTGTTTGAAAAGCTGGCCGAAAGTTTGGGCACAACGGTTAAGCCGCAGGAAAAGGGATTTTTGGACTGGCTGAATGAAGCCTTCGGTGGCTAGCTGCCACAGATCGGTCGCCATCGTCGGTGGCAAAATACTGTCTTAACTATGAGAATCGTCATTTGACGATTCTCTTTTTTTATCATATAATACTGAATACTTGAGCAATTATTCATATATTTATTATGTTACTCAAAGAACAAACCTTTACTCACCTGGCTGACCTATTCAGCGCCCTCAGCGACCCAACCCGGCTGCGGATCATCTCCGTTTTGCTGGAAGGTGAAATGAATGTCGGCGATATAGCTGCCAAGCTTACGATGACCGAGTCAGCCGTCTCCCATCAATTGCGCGGACTTCGCCAAATGCGCCTCGTCCGCAGTCGTAAGGATGGTCGCCAGGTTTTTTACACCATCGATGATGACCATGTCGCAAAACTCTATCGCATGGGACTCGAACACGTTGACCATGGATGATTCAATGCAACCCTTCTTGAAATACTTTCTCGTTGTCTACTATATTTTGTTTTTCCTGTTTGCCATGATCCTACCCACCTATCGAGTATGGAAGAACACAGGGGTTAATCCGTATAAACTAGGCAAAACCGATTCCGCGCTTGACTACATTGGTAAACTCTTTCGTATAACCCTGATCGCCTGTGCGCTTGTGGTAGTTGCTTTCGCACTCCTGCCTTCAGTTTATGAGCGGTTGCTTATTGTGCCGTATCTGGAGAATGCTCTTTTCGTTTGGATTGGTATGGCAGTGCTTCTGTTTTCACTGGGCTGGGTAGTTCTGGCGCAATCGCACATGCAGAAATCATGGCGTATAGGAATTGATGAAAATGTGAAAACCGAGCTTGTAGAGGGCGGTTTATTCAGAGTCTCTCGTAATCCGATCTTCCTTGGCATGCGTCTGATGTTGTTTGGCATGTTTCTTATTTTGCCGAACGCCGTCATGTTTGTAATATGAGTTGCACGCGAAATACTCATTCAAATCCAGGTGCGCCTGGAAGAGGAATATCTCACACGTATTCACGGTGATTCCTACCTAGCCTATCAAAGACACGTTCGCCGCTGGATATAGGAACTGAAATGCAGCAAACTCACTCACATTCACACACCCATTCTCATTTGCGCGAAGCGGCTCAAAGTACAACTTCCCGTCTTTCACTGTCGCTCGTCCTGACGCTGGCGTTTGTCGTCATCGAGGCGAGTGCAGGATATTTCGCGAACAGTCTCGCTCTTCTCACCGACGCAGCGCATAACCTCACCGATGTGATTGCGCTTGGATTAAGCTGGTTCGCCATTCGTCTCACATCCCAGCCAGCCAACGCCCGCAAAACCTATGGCTATCACCGTGCCGGGATCTTGGTTGCGCTATTGAATTCCACAACTCTGGTCTTGATCTCCATCGGGATCTTTTATGAGGCATATCATCGTTTCGCTTCGCCTCCAGAAGTTCAATCTGGTATTCTCATTGGCGTGGGTCTGGTCGCGGTTGTGATCAATCTTGTCACCGCGCTGCTGGTCCATCGCGGCAGTGAAAGCGACCTCAACCTGCGCTCGGCATTCGTCCATTTGATGGGGGATGTGATCTCAACTGTTGGGGCGGTCATCGCGGGTATCATCATCTATTTCACGGATGCCAACTGGCTGGATCCGCTTGTGAGCGTATTGATCGGTTTTTTGATCCTCTACAACGCCTGGGGAATCTTGCGGGAGACGGTGGATATTCTGCTCGAATCCACGCCGCGCGACGTGGATATCAAAAAGATGGTCCACGAAATTACAGAGGTGGATGGCGTTCTTGGCGTTCATGATCTCCATGTCTGGAGCCTTACACAAAATCTGCGCACCATGTCCGCTCACATTCTCACCGAGGATATCTCGGTCAGCGCCGGGACTGAAATTCAGGGTCGCATCAACGAATTGGTCTATCACCGCTATAATATTTCCCACGCTACACTCCAACTGGAGTGCGTGGACTGTGATCCCAAGTCGCTGTATTGCCGTATTTGATCGGATCATGATCTGTTTCCATTATGATCAAGTTGCTGGCAAATCCTGATTAAGAATAAGCTTCATGCCTTCAATCGATTCCGTTGTATTCGTGGCCCTGGGCGGAGCGCTTGGCTCCGTCCTTCGTTATCTCCTGGGCACATGGACGCAAACCGTCAGCAAGAGCATTGATTTTCCCTACGGCACTCTCCTCGTAAATCTCATAGGATGCTTTGTGATTGGTTTTCTCGCCCAGCTTGCCGAGACACGCGGCGTATTTAACCCTGAATCCAGGGCATTTGTATTCGTTGGAATTCTGGGTGGATTCACCACCTTTTCCTCCTTCGGAAATGATACGATCAATCTGCTGCGCGACGGTGAGACCCTGAATGCTTTGGCAAATGTCGGCGCCAATGTTATATTCGGTCTCATGCTGGTCTGGTTGGGACGAACACTTGCCTATTGGATTTGGAGATAGCCATGCAACTTCCACAGGAAGGGACATTGTTGCGCGTGTTCATCGGGGAAGCCGATAAACATGAGGGCAAACCTTTGTATGAATGGATCGTGTTAAAAGCGCGCGAACAGGGACTCGCCGGCGCCACGGTTTTGCGTGGCATGATGGGATTCGGTGCGAAGACGCGTCAGATCCATACGTTTCGGTTTGATACCCTCTCTGAAGATCTGCCGATCATCGTCGAGATCGTCGACACTTCTGAAAAGCTTGACGAGTTCCTGGAGCTGATCCAACCGCACATCCAGGCGGGATTGGTTACTTTGGAAAAAGCACAAGTCAAGTTTTACCATTTTGGGCAATGAAACGATTGCTGCTTAAAATCTGGCGCGAGCTACCCTATTGGCTTCAGCTGATCCTATCGCGATTCATCCGTCCATTATTCCAGGTGGGGGTGACGGCTGTGATTTTCGATTCCGAGAATCGGATACTGCTTGGCAAATCCACCTATCAAAAATTTCATCCCTGGGGCATGCCTGGTGGCGGCTTGGAGTACGGCGAAAATGCAGAGGAAGCCGTAGTCCGTGAGGTTTTCGAGGAGACAAGTCTGGTTGTGAAGCTCGAAAGACTTCTTATGGTTAAAACCTTCGCGCCGGATAAATTTATCCTGTACTACTTTTGTACCATTCAAGGCGGCGATTTCCAACCCAGCGATGAAGTGTCCGAAGCAGCATTCTTTGCACTCGATCGACTGCCGGATATTCGTCCCAGGGATCATGATGTGCTCAAACAACTCTATGAAATAATGGAAATCCATAAACATGAACTGGCTTGAAGTTTCCATGGTCGTGAACGGTGAATTGGCTGAGGCAGTCGCGGATGTATTCGCTCGTTTTGCCTATAGTGGTGTGATGATGGAGCAGGGTGTGAAATACAACGATGAGGAAGATGCGGGCACGCCGACAGGTCCAATCACGGTCCGCGCCTATCTGGAGATGGACGAGAAGATCGAAGAAACGCGCCAGAAGCTCGAGGAGTCCCTATATTATCTGGGCATGATCCAGCCTCTGCCTTCCGCCACGTACAAGCAGGTGGAGGACCAAAACTGGATGGAGGCATGGAAACAGCACTACAAGCCAATCCTGATTGGCAAGCGACTGGTCATCGTCCCGGCATGGATGGATTCTCCCGACCCCGAACGCGTCGCGATCAAGATTGACCCCGGTATGGCGTTCGGCACCGGGACGCATCCCACTACCCAACTATGCCTGGAATTGATGGAAAAGGAATTTACCGCCCGCCATCCATCGCAGATCATCGATGTCGGTTGCGGTTCCGGAATCCTTTCCATCGCCGCGATCAAGTTGGGTGCAGAAAAAGCCCTGGGCGTGGATATCGACGCTGGATCTGTGAAAAACTCGCGCGAGAACGCTGATTTCAATGACGTTGGCGAGGAGTTCATTCTCGGTGTAGGCTCGGTGGCAGAGATCAGGAATGCACAGTTCGCATTCGACCGGGCGCCTCTTGTGATCGCAAATATTCTTGCTCCCGTGATCGTCCGACTCTTCGAGGCGGGTCTTGCGGACCTCATCGAAAACCATGGTGCCATCATCCTGAGCGGAATCCTGCAGGAGCAGGAGGGACGTGTCGTCGATGCAGGCCGGGCAAAAGGTCTACACATGAACGACAGAGAACAGATCAATGATTGGGTCGCGCTTACAATGAGTCGCTGAGCCACCGCTCCCCATGATGTACTACCGAATTCGTGAGACATACTGCTAAAATTGCGCTTACAAATTTTGTTGAAGGAGAGAGAGATGAGACGCAATCATAGAGTCTTTCTTATTGTTACATTTCTTGTCCTGGCGGCTTTGTCCTGTCAGCTGGGGACAGCCCTTGGAGGGGGAACACCTGAAGCGACGGGCACCAATGCTCCCGAGCAGGGAAACGTAATTTTGGAGGATGATTTTTCCTCTTCCGACTGGGGGACAGGTACAGATCCGGATAGTTCCCTGGAATACGCGAACGAAGCCCTGCAAATGATTATTTTCACCAAAAACTATTTTGTGTGGAGCGTACCGAACGATGAAGATTACAATAGTACCCATATGGAGGTGACCGCCACCAACAACAATTCCGATCCCACGACCGCTTTTGGGATCATTTGCCACCAGCAAGTGACCAGTGATTCGTTCTACTACTTTGCCATTACGCCCGCCGGTCAATATGCAATCGCAAAAGCCGCCGCGCCACAGAAAGATGTGTTCCTGACGAACAATAACCAGTGGCAGTATTCAGATTTTGTACAAGCTAACGCTCCTTCCTATCGCATTGGTGCAGACTGCGGCAACGGAACCCTGACGTTGTATGTTGACGGTCAACAGGTCGACTCTGTCTCGGATACCACGTACACCGATGGTGGCGTGGCGCTGTTTGTTTGGAGCGGAGAAGATGTGGCTTCGGCAAATGTGACGTTTGATGATTTCTTAATGAAAGAATTGCCCTGATCGAAATACAATTTAGCGTTGAGAAATCCTGTGTCACCTTTTCTGGCACAGGATTTTGCGAATAAGGAGAATGAAATGAAAAATAAGCTTCAAATCTTATTGGCAGTAACATCCCTGGCTCTTGCCGCATTGGCATGCCAGGCAGTAACAGGTGGTTCGGCCGTCCCTGCCACAGAATCGGGTGTCCCGATGATTGAAAATACTCTTCCCCCGGCTGATACGGATGTCCCATTGCCGACAGAGACCGAAGAGCCGCCGGTTGCTTCCGATGTGCTTTTTGATGATGACTTCACCTCCGGCGGCAGGGAAAGTTGGGGTACCGGAACCGATGCAGACAGCTCTGTCGAGTACGTGGACGATGCCTTGAATATTCAGTTGTTTACTGACAATTATGTGGTATGGACGTACCCCAACGAAACGGAATACGAAAATATCCACATGGAAGTGACAGTGATCAATAATGGGACTGACTCGGATACAGCGTTTGGTTTCTTTTGCTATAAACAGTATCCCATTGATGATTCACGTTATTATTTTGCGGTGACTCCGAACGGCCAGTATGCAATTGGTAAGGCTGCTTTGGCTCAGGACGATGTCTTCCTGACGAACAATAATGAGTGGGCTGACTCAGAGTTGATCGCAAAGGACGCGCCTTCTTATCGCCTCGGCGCGGACTGCGGCAATGGCACGTTAACCTTGTATGTTGATGGTCAGCAGATTGATTCCGTATCGGATTCCACGTACACTAATGGTAGTATCGCCTTGTTTACATGGAGCGGCAAGGATATTACCACGGTGAACGTAACCTTCGATGATTTCCTGATGACACAATTGCCATAGGCTTTTTGGCCACGCTAAACCCTGCACTCGTTCGAGCGCAGGGTTTAGCGTGAGAGTCGTTCAAACCGAATGACTGTCGAACTGGAGAAAGAGTTCTACCTATGTCACAGTCCCATGAACCGCTACAGATGAAGGATCAACCTGCTTCGGCGAGACCGGTCCGGTCAAGGTCGCCCTGGCTTTTTTTGGGCTTGGCGGCAGGATGTGTCGCGATCATTTGTCTGGGGATCGCAGTGGCGGGAGCGTTCGTTTTCACTTCCACGCAGTCGAAGGATTGTGTGCCTGCGACTTCTGCACAGAGCTCTGCAGTCAATCCTCAAAGGCACGTCCTGTTCGCGGACGACTTTTCGGACACCGGTGTGTGGAGTATTTCCAGCGAGCCGGATCAATCCATCCAATATTTGGATGATGGCTTGAACATGAAGATAAATCTCCCCAAATCGTTGATCATTAGCAGTCCCAACATTGAAACCTATGAAAATGTCCATCTGGAAGTGACTGTGACTAACCACAATAGCGATCCGCAAGCTTTATTTGGTCTTTTCTGCAACCAGCAGCAGGACACGGGCGCCCTTTACGCATTTGCAGTTGCTCCTTATGGTATATATAGTATTGTCAGGATGGTTCCTCATGAGTGGACATTTCTGAGCAAGGACTGGGAAATTTCGGATCAAATTGCGGAGAATCGATGTTCCTACCGCGTTGCAGTCGACTGTGGCGCGGACGGAGCTTTAACGTTATATGTCGACGGACAGCGGATTCTCTCAGTTACGGATACTACCTATACATCTGGAAGTGTGGGGTTGCTCAGTTGGACTGGTAGTTCTGTTGACCACTTGGATTACACCTTTGATGACTTTCTTGTGACTGAGCTGCCTTAGCGGTTCGCGTGTGATACTGGCGGCCATCCTGCGCTCCAATGAAACGCAGGATTTTTTAATTCATATACTGAAATTATGTGCTATTATTCAACAAACATGGATCGCCGCAAACTCCTTCTCTACCTGCTTTTGAATGTGTTCATTTCAGCATGCGTGACTGGAGCGATCCTGTTCTGGTATGACCGCAATTACCGCTCGGCGGCTCTTTCGCCGCTTCAGCCTGCTCCGCTGACTAACAATCTGTCGGCAGCCCAACCGACCCTAAATCCGCAGGTGGATATCCCGGTGGAGGTTGTCAGTGTGATCGGTGCAGGGACGCTGACAGCTGAATGGGTGGTGGTCGCCTATAAAGGCGAAGACCAGCTCAACCTGGCGAATTGGGAGTTGAGAGACGAAGACCGGCATGTCTTTGTTTTCCCGCAAATTGTCCTGCATAAGGATGGCGCCGTGCAGGTGCACACATCCACAGGTACGAATACAGTTATCGATCTCTATTGGAACGCCAGCGATCCTGTCTGGGAGTCCGGCGAGAAAGCGGAATTGTATGATCCGAGCGGAAACCTGCGAGCAGTCTATAAGGTGCCTTAGTGGCTCCGGTGGTTGAGTAGGTCGAATGTTTTTCTCGACCGTATCGAAACCACCACTTTCAAATAGAAACTATGACTCAAGCACTCTACCGTAAATACCGGCCCAAGGCGTGGGACGAAGTGATGGGGCAGGACCACATCGTCACGACCCTCAGGAATGCCATCGCTGCAGATCGCGTGGCGCACGCCTATCTCTTTGCGGGCTCGCGTGGGACGGGGAAGACAACACTCGCCCGCCTTCTGGCGAAAGCCGTCAATTGCCTGAATCCCGAGCTGGCGAAGCGCCCCGATAACGAGTGCGAGAATTGCAAAGCGGTCAACGAGAATCGTTTTCTCGATCTGATTGAAATCGATGCCGCATCCAACACCTCCGTCGACGATGTTCGCGACCTGCGCGATAAGATTAATTTTTCACCATCGCAGGGCAGGTCCAAGATCTACATCATTGACGAAGTCCATATGCTTTCGACAGCGGCGTTCAATGCTCTTCTAAAGACCCTCGAAGAACCGCCGCCCCATGCAATTTTTGTCCTGGCAACAACCGAGATACACAAGATCCCCGCGACGGTATTGTCGCGTTGTCAGCGTCACGAGTTCCGGCGCGTTCCCGTGGAAGAGATCGTGAATAACCTCAAGAAGATCGTCAAAGCCGAAAAGTTTCAGGCAGATGACGATGCGCTCATTCAAATCGCGCGTCAATCTGCAGGTGGAATGCGGGATGCGATTTCCCTGCTCGATCAGCTTTCGTCCACAGGTGACAGGATCACGCTCGCCCTCGCACAAACGGTACTTGGCACTGCCACCAGTCAAACTGTGCTGGATGTTCTTTCATCGATCAACGATCACGATCCCGCTCACGGACTGGAATCCATTCACAAGGCGCTCGACGCCGGAGCCGATCCGCGCTCGTTGGCTCGTCAGATCGTTGAATACCTGCGTGGGCTGATGCTTATCCAGATGGGCAATGCCAATCAGGTCGAAGCCACAGCAGATGTCAAGAAGCAGATGGGATCGCATGCCCGGTCATTCACCACAAGCGAAGTGCTTCGCATGATGAAAGCCTTCAATAGTGCCGCCACGGATTTGCGCGGCGGCTGGCAGCCATCTCTGAGCCTTGAGCTTGCGCTCGCAGAGGTTCTGGACGCACCCAATGAGCCCGCCTCTCAAATCGCTACCTCGGCTCGACCCAAGCCTCAGCCCGCCGCAGATACTCCTCAGAGCCCC
>Ga0065705_10104711_pt1 | contig 11803 bp, 12 predicted proteins | sample SwibulcommuniRL2_FD_59092 | JGI IMG/M metagenome (GOLD analysis project Ga0065705, IMG submission 59092) | Bulk soil microbial communities from switchgrass field near Rose Lake, East Lansing, Michigan, USA - RL2 Bulk Soil v2 (version 2) | ecosystem: Environmental > Terrestrial > Soil >... | reverse complement strand
GCGCAATACAACGCCTCTCTGGGTGACAGGTCGAATGAGACTTCTGGCAGGGCGATCATCGCGAGACAGAAGGAAGGCGATGTAGCGAACTTTCATTACACAGACAACTTTGCCCGTTCCAAGCGGTATTTCGGTCGCCTGCTGGTGGACCTGATACCGAAGATTTACGACTCCAAGCGCATAGCGCGCATCGTGGCCGAGGGCGGGGAGACAGATCAGGTCATCATCGACCCAGAACAGCAACAAGCTGTGATGACGATATCCGAGGGCGCATCTTCCTACAACCTCAACGTCGGGCGCTACGACGTGATGGTGACGGTGGGACCTTCCTACACCACAAAGCGGCAGGAAAATGCCGAGATGATGGCTAAGATACTGCAAACGACACCGCAGTTGTGGCCGATAGTGGGCGATCTTATGGTGAAGGAGATGGACTGGCCGGGGGCGCAGAAATTCTCCGAGCGGCTGGCGATTCTTCTGCCGCCGCAGATCAAGCAGGCCGAACAGGGCAAGCAACCGCTTCCGCCACAGGCCGTTCAAGCCGTTCAGCAGGCCCAGATGGCAATGCAGGCCGTGCAGCAGAAGGCACAGGAACTTTCACAGGTTGAAGCGAAGCTCAAGGATGAGGCGACCAAGACCGCTGTTGAGAAAGCCGCTCTGGAGGAAGCCAGAACTCAGCTACAGGCTGAGAAAAGGGTTCTGGATGCGGAATATCAGAAGCTCGTGGCCCAGCTACAGGCGAAGCTATCAGAGGCTGCGTGCGCCGAAGCACAGGGGGCCGCAAGCAAGGCACAAGAGACTCTGGACCGGGTAGGCACCCCGGCACCAGAAGGCGGCACGGAATACTTGCAGGCGACCGAGATGAACGCAAGGCTGGTTCAGATGATGGCCCAGGTTCTCCAGAATACCACCGCGCCCAAGCAGAAAAACGCCAGGATCATAGAGAACCCGGACGGTTCGTTCACCATGCAGGCCGTTGAGACGGTTCAGTAATGGCTGACGACGTAACCTATACCTCGACCAATCCCGCAGGTCCGCCGGATGCCTTGAAACAGGCGACGGACGAGCACGCCACAAGGGGGCACATGCCTCTTGTGAAGCTCGCCTATTCTGCCGATGGCGACGCGACCCATATCCCTGCTGATGTTAATGGTCTTGATGTAGATGTAACACGGGTTCCGGCCATAGGGGTCAGTTCAAGCATTGCCATCGGCGTCTCCAGCGCCCCGATTACTGACGTGCGGGTGAGTAGCGGGGCGCTGTCTGTTTCGAGCATCGCAGCGGTTGGCGTATCGAGCATACCTGCTGTTGGCGTGTCCTCGATGGTGTTGCATGACGTGCGTATCTCAAGTGGCGCTGTAAACGTATCGAGCATTGCCGCCGTAGGCGTATCGAGTTCCGTGGCAATCGGCGTCTCGTCGGTCGCAACGCACGGCGTCACTCAGTCTGGTGGATGGTCGATAGGAGTAAGTTCTGCGCCGATTACCGATGTTCGCGTATCTAGCGGCGCTTTGAGCGTTTCTAGCATCGTGTCCATAGGCGTGAGTTCCGTGCCTGCCATCGGCGTCAGTTCTATGGTGTTGCATGATGTGCGCGTCAGCAGCGGAGCATTGAACGTATCGAGCATAGTTGCGGTGGGAGTTTCAAGTATTCCCGCCATTACGCAGGGTGGCGCTTGGGCGATTTCCGTGAGTTCGATTACGCAGGTCACAAGCGTTGCCACTTCTACTCAGTCCGCCACCGCATCCAACTTTGCCACTTTCACCGCAGCAGGTGGACTCAAGAACTACGTTCTCGGATACAGCGTATTCAACACCAGCAGCACGTTTGCAATGGTCGATCTCAGGGATGGCACAGCGGGGGCGGTGTTGTGGTCGATCCCCGTCCCAGGTGGTGGGGGCGCTAATCTTGCCAATGCAATGCCGATATTCAAGACCGGAGTCAGCACGGCTCTGGCTTATGACGCAGACGTTGCGGTGTCAACGATCTATATGAGCATCAGCGGGTTTCAGTCAGCATGAAAGCAGCCATTGAGGGCAAAGACCGGCTGGATAGGATTCGAGCCAATATGAAGCGGCGACTCCCGAGGCTTGTTGGGATGCCTTCTCATGGGCGCTCGATAGCTATTTGCGGCTACGGGCCTTCTCTTGCCGAAACGTGGCAAGACGTAAAGCTCTGCGATGACGTGCTAACGGTTTCTGGAGCGCATGACTTTCTGATCGAGCGCGGCATCATTCCGACCTATCACCTAGAGTGCGACCCGAGGGAATACAAGGCGGACTTTCTGACTCCGCACAAAGGCGTGAAGTACCTCATAAACGCTCAGTGTCATGACTCGATGTTCAAGAAGCTAAAGGGTTTTGACGTGACCGTATGGTTTGGTTACTGCTACGACGAATCAGACGTATTTGCCGTTGAGCTATTCAAGAACGAAGGCAATTACATCATTCTCGGCGGCGGGACCACATCAGGCATGAGGGCGTTCGCGGTCGCAAGAGAATACGGATACCGGAACTTCGAGGGTCATGGTCTGGATTGTTGCTATGGCGAGACTCAGTGGGCCGGTCCTCATGGAGACAGGCAACACAGAACGGTCAAGGTGGAGGTCAATGGCCGGACCTTCACTACTTCCAACCTGATGATGCAGGCGACGGACGATTTTTTCACCATCATGGGGCAGATGCGCTGCCGGTTTGTGATTCATGGCGGCGGCCTGCTAGAAGAACGGTTGAAGATATACAACAAGGACCCGTACAAGGCTGTTTCAAAGTCGTGGTGGAAGCCACTGGACTTTACCATCCTGCCGAGTCTACCAACCCCGGTTTTATGGGGCTATCAACTGAGTTGGATGCGTGACCACTGAAACTTTTACTACTGCCGGTCAAGCCCTGTGGGTCGCGCCCGCTGGCGTCTCTACTGTTCAGGTAGAGCTATGGGGTGCTGGTGGTGGGGGTGGTGGAAACAACACTACTTCAGACGGTGGCGGCGGTGGGGGTGGTGGCCGCTATGGGAAGCTCAACGCCTATGCCGTCACCGCAGGTTCTACCTACACCTACAACGTAGGGACAGCGGGGGCCGGGGTATCAGGAACCACGGGAACCGCAGGCGGGGCTACCTGGTGGCGTTCTGCGGCTGATTTTCAGGTCAACGGTGGTGCCCCTGGTTCGGGTGCGTTTAACCCCACGACGCCGAGAGCAGCAGGGGCGGGGGCAACTACCGGGGCCGGTACATTTGATGTTGCGAACAACGGCGGGGATGGCGGCGCTGGCGTCAACAACAATTCAGGCGGCGGTGGTGGTGGCGGTGGTTCCGGGGGCGATACCACCGCTGGCGGCACTGGTAGTGCTGGAACGGCGGGTGCGGGCGGTGCGGGCGGTGGTGCCGGAACGACCAACGGCGGCATCGGTGGTGTCGGTGGTTCGGGAACTGCTGCCGGTAACGCTCCGGTATCGGGAAATGGCGGCGGAGGTGGTGGGTCCGGTGAGGGAACGCAAGCAGGCGGGGCTGGTGCGGTAGGAAAGATCATTCTCAATTACACAGCAGCGCAGCCAGCCTTTTCTACCACCAAGTTTCTAGCCCTTCTGGGGATAGGCACCTGATGTTGATGCTACTCATGAGCATGGCGCGTTCGGGCGTAGAACCTCCGACCCCGCCAGAGGTTCAGGGACCGCCCATAGGCGGCGGGTATCCGTTCACCGGGATCATCCCAAGGACCAGCGAGGACAGGACCGAGAGAGTCCGCAGGGAGCGCATCAAATACGGAATCATCCCGGATGACGTTCCGGCCAAGGCTTCCGCGATCATCGAAGCAGAGGTTGAGCGACAACTTGAGATTCTGGACCGCGAGGACGAGATTGAAGAATTGAAGCTCGCGTTTCACGTGAAACGTGTTCGCTACCAGAAGGTTTACGAGGAATACTATCGCGCGTATCTCGATGCTCTTATGACATTGGAGATGCGAGATTACTTTCAACGACAGCGGCGCAAGCGCCTGATGGTGTTTGTGCTCATGAATTCCTAACCCGAAAGGGAGCATTTTATGGCAGACGCACCTTTAGAAACCCCGGCAGTAACACCGGAAGCCCCTGTTACGCCCGAGACTCTGGCCCCGGAACCCAAGCCAGAGACACCGCCGCGCCAATACACTCAGGCCGAAGTGGATGAGATTGTTGGCAAGGTGAAAACGAATGCACGCAGGAGAGCGGAAGAACTGAGACGCGACCGGGAAGTGTTCAAGCGGATGGCGTTTGAGAAAACTGCCTCACCGCCCGCACCACCGCAAGCACCAGTTCAGACAGAAGAACCGAAACTTGAACAGTTCCAGTCATACGACGATTACGTGAAAGCAATGGCAAAGCACGAAGCCGGAAAACACGTAAAGGAGATGACTGAGGCCGAACGCAAGGAACAGCAGCAGGCCGCCCAACGGCAGCAGGCTCAGAAAGTCCTTATCGAACATCAGGCGAGGCAAGCAAAGGCGACGGAGAAATACGAGGACTACGAAGAAGTAGCCTTCGGCAATCCCCACATGCCTGAGCACATGGTGAGAGCCATTATCGAGTCTGAAACCGGCCCCGAACTGGCCTACTGGCTTGGCAAGAACCTGGCCGAGTCTGAACGGATTTCAAAACTGTCACCCATTCTCGCGATCAAGGAATTGGGCAAGATCGAAGCTAAGTTGGAGGCTCCTCCCCCCGTTCCCGCAAAACCATCGAGTGCGCCAGCGCCCATTGTGCCTATTGGCGGAAAGGCTGGTTCACCCACCTCTGACGAACCATCGGAAAAGGACCCGATAGGGGTGTGGATCGCCAAACGCAACAAGCAAGTGCATGGGAAGCGCGCGTTTTAACAATTTCTTATAAGGATACGCAAACGTGGCGAACACGTTACTAACGATTGACATGATAACCCGTGAATGTTTGCGGCTTGCTCACGAAAAAGCAACATTCCTCGGGACCATCAATCGTCAATTTGATGACTCATTCGGGCGGTCTGACGGCAAGATCGGGGATACGCTCCGTATCCGGTTGCCATCGCAGTACACGCGCACCACCGGCACCCGCGTCATGGACGTGCAGGATTCCGAACAGCAACGCACAACGCTGACTGCGGCGACGCAGGATCACGTTGACATGCGGTTCAATTCCCGCGAACTGGCGCTCGACCTGGAGAACTTCTCCAAGCTGCATCTCGACCCGGCAATGGCCGTTCTGGTTTCTGGCATCGAGTCCGATGTGCTGCAAGGCGTGACCAAGCTGGTCTATAACGTAGCAGGGACGGCGGGAACCGCGATTTCCAGCCTGACCGTACCTACTGCTGCTCGGGCCAAGCTCAATCAGTATCTCGCGCCCAAAGATCAGAACCGCGCCATCCAGATGGACTCCGTAACGATGGGGTCTATCGTCACCGGCACCGCCGCTTACTTCAACCCGTCTCGCGACATTTCAGAGCAGTATCGCGAAGGCCGGGTGGCCCGCACCGCAATGGCCGACTACTACGAAAACGAGCGGGTGTGGACGATGACCAACGGTTCGGACGTGGCTTGCGGACTGGACAACTACGTTGTGCCCGAAGGCGGAACGTCTTGCACGGTGTCGAGTTTTGCGACCCCGACCGCAGGGATGGTGTTTACCTTCGCCTCCAGTTACGCTGTTCACCCGGAAACCAAGGCGGCTTACTCGCACCTGCAACAGTTCGTCGTGTTGTCAGGGTCCACGGCAACCACTGTGCTGTTCTCGCCCGCCATCTATTCCAGCGGCGCGAGGCAGAACGTGAATGTCATGCCGAACACTTCTTCTACCCTTACGTTCATAGGGGCTGCGTCCACGTCGTATGTGCAATCCGTCATGTATCACAAGGATGCATTCGCGTTCGTGACCGCAGAACTGCCTTTGATGGGCGGGTCGGATAAGTGCGTGCGTCAGACCTACGATGGCCTGTCGCTTCGCGTGTGGCAGGACCCCGACATTCGGAACGATGAACTGCTGACCCGGATCGACATTCTCTACGGGTATCAAGCGATTCGTCCGCAGTGGGCGAGCCGGATGATCGGCGTGGCCAACTAGGAGAACACACACATGGCGACCTACGAACGAATCACGTATGGCAGCCCTGATGGTGCGATGTTCGGAAATGCATCAAGCGAGCCTATCGCGTTCTTCGGGACCACTCCCATAGTGCAACCGGCGATCAGCAGCGCAATCAGCACTACGGCATCAATCTCCACGGCGGGCCATTACGGTTTTGCAACCAGCACAGAAGCGTTGCAGATCGTCTCGGCTGTTTCAACGATGACCTGGGCATTGAAGCAACTCGGCCTTGTCCGATAGGAGGAACACATGGCTACCTATGAGCGTGTGACCTACTCCAGCCCGGACGGGGCGATGATGTCCAACGTCTCGACAGAACCACTCGGCTTTTTTGGGACAACCCCTGTCGCGCAGCCAGCCATAAGCAGCGCGATTAGCACGACGGCTTCCATTTCCACGTCGGGCGTTTACGGGTTTGCCACCAGCACCGAGGCGCTTGAGATAGTCAACGCGGTTTCAACAGCCGCATGGGCGCTCAAGCAGTTGGGGCTTGTTCGTTGACCTGGGGACAATCCAGGTCATACAAAGTAGCCTTCTGGGCGAGGGTTTCCTACTTCGCTCAGAAGGTCTCTTTGTATGCAGCCAAAAGAGGGAAAGCTAATGCCTAGAGTATCAATCTGTTGTGGAGTCCTCAATCAGTCCGCATGGTTGAAGGAGATGATCCAGTCCGTTGTTGCCCAGACCTTTACCGATTGGGAGTTGTTCATAGTTGACGATGGCTCGACCGAGGATATCAAGGCGGTCGTGGACTCGTTCAACGATCCCAGAATCATATTTCACAGGTTTGAGGAAAACCGCAACGTCCCCAACGGAACGAATTGGGGATACGAGCACGCTACCGGAGACTTCATCCAGCCACTAGCCGCCGATGAGCGAATGTGGGAGCGAAAGCTGGAGTGGCAGCTTGCCTATCTCGACAACAACCCCGGCATTGATTGCGTGTGCGGCTTGCCGCAGGACGGCCCTCTGGGAGAACGCCCGGAGTGGGAGATGTATGCGCTGAGAGCGCACAACCGTTCTCGGGAACACTGGATCAAGACTCTGCTGGCGGTTGACCATGTTCCGATTGGTGGATGCTCCATTCTGGCTCGAAGGAAGGTGTTGGATTCCATCGGTCTGATGGACACAAATCTGACTATCTTCTGTGACCATGAGTGGTATCTGCGGTTGATCGAGAAGCATGAGTTCAGGATGGTGCCGGTGAGGTTCGCCATAAGCCTGCCCAATGCCGACGCGATCAGCGCATGGAAGCCCGAGAAGGAACCGATTATCCGCGAGCAGTTGGCCTACGTGCGGGAGCGCCATGCCCTGGTGACGCCTCCGGTCACGGGCAAGGTGACGGTAGGCATTCCGGTCTACAACATGGGCTGGTGCGTGAAAGACGCCATCAATGCCGTGCGCGCGCAAACGTGGGTTGATTGGGAGATGCTGATTCTGAACGATGCTTCCACCGACGACACGATGGAAGTGCTGAAATCCTACGTGTCCGAACTCAACGATTCTCGCATCAAGTTGATGGCGTTTGACGAGAACCGAGGCAACATGGCGGCTCTAACGCAGATGGCGTTCAGGGCAGACGGCGTGTTCTTCATGCCTCTTTCGGCAGACGATATAGTTGATCCGCGCTTCATGGAGAAGTGCATCAACGAATTCATCAAGAATCCGTGGCTGGAATTCGTCTCCACGCAGACCGACTTCATCGACAAGGAAGGCAAGCCGTGGACGGATGAAACGCATCCGTTCTGCGGCATACCGAAGCCCGTCAACATGGAGCGCGAGCAGTGGTTGAAGATGCTCTCCTACGCCAACGTTTACTTCGGACAGGGAATGTATCGCACCAAGGCTGTGTCCGAGGTCGGCGGCTGGTCGCCGCAACACGGCGTCCTTGGCGACTACGAGATGTATTTGAAGCTCCTGCAACGCGAGAACATATACGTCATAGACGAGAAGCTGACGCATACCCGCATACACGGGGACAACATCAGCCTAAAGTGCGACCCGACCAAGCTCAGGCAGCAGTATTACGACGCCAAGAAGCCCTATTACAAGCCGAAGCAGAAGGTCGTCATCGCGACCCCGTTCTATGAGATAAAGGGGTTCTCGCCGTATATCAGTTCCATCGTCAACACGGCGAAGATGCTCACCGCCTCTGGCGTGGAATGGGAGTTCATGGAACTGTCCGGGGATTCCTACGTCCACCGCGCCCGCAACACGATCTGCGCCCGCTTCCTTGAGGACCCGGAGGCCACAGACCTGTTCTTCATTGATTCGGATATGTCGTGGGACCCGATGGCGCTCATGTCCATGATCGTGCTTCCCTATGACGTTATTGGAGGAACCTACCCGGTCAAGGGCAAGTGGGACGCCTGGACTTCGATACCAGCCAAGTTCAGGGATGACAAGGGCAACATCGTTCACATGGGGCCGCGTCTTTCAGACGGTTCGCACCTCATGCACGCCGATGTGCTGGCTGGCGGCTTTTTGCGGATCAAGCGCCACGTGCTTGAGAGGTATCGCGAGTTCTTCCCGAATGCCCGCTACAGGGAGCCGTGTGCGGACTACATCAATTCCAACCGCGAATATACTGAGTTCTTTGCCAGCGGCAAGGAGGATGGCATCTTCTACGGTGAGGATCACTGGTTTTCAAAGCGGATGCGCGAGATGGGCACCGAGATGTATATATACCCCAACACCACGATTGTTCATTGGGGCAACAAAGGATGGGATGGCAACTTCATGTCCTTCATGCGTAAAGCAGCGCAGGAACAGGCGGCAAAATGAACGTCCTCATTGTCGGCAGTGACGGTTTCATCGGGGCGCAGTTGTTCAGGCGCTTGAGCGAACGAGCTTATATGAAGGTCTTTGGGACAAGCCGCAGGGGAAATGGCATCCATCTCGACCTCCTGTGTCCCGAGGTTACGCGCTTCCCGTCCAACCTTGACGTTATATACCTCTGTGCGGCCATGACGCGGTTCATCGAGTGCGAGGCCGACCCAATCTCATACAACGTCAACGTAGACGCTCAAATCGAAATTGCCAAGCGGCACGCCTACGCCAAGATCATCTACTTGTCGTCAGAGGCGGTGGAGAAGGCGTTGCATACTAACTACGGGATGCAAAAGGCGATGTGCGAGATGGGGCTGAGAACGGTGTGCGACCCAGTAATAGTCAGGCTATCCAAGGTCACGCCGACAAACGTAGACCGGGCAACCGAGTTCTTGGAGAGCATGGTGAACTGCCATCCTGGTGTTTATCACTGGCCTGGGGACGACGCCCATATGCAGTTGAGGGCGGTGGCATGATGGGAATGCCAATGATGGAACAGACGATTACTGAGATGCTGAATGTCCAGCATGAGCAGAAATTGTCCTATCTGAACCGCAGGGTTTCGCCCAAGGAATCCTACGAATCGCTGCTGACCTTCCCGCGCTACTTCGAGATTGAGACAGTGAACGCCTGCAACGCTCGCTGCCCGATGTGTACGATTGCCGATTGGGACAGGAAAGCTGGTCTGATGAGCGATGCCACGTTCGACAGGATATTGAAGGAAATCGCGCAGCATCCAGAAGTCAAGCGCATCCATCTTTACCGTGATGGCGAGCCGTTGCTGGACAAAAAGCTCGCCAACCGCGTATTCCTTTTGAAACGTGCTGGCGTAAAAAGGGTTGGCATCTCCACCAATGCTGCCCTTCTGGACTTCATCAACGCCCGCGACCTGCTGCTGGCGGACTTGGATGAAATCATCCTCTCCATAGACAGCCTCAAGCCGTCCGTCTACGAGAGCATCCGGGTTGGTCTGGACTTCGAGCAGGTCATGCGGAACGCCACTGACTTCATTGCGCTTCGCAAGAAGATCAGGCCGCAGACGCAGATATGGGTGAGGATGATCCGGCAGGAATCCAACAAGGATGAATGGCCCGCTTATCATCAATACTGGTCAACCCTGCTAGAGCCTCACGACCGCATCGACTACCGGAATATTCATAATTGGGGCGATCAGCTAAAGGACTTCAAGCCCATATCCCGTGTGACTAACGACATGCCATGTGTGGCGCTTTGGTCGCTCATGGTGATATTCGCCAATGGCGACGTGCCCATGTGCAACGTGGACTACAACAACAAGTATCCGTTGGGCAACGTGATGAAGTCATCTATCGAGGAATTGTGGAAATCGAAGGTGCAAAACGACAGGCGGGCGATACATCTTACTGACAGAAGTCAACTGCCGCCGTGCAAAAACTGCACTGTTTGGGACGAGGCGATCTGATGCCAGCCATATTCATGCAGCATCCAGAACACGGTTCCATGCACGTGTTTTCGGAGGACGAAGCCGAGAGGCATGAGAAGATGGGTTGGTTCAGGCCGCGACCGGCGATCCTGCCGGAAGAACCCGCAGAGCCTACTCCTCCAATGACGATGAACGATGAAGTGACGGTGGTCAAACGCGGTCCCGGCAGACCGAGGAAGAATCCCTAATGGCTAACGCACAAGACATGATACTGACCGCGCTCAAGCGGCTGGGCGTAGTGGACAAGTTTGCGACCATAGCCGGCAACGAGGAATACGACTACGGACTCGATACCCTGAACACGATGATTGATTCATGGGAAATCGAGCGCAACCTGATTTATCAGGTCACTCAGCAATCCCTGACGTGGCCGACGACGACCACATCCAGAACCATCGGCAGCGGCGGCAATTTCAACGTCACCCGACCCGATACCATTGATAGCGCATTTGTGACTGTTGATGGCGACGAATACGAAGTGAAGGTGCTGCGCGATCGCAGGGAATACGACCGCATTCCCGATAAGAGCGCGGCTTGCAAGATACCGGAATACCTGTTTTACGACCCCGGCTATCCTCTTGGCACGATATATCTGTTCGGAGTGCCGGATGCGGCTCTGACGTTGCTGCTGAACGTATGGCAGGCAATACAGACCTTTTCTTTGACTGAGGACTTGGCCTTACCCAAGGGCTATCAGCGGGCTATTGAGTGGTCGCTGGCAGAGGAACTGCTGGCAGACTATCCACAAGAGGACCCAAGGGTTGAGGCGAACATCATAAAAACCGCAGCGAAGGCGCGCATTAACGTGAAGCGCATAAACGCCCCGGAAGCCGTATTGACGACTGAGATAGGCTACATGGGTTCTCGCCACCACGGAAACATACTGAGCGGGTCATGACGCCTATTCCCTACATAGGACAGGGTTCCATCGGGCGCTCGGAGTTCATAAACTCCGAACGGCTGGTGAACCTGTATCCGCAGGCGGACCCTACGGGGAAGGCCACCATCGCGCTCTATAACTGCCCCGGTCTGGACAGGCTGCGAACGCTAGGCTCAGGACCAAGCAGGGCCGCGATGGAGGAAAACGGACTGCTATATATCCTGTCTGGTGAGCGGTTCTATTCCGTGAACACCAGCTACGTTGCCTCCATTAAGGGGACTGTCAACTCAGGCACCGGCCATGCCTCAATGTCCACCAACGGGCTTGTGATTCTGATTGTTGACGGCACTCAGGCATGGGCCTACACGATTGCCTCAGACACGTTCGCGCAGGTTACTGATGCCGACCTTCCGGCTACTCCGGTATCAACCGTTGTGATGGATAACACGTTCGTCGTGGTTGAGGGCGGAAGCCAGCGGTTCTATACCTCGACTGACGGCACGACATGGGACCCGTTGCAGGTGGCATCGGCAGAGACATTTCCTG
>Ga0065705_10104710_pt1 | contig 11803 bp, 11 predicted proteins | sample SwibulcommuniRL2_FD_59092 | JGI IMG/M metagenome (GOLD analysis project Ga0065705, IMG submission 59092) | Bulk soil microbial communities from switchgrass field near Rose Lake, East Lansing, Michigan, USA - RL2 Bulk Soil v2 (version 2) | ecosystem: Environmental > Terrestrial > Soil >... | reverse complement strand
GGGGCACCTGGGGCTCGAACGTGATTCGATCGAGTGCCAGGGCCGCCAAGTCAACGGGCTCGCCTGCGGCAGCGGTTGGCTTTTCGAGGAGGTAATACGTCAACGGCGCCTGCCGCGCGACAGGCAATTCAGCCTCGACAAAGTTCGCTGTCGGCTGGGCATGCTCGGCTTGCTGCGCGACCTGTTGCTCCGGGAAGGACTCGCCACGGGCTTCAACCTGGATGCGAGCGCCGGGCCGAATCGCATCGCCGGACAAATCCACGCGGTACAGGCCGTCTGCCGACGTTGCGCCGACCTCGCGGTAAAGCACGTCGCCGGACTTGCTCACGACCTTAACCTCAAGCGGCACGGCAATTGGCTTATGGGCCGCCGAAGCGGTGCGAACGGCGATCTGGCTGGTGGACAGGCCGGAGGTTAACTTGCCTGGGACTTCGATCGTGGTAACTACGAGCTTGGCTACCTCGCTATCCAGACTCTGCGGCCGGAAGAAACCCAGACCCATCAGCAGTACTAGGGCCAGCCCGGCCGCAATGGCCGCCGCGTTGGCGGCCCACAATGCCTTCTGCGAGGGCTTAGCGGAACTCGCGGCCGCTGGCTGAGACGTTTCTTTTCGCCGCCCACCTGCGGGGGCCAGCTCCATCGATTTCAGTTTTTCCGCATCCGTCGTCAGAATCAGCGACGGATCGTCAACCGTCGAGGCATATCCTACAAGGTCGGCCTGCAAGCGCACCTCAGCATAGAGCCGAGCCGCATGTGGATCGGATTTGATTCTAGCGATGAGCGCGGACCGCTCCCCCTCCGGAAGCAGGTCGTAACACAGCTCCCACATCTTTTCGCGGAGTTCTGGGCTGGCTTTCATGGTCGCACGTTCCTGTGCAAATCAAGGCCATTTGTCACTTGTCACTAGTCGTTGGTCACTTGCTTGAACCAATTGCGCTGGACGAGCGACAAATAACCCGAGAAATCAACTGCACTCTTCTTGGATCGTCTCCTGTAACAAATCGTCCGTTGCCCCGTCTCTGATTTGGTCAATGCATGGCACGTTAAAAAAGTGCCCCACTTACTCGGCCAACGCCTCCCGCAATCGCGCGAGGGCCAGCCGCATCCGCGTCTTCACCGTCCCCGTCGGCACGCCGATCATCTCGGCGATCGCCTCGTAGGTCAGTTCACCGTTTTGTCTCAGCAGGAATACTTCCTGCTCCTCCGGACGAAGCTGCTTAAGTGCCGTTCGCAGCCGGGCCAGTCGTTCGTCGTGCTCGACGATGTCGGTCGGCCCCGCGCCCTTGCTGGCGAGCGAGCCTTCGTCCTCGGGCAGTCCCTGGCGCTTCCGCCGCCAGGCCGTCTCGCGAATATCGCGGCCGGTGTTCAAGGCGATGCGGAAAATCCAAGCCTTCAGGTTTTCAATCTCGACGACTTCGGCCTGGTGACGCCAACATTTCACGAACGCCTCTTGCAAGGCGTCGCGGGCGTCCTCCAGGTTGCCGACGAGATAGTAGAGCGTTCCCAACAACTCCGCCTGGTGCCGCGCAAACGCTTCTTCCAGCAGGCTGGCCCCGCGCGCGGCGGCCTTCCCCGCCGTTTCAGACCCGGCGGCCTTGCGCGTGTGTTGGGTCACACTCATGCCTTCTAGTGGGTTAGACGGACCATATTGGCCCACAGATTGCGTAACTTGGATGCATTTTTAACAGAATTTGGCGTAAAGTGGCCAGGGGAAACGATTTCGGATTGCCGATTGCATATTGCGGATTGAGGCACGAGGGGCACTTTTCTGCTCGCCAATCTGCAATCCGAAATCCGCAATCCGCAATCGAACGCCCGCACGCTCCAATTTCGCCGCTGGCCTCCACCCTCCATAATACGCCCATGTGGCCCGAATCGGAAAAAACCCAGGAACTGCTTGCCGGCGCCAAAGGGGGCGATGTCGCTGCGGTCAACCGCCTGATGGAGCGGCACCGCGACTCCCTCCGGCGGATGGTCCAGCTCCGGCTCGACCAGAAGATTCAGCGGCGAATCGACGTTAGCGACGTCGTGCAGGACGTGCTGGTGGAGGCCAACCGGCGGCTGGCTGATTATCTGAAAACGGGCAGCCAGATGCCGTTTCACCTTTGGCTGCGGCAGATCGCTCAGGACCGGATCATCGACGCCCACCGTCGTCACCGGGTCAGTGCCAAGCGAAGCGTCGATAAAGAGCGGCCGCTGGCTGTGCCGGCCGCCAACGACCACAGCACGATCCAGCTTGCCGCCCAGCTTTGCGACCGGCAGCTCACCCCCGCCGCCGCGGCCACACAAGCCGAGATGGCCAAACTCGTCGAGGCGGCCATCGCCAAGCTGCCCGATCAGGACTGCGAGATCATCATCATGCGGCACTACGAGCAGCTCAGTAACCAGGAAATCGCACAAGCCCTCGGGCTGACTGAGCCGGCAGCAAGCATGCGTTATCTCCGGGCAATCCGGCGGCTAAAGGAGCTGATGGTGAACCCGGAAAGCATGATCGAAGAGGACTGACCGAACTTGCAATGGCCACCGATACCCGATCTACCGATCACGACGAGCATCTCGCCCTGGTGGTCGCAAATCTGACGGACCGTGTGCAGCGGGGCGAGGCGGTCGATCTGGAAGAGGAGTGCCGCCGCCAGCCGCAGTTTGCCAAGGACCTGCGCGAGCTGTGGGGCGTGATCATGGTGGCCCGCGTTGCCGGAAGCAATTCCGGCGTTGTGCCGCCGACTCTGACGTCGGGCTCGTCCAGCGAGTTCCCCAGCGGTGTGCTCTCCCTGCCAGCCCGCTTTGGCGACTACGAGTTGCGGCAGGAGATTGGCCGCGGAGGCATGGGGGTCGTCTATCGGGCCGAGCAGATGAGCCTCGGCCGCGAAGTGGCCGTGAAGATGATTCTTCGCGGACAGTTCGCCTCGCAGGCCGACCGCGAGCGGTTTGAGGCTGAGGCGCAGGCCGCAGCGAAGCTCGACCATCCGGGGATCGTGCCGGTCTATGAAGTCGGCGAGATCGACGGGCGGCCCTACTTCAGCATGAAGCATGTCCGCGGCACGACGCTGGCCCAGCGTTTGGCCGAGGGACCGCTGGCGCCGCGCGAGGCCGCGGTTATGCTCGCGAAGGTGGCCCGGGCCATCCATTTCGCCCATATGCGGGGCGTCTTGCACCGCGACCTCAAGCCGTCGAACATCCTTCTCGACGAGCAGGGGGAGCCGCACGTCACGGATTTTGGTTTGGCCAAGCAGACGGCTGCTGCCGACACATTGACCAAAACCGGTGCAGTCCTGGGAACGCCGGCCTACATGTCGCCCGAACAAGCCGCCGGCCAGCGCGGCCAGGTTGGCCCGCGGAGCGACGTCTATTCGCTCGGTGTCATCCTCTATCACATGCTCACCGGCAGGCCGCCGTTTCAGGCCGCTTCACCGGGCGAAATGGTCTTGCTGGTGCTAGAGCAGGATCCAGTGCCGCCGCGAATGCTCAATCCCAAGGCCGACCGCGACCTGGAGATGATCTGCCTTCGCTGCCTCCAGAAGCCGATCGACCTCCGCTATGCCTCAGCAGCCGGGCTGGCCGACGACCTTGAGGCATATCTGAACGACGAAAGCATCTCTGCCCGCAGCGGGCGATTTGCCCAGGTGCTGGCCGGAATGATGCGGGAGACGCACCATGCGGCAGTGCTCGAAAACTGGGGCCTCCTCTGGATGTGGCATAGCCTGGCCCTGCTGGTCGCCTGTTTCGCCACCAACACGCTGGAACTGTTGGGCGACACCGACCGACTGCACTATTTCCTGCTGTGGACCGCGGGCCTGGGAGCCTGGGCCGCGGTCTTCTGGTTTTTGCGCCGGCGGATGGGACCCGTAACCTTCGTCGAGCGGCAAATTGCCCATCTCTGGGCCGGTTCCATGGTCTGCATTGCGCTATTGTTTCCACTGGAGTGGGCCTTGGGCCTTCGGCCGCTCGAGCTTTCCCCCGTGCTGGGCCTGGTGACGGGCATGGTTTTCCTTGCCAAAGCAGGCATCCTCTCGGGTGAGTTCTATGTGCCGGCGATCGCGCTCTTCGCCACGAGCGGCTTGATGGCTCGGTATCCCCAGTACGCCCACTTCATTTTCGGCGTCGTGAGCGCTGCCTGTTTTTTCTTTCCGGGCCTCAAGTACTATCGGCAGCGCTTGCGGGCGATCGTGGTGGCCTTGCGGGGAGGCAATTGAGAGGCTGTTTTCTCTTGACGACTTATTCAAGTACTTAGTAATTAGTACTTAGTACTTGATAACCGTCGCCCACCTGAGCCAGCCAACGGATTACCGCCGTTGCCAACTTCTCTGCCACGCCCGCGTAAACGTGATCCCCACCTTCGATCACTTCGACCCGGTGGCGATCGGCAGTGGGCAGCGACGACAGCGCATCCGCCAATCCCGCGAAAGCGACGCCGCCGCCCGCCAATTCCTTGCTGCCGTACGTAAACAGGGCAGGGCAGGGCACATTCGCGGCAAACCGGAGGATGTTGTACTGCTCGGCCGGCCCATATTTGTCGATGTAACCTGCTGCTGTGATGAGCAGCGGAAACGGAAACTTGCCAGTGAAAAGTTCCTCCCCGCGCCCCTCAGCCACCATCTTCTCAGCCGTGCTCATCGATTCCCCGAATACGCCACTTTCAGGCGAGTTCATGAAGGTCGAATAGGACAACCGCGGCGGGCTGGCGGCAACGACCGCGGCAACTTGCGGCCATTTCTCGTGGGCCTGGGCATATACCGCCTTGATCGCTCCCAGGCTGTGGCCGATCAGAACGACCCTCTCATACCCGCGGCTGGCCAGGAATTCAATCCACGCTGCAATATCGAGCCGGCATTCATCGACCGTCTCATACGCCGCGCCCAGTCGCCGCCGCACGTTGCCTGCCATTGAGCCAAAGACCGAATCGTGCCCACGCGTGTTGACGCTGAGCACCGCCAGGCCCATCTCTTGAAGGCGTGGAATCAGCGGCTCGAACGTGCTCGACGTGTAGAAATTGCCCGCGACGCCGTGGAGGAGAATGGCGGCCGTCGTGGAACGAGGGGGAGAGTGGGAGACCGGTAGAATGGGAGAAAGTGCCCCATCCAATCGCAAGCCGTCGCTGGTCGTGGCGCGGACGAGTTCGACCTGCATAAGGTAGGACGGATTTTTAATCCGTCCCGGGGTGGCACGAGACGGTTTACAAAACCGTCCTACTTCTCCGCCGGCTGTGGCGGGGCCGCCGCCAGTTGCGACATGACCGTGAGCAGGCCGTTCAAATGCGACAACCGCGGCCCGAAGCGATCGACGAATTCGCTGAGCATGTACTCGCTCTCGTTCCACGCGTCGTGGTTATCGGCTACGTCTTCGGTCATGTTGTGGATGAACTGGTTCTGCACCTTGACCAACGCCTCGGCGGCGATGCGGCAACTGCGGGCGAGGTCCGGGTTTTGCTCCTTCCAGTGGGCGATATCGACCTGCCGCTGCCTATGATGTTGCGAGACGTGGTGGGCAATCTCCTCCAGAAGCTTGATCTCGCGCTGCTGCCCCTCGACGAGCTGCTTGAGAAGGACGCAGATCAGCTCGTTCGCATCGATCTTGTTTGTGGCGTCCTGTGCGGCGGCTTCGGCCGTCACATCGATCGAAAACATCGGCACAAATGGGCGGGCTTCCGCGGACATCGCATTCTCCTTGGGAAGCTTTCAATATACACGCCTTCGGGCGGGTGTCGAGCGATTGGCAAGCTGTGCCGGCTGGACGAATCGTACGGGCCGCATTGCCGCTAAAGCCGCGACGCCGGGCGGTTCGATAGTGGCAGTGCCACACAATCGACTCGCGGCCACATCTCGGGGGGTTGCAAACCTTCCCCACTTATGAGCAGCACCTCAACGTCGCCTCTCAGCCTTGGATTTCTCACCGTCGTCGAGCACCCCGAACTGGGCCTTTTGGGAGGCTACTTGCTGCTCAACGCTACGGGCCGGCCGCTCGAGTTCCACTGCACGGCCCCCGTCAAGCCCAACCGAGCGCAGGAAATCCTCTATGGCCCGACACTCCGGCCATTCTTGTATGGCGAGCAAATTGGGCAAACTTTGCTGGCCAAATCGAAATTGACGCCGGTCCTGGTCTGCACCGACAGCGAACCGATGCTGGCGGTGAGAGACCACACGCACATCCCTGTGGCCTTGGTGGAACCGAGGGAGCGGCAGTCTGTGGTAGTGAGTGCCACCGCTGACTTGCCCAGCAAAACTGCGTTTCGTCTCGGCCAAAACCACCTGTTGTTGCCTGTCCCCTACGTTGCCGACGAACAAACCATCCGCCAGCACTGGCCGACTCAGGCCGACCACCTCGACCTCGCAGAACCTTTCACGCGCATCCGCGAAGCGCTCGACGAAGCACAAAAGATCGCCCGCGCGGCATAAAGCCATTACGATTGCGGAGTGCGGAGTGCCAGATCGCGGAGTCCACGTGAGCATCGTCACGACCACCGTCAAACTCGACTTCCCCATCGAGCCGCTCAGCACGGACATCGCTGCCGCGCTCGACAGGCCGCCAACAATCGACGTCCTTCCATCGCGGCTCATCATCACCCCGGACACACCTCAATCCGTCGCACTCAACATCCGGCGTACCTCACCCCGCGTCTTCAGCTTCACTTTCCCTGAATCCCGAACTTTGGCCGCGCCGCTCAGCGCCCCCCTCTGTGTCCCTCCGTCCCTCCCTCTCTCAGTTTCTCCTTCGACCACTAACCCGTTTGCCACCTCTCCCACTTCGCCCCGCCAAACAACCCGCATTAAGCCCCCTGGCGACATCATCAAGCTCGAAGACCGGCTCTACTACGTCCTCCAGCCGCCGATCGAAACGCTGATCCAATCCGATTCGCTGCATTTCCCCTGCGAGCCGTTTCCCTATCAATATCAAGGCATCGCGTTTCTCTATCCGCGTTATGCCGCCGTGCTGGCCGACGAAATGGGCCTGGGCAAGACCATGCAGTCAATTACCGCGATTCGCATGCTCATCCGCTTGGGCGAGCTGCGCCGCGTGCTCTTGGTCTGTCCTAAGCCGCTGGTGACCAACTGGCGGCGCGAGTTCGGCATGTGGGCTCCGGAGATTCCGCTGACGATCATCGAAGGGGACGCCGCCAAGCGCCGCTGGCAATGGACCGAGGCCAACACGCCGGTCCGCATCGCAAATTACGAGCTTCTGATGCGCGACCGCGAGGTCTTGGGCGAGCTTTTGCCCTTTGACCTCGTGATGCTGGACGAGGCCCAGCGGATCAAAAACACCAGCAGCACGACCAGCGACATCGTCCGCTCGATTCGCCGTACGCGCAACTGGGCTCTCACTGGCACGCCGATCGAAAACACGCCCAACGACCTGGTCGGCATTTTTGAATTCCTCTCGCCCGGCTACTTGCGGCACGGCCTCGGCCCCAAACGACTGAGCGAGCTCGTCCAGGACTACATCCTTCGTCGCACAAAGGACCAGGTTCTGACGGACATGCCCCCCAAACTCTATCGCGATGCCGAGCTCGATCTCTCGCCGGAGCAGCGAGCCACTTATGAAATGGCCGAAACCGAAGGGGTCATGCAGCTGAACCATCTCGGCGACGAAATCACCATCCAGCACGTCTTCGAGCTGGTCCTGCGGCTCAAGCAAATTTGCAATTTCGATCCGGCTACCGGAACCAGCTCGAAACTGGAGCGGCTCGAAGCCGACTTGGAGGAAGTCGCCGCCAGCGGCAAGAAGGCGATCGTCTTCAGCCAATGGGTGAAGTGCCTGGAAATCTTGGGGCACCAGCTCCGCCGCTTCGGCCCGCTACAATATCATGGCAAAGTCCCCTCCCAAAAGCGCGACGGCGTCCTCAAACAGTTCAAGGACGACCCGACCAAACACGTCATCCTCATGAGCTACGGCGCGGGAAGCGTCGGACTTAACCTCCAGTTCTGCGAGTACGTCTTCCTATTCGACCGCTGGTGGAACCCAGCCGTCGAAGACCAGGCCATCAACCGGGCTCATCGCATCGGCGTGAAAGGGGCTGTCACCATCACGCGAATGCTTTCCTTGGGCACGATCGAAGAACGCATCAATCAGATCCTCCAGCACAAGCGCGAACTGTTCGACCAGATCATCGGTCAGACCGCCGCCCCGGCGAGCCTGGGCCTCTCCCAGTCCGAAATCTTCGGGCTCTTTAACCTTCGCACGCCCAAAGGGACGATCAAGCCAGCCGCCTAAACAGCCAACCCAAGCGATTGCCGACTGGCTTGCCTGGTCATGCTTCCGCATCACGCCCTGTCGAAGGCGTTATGATGGAGTAGGGACTACGACCAGGATTTCTTCGATGAGCGCCAATCCTTACGAAAGTCCGGAAACGGCGAGCATGCCCGCAGAGCGACCGGCTGGTCGGCGCGGATTCAGGCTAGTCGAGCTGCTCGTGGTGGTTGGCATCATCGGTTTGTTGGTCGCTCTATTGCTTCCGGCTGTTCGCTTTTCTGGTGACGCTGCACGACGCTCCCAGTGTTCGAACAACCTCAAGCAAATTGCCTTGGCGCTGTACAACTACGAATCGGAATATCACTGCTTGCCCCCGGCCTACACCGTCGATGCGGCCGGCAAGCCACTGCACAGTTGGCGCACGCTAATCCTGCCTTTTGTTGAGCAAAAGGCGCTATATGACAAAATCGATCTCGCCAAACCCTGGGATCATCCGGCAAACCAGGCTGCATTTGCGGCCAGCCCTGCCGTTTATCGATGTCCTTCGGTCGATATTCCCAAAAGCCATACGACCTATCTTGCCGTCGCTGCTTCCGGCGGCTGTTTCAACCCGACGGAACCGCGGCTAATTGCCGAGATCACCGATAGCTCTGCACTGACGCTCATGGTGATCGAGGTCCCTGCCGAGCGTGCCGTGCCTTGGATGTCGCCCCGCGATGCCACCGAACAGTCGATTTTGAGTCTGGCATCAGCCAGCAAGCCCCCTCATCCCCTCGGCGCGCAAGCGGCGTGTGTCGATGGCACCGTGAGATTCATTCCTGCTAATACGCAGCGCGAAACGCTGCGGGCGCTCATCTCGATCGCTGGAAACGACGACGCTGTCGCCAAAGCGGCGGATTAGCCTCGCGCCGCGGCCTGTCTCAGCGGCGCCTCGAACAGCCGGCATTCGAAAACCAGGAGCGGCACGATCCAGCTCGCCCAGGCCGAGAGCGGATAAAGCCAGAGGGCGTCGAAGTGGACGACAGTCGCCATTCCACCGACCAGGCGAATGACGACGGCCGAGCACAGCAGAAGAAACGTGCGCCACATCCAGCGGCGGTGGTCGTCAAATCTTCGCCCGACTGCCGCCCGCCAACCCAGAGCAATGCACACGGCCGTTGTGATGGCTAGCGAGCCAAGCCCTGCGCCAGCGACTGCGCCCGTGGCCGCGTACCAGGCCATCCAGAGGCCGCTGGGCGCTACGAGCAAAAGGACGCATGCGACCTGCAAACGTCCTAGCCGCCGATGCCAGCGCGGCGCAAATCTGCGGAATCGCTCGCTGATCAGGATCATGCCGACGACGAGCGACACGGGCCCCGCCACTAGATGCGTGTAGAAAGCCCAGCAATAAGGGCCCCAGAAATACGATTCCCGCCCGAGGAGAAAATCCGAGTCAAAATCGGGCGGAAGATAGCTGCGGTAGCCGATTACGACGCTCAGCGTGACCTTGAGAATTAAAAGCGCTGTCACGGCGATAAGCGCTGGTCGTGCCGCCGCTGCAATTGCGATCCGCATTCTCCCATATTACCAATCCGCGCCACCCGCGCAGTGGGATTCGATAGGGCCAACCGATGAGCAGGAACGATTATGAACATCTGCGGTGGCACTAGCGGCTACGCGTACAAGGCGCACCAGCGGAAAAATGGGAGCCTGCTGAATTCCCGGAATATTCGGCCATCCCTCCTTCGATAGTGGCATTTTCCATCAGGCACACTTGAGTAGTGCTCCCTGCACTGGCTGTCGTCCCCGTTTCACCACTCGTCGAAGGAGATCGTTATGTGGGGGCCTGCTGTTTCGCTCGTCTTGCAGGCGTCGTTTCTGGTCACTGGGGCTCAAACCTATGAGCAGGCATATGAGGAAACTCAAGCCAGCGGCAAACCGCTGGTCGTTCTGGTTGGGGCCGATTGGTGCCCAGGCTGCGTGTCGATGAAAAGCGGGGTGATGCCCCGGCTGCATTCCGGCGGCTATCTGCGAAACGTGAATTACGCCCACGTCGATGCCGACAGCCAGGAGCAACTTGCCGGTCAGCTCATGCAGGGCAGCTCGATTCCGCAGCTTGTGATCTTCAGTCAAAGCGATGACGGCCGTTGGCACCGCGAGCAGCTTGTCGGCGCCACCAGCGACCAGGCCGTGGCAGCAGCCATCGATCGCGCTGTGAGTCGTAGCGGGGCCCGTTCGGCAAGTATTCCGATTAGCCGTTAGCTGCTATCGGCCACTGCTCGCGCATCGAAGAGCAGCCACTCCAAACTCCCAACACCCTGACCGCTGGTCAGGGTGTTGGACGGCGGCCCACGCCAAACTGATCGCCATTGGCAATCGGCTTGCCACCCGCAAAGTGAATTTCGACCATCTTCTCGCTGTGGACCTGGCGGCCCGTTTCGTCGGTTAGCGCGGCGACGATCTGTTTGGTGGCTGTGTCGATCACTTCGCCTGTCGATGGCCAGGCGTATTTGCCGTCGAGGCTGAAGGTGATCCAGCCGGGCTGCTCGCGGAGCGCGATGCTCTCTTTCTGCTTGGGCGGGTCAACCGTGTTGTCGAAGACGTGGACTCGCTGGTTGGCCGCATCGACGACCCAGACTTCGCGCTCGTTGGGCGTCAGGCCGATGCCGTGGCTCGGGCAGCCGTGACGCTTGACCATGCCGCGCTCGAAACCTTGAACCTCCACGCGATGCAGCTTTTTCCCGCTTTCGAGGTCGCCGATCTCAAACCCGAGGCAGTCGTTGACGCAGATATAGGCCCGGGTGCCGGCCGCGTTGGTGGTGAACGGGCGGATCGCGCCGGAGAACGGGCCAACTTCCTTAACCACTTTGTGCGACGCCGTGTCAGCGACAAACAGTATTGGCGATTTGAGGCCCCCTAAGTACATCCGTGAACCATCGCGGCTGACGACGGTGTTATGGGCCCCGCTTCTAGTGACGATTTCGGTAATCCACTTGCCGCTGGCCGCGTCGATGACATTCCAAGTGTCCTTCTCGAAGGACGGCACATAAATCGTCTTGCCGTCGGGCGTAATCGACATGCGGTCAGTGCCATTGGGCGGCTCGATCTCCCACACGGTCTTCTCGGTCGCGAGGTCCAAGCAGAACAATTTCGAGCGAGTCGTGAAATAGAGACGGCCGGTCGCGGCGCAAGCGCAGACTCCCTTGATGTTGTCCGGCATCTCCTCGCGGCTGGCAGGAGTGGCAATGCGGCGGACGAATTTGTGGCCCGCGTCGATGTCGAACACCAGGATGCCCGCGCCGCCAAACTCCAGATAGTCGCGAATGCCGGGGCAGACGACGTACAGATAGCGGTGAGTCGGTGAATCGGCGGCTGAGCCGACTCCAGCGAGAGACACGAGTAGTGCAAATACAGTCAGCAGGCGATTGCGCATGGACGAACTCCGTAGTAGAGACTGCCATAGCGTACACGCTGCGCTGGCCAAAGTCGCCAGTTCCATCCAAGAAACGCCATCAGCCGAAGGCGCGCTAAGAGCGCACCTCCGGCTGAGGCTTGTTTGCTGATGAACTCAACTGAGTTCAGCGACTTACGAGCAGATCGCGGGGACTAGTAGCGACCGCCGCGGCCGCCACCGCCGCCG
>Ga0065705_10002634_pt1 | contig 11818 bp, 7 predicted proteins | sample SwibulcommuniRL2_FD_59092 | JGI IMG/M metagenome (GOLD analysis project Ga0065705, IMG submission 59092) | Bulk soil microbial communities from switchgrass field near Rose Lake, East Lansing, Michigan, USA - RL2 Bulk Soil v2 (version 2) | ecosystem: Environmental > Terrestrial > Soil >... | reverse complement strand
CAATGTGCGGGGTGTCAACGTGTATCCGGCCGCGGTCGAAGCCGTCGTTCGCCAGTTCGACGAAGTCGCCGAGTATCGCGCGACGATTGCCAACACCGGATCGCTGCGCGAGCTGACCGTCGAGATCGAGCTCCTGGCTGGTACGGACGGCGCGCCGAGCGTGTCCACGCGACTGGCCGATGCGCTTCGCGACGCGCTGGGCCTGAGAGTGCCGCTGAAGGTCGTCGATACCGGCACGCTGCCGCGATTCGAGTTGAAAGCCAGGCGGTTTGTGATTGTGGACGCTGAATAGGGCTGAGGGCTGAGGGCTAAGGGCTGAGGGCTTAGAGCTGAGGGAGACCCGCCGTATCGCGCCGGAAGAACTTGCCGCACGTGTGGCCGCCGGCACAGCGCCGTGCACGATCGACGTGCGATCGAAGGCCGAGTTCGAGGAAGGCCACGTGCCGGGCGCTTTTCACATTCCGTTCTGGCAGATGGCTGCGCGCTGGCGCGAGGTTCCGGTTGCGCACGACGCGGACGTGGTGGTCTACTGCGGACATGGGCCTCGCGCGTACATGGCAGGTTCAATCCTGAAGCGCCACGGGTTTACGGGCGTCCGGTACCTTACGGGCCACATGAAGAAGTGGCGCGAGCTGAATCTCCCGGTCGAGGGTAAGTGAATGTTGCGGACGTATCTGTGGATTGGCGTTGTGGCGTGTTGGGTGCTAGAAGGCGGGGCGACGTTCGCTCAACCGGCCGATGTGCGCATGGTGACCGTCGAGGGCGAAGGTGCGAAGTACTGGCCGGTGTGGCGCGGACCTTCGGGACAGGGTCTGGCCACCGGTTCGTATCCGGATTCGTGGTCGGCGACCGAAAACGTCGTGTGGAAGAAACCTGTGCCCGGTCGGGGAAACTCGTCGCCCATCGTGTGGGGCGATCGAATTTTTCTGACAACCGCGTATGACTCCGGACGCCGCGTCTCGCTCGTGGCGTTCCGCCGGACCGACGGAACGCAGTTGTGGGAGACGTTCGCCCCCGACGGGCGAACGGGGCGGCCGCATTACAAGAACGGCCACGCCTCGGCGACGCCGTCGACCGACGGCAGGCTGATCTACGCGTTTTTCGGCAGCCGGGGACTCGCCGCGTTCGATTTCAACGGCAAGCTCGTCTGGCATCAGGATCTCGGCGACGTCGACAACTATCACGGTTCCGCCGGCTCGCCGCTCCTTTACAAGAACCGGCTCATCCTTTATCAGGACTTCGACGGCGGATCGTTCATCGCCTCGTTCGACACGGCAACTGGCAAACAGGTGTGGCGCATGCCCCGCCGAGCGTTCGTCGGCTGGGGCACACCCGTTGCGGTGCGTGTTGGCACGCGGGACGAGATCGTTGTCAGCAGCCAGTCCTCGGTGACGGCATACGATCCGGAGACCGGCCGGGAGTTGTGGGTCTGTGACGGCAACTCCTTCGAGGTCATCCCGACGCCCGTTGTTGGACACGGGCTCGTCTTCGCATCGTCCGGCCGCGTCGGGCCCACGCTGGCGATCCGTCCCGGCGGAAAAGGCAACGTCACCAAGACGCACCTGGCGTGGACGAGCCCGAAAGGGTCGCCGTTTGTCCCCTCGCCCGTTCTTTCCGGCGATCGGTTGTACACGGTGAACGACATGGCGAGCATCGTCACGTCGTTCGAAGCGCTCACAGGCAAAGTGCTGTGGCAGGGCAGGCTCGGTGTCGCGCAGCGCGAAGGGTTCTCGGCGTCGCCCGTCGCCGTTGATGGCAAGGTGTTCTTCACAAACGATCAGGGCGAGACGTTCGTCCTCCGCGATGGTCCGACGTTCGAGCTGCTCCGGACCAATCACATCGGTGAAAGCACGCTGGCCTCGCCGGCGCTGGTCGATGGCCGGTGGTACATCCGGACCGATCGAAGCCTCTTTGCGATAGGGAAGTGATGCGCGACCGCGATTTTCATCTGCAGTCGCCTGCGCGGAGACAGGCCACTACCGTCCGATAAGATGATCGACGCGACCCGCTGTCCAGGAGGGACGTATGTTCAAAAGCCTGCGCGTACCGGAAGGTGTATTCCGGGCGGTGATGTGGATCGTCTCCTTCGTGTTTGCCGGCTTCCTGATTGGCTTGGGAGGGCGGCTGATCGCCGATCTGCCGCGGCTCGAAAATCAGTTGACCGTCGAACAGTTCGCCGATCAGGCGGCGCTCGTCTCGGCCCGAAGCGAGATCCTTGTGCTGCAGCGGCGCGAGCGTGAGCTCGGCGACGAGCGTGAACAGGCCGGGCTTGCCTTCAGCGCTGTCTCCAACGCCTACCAGTCTGCGCGTTCGAGTTATGCGAACTGGATTCAGACGCGCACGGCGACGACAGATCCCGCTCAGGATCCGGAGGTGCTGGCGCGCACGCGCGAGCTCGACAAACTGAAGGCCAGCGAGCGCGACGTGCAGGCTACCGTCGAGGATCTCGACAAGGAGCTTCTGGGTGTCCGCCAGACACTGGCCGCACGTGAACGAACGATTAGCGAGTCGCTCGAAGGGGCCGGCAGCGCGTATCAATCGGCCCTTTTCCGGCAGGAATTGCGTGTGTTCGGCGCGCGGCTGCTGTTGACGCTGCCGTTGTTGCTCGTGGCCGGCTGGCTGATCGCGAAAAAGCGAAAGAGCGACTACTGGCCGTTGATGCGCGGCTTCGTGCTCTTTGCCGTCTTCACCTTTTTCGTCGAGCTGGTTCCGTATCTCCCGAGCTATGGAGGCTACGTCCGGTACGGCGTTGGCATCGTCGTGACGGCTATCGCGGCTCACTACCTTGTAAGGGGGATGCGGGCTTACATGGCGAAGCGTCAGGAAATCGAACGGCAGACAGAGACCGAGCGGCGGCAGTCCCTGCCGCCGGATCACGCGTTGAAGAAGCTGGCCGCTAATGTCTGTCCCGCATGCGAGCGCGCTCTATTGACGACGGGGGATGTGAAGCCCGATTTCTGCGTGCACTGCGGGTTGAAGCTGTTCGATCTGTGCGGCACGTGCGACATGCGGCGGAATGTGTTCTTCCATTACTGCCCGAAGTGCGGCACGGCCACCGCGGCTGCCAGCTAAGAAAAACGCTCCCGGAGCTATTTACCGATCGCGATGACGGCGTCGTCGGTCCGGATGAACAACCGTCCGCCCGCCACGGCCGGAGAGGCGAGCTGGCGCGCGTTCAGGCGGTTACGCGCGAGCACGCGCGGCTGTTGTCCCGCGGCCAGCACGATCGTCTGACCATCCTCGCTCAGCAGATAGATCTTGCCGTCCGCCGCTACAGGAGAGGCCGTGAAGACCCCGCCCGTGCGCTCCTGCCAGACCCGCTGCCCGGTCTTCGCGTCGATGGCGCTCAGCACGCCCACGTCTCCCGCCATGTAGAGCAGCCCGTTGTAGTGCACGAGCGATGAGACGTACGGCGCGCCCGTGTCCGTTCTCCAGAGCACGTGGCTGCGGCTGACGTCGCCCTTGCCGCCAGGCCGAATGGCCATGTAGGGACCACTTCGATACCCTCGGCTCGTGTAAATGAGACCTTCGTGAAACACGGGCATCGGAATGGGGAAGCGATTCTGCTCCTGGATGTGCCAGAGGAGCTGGCCCGTTGCGGCGCTGTGCCCGCTGATGCCCTCGCTCGAGTTGATGATCAGTTCGGGCATGCCGGCCGTCTGCACGACGAGCGGCGTGCTGTACGAGTGGATGTCGCGCCCGCGTTCGACGCGCCACAGCGTCTTGCCCGATGCGGCGTCGATCTTCAGCAGGTATGCGGTCGGCAGGTGATAGCAGGTGAGGATAAGCGAGTTCTCGAAGATGACTGGCGAGCTGCTGTGCCCCCAGTTGATGTCGAACGGCGCGTACTCGCGCCCCAGATGGCGCGACCAGACAAGCTTGCCGGACAGATCGAGCGCGACGATCTGGCCGGTACCGAACCAGGCATACACCCGGCGGCCGTCGGTGACGGGGCTGGACGACGCGAGGTTGTGCTTGTCGTGGACCTCGGAGAGGCGTCCTTCGGCCGGGATCTCGTATTCCCACAGCTTCCGGCCGTCGATGCGATTCAACGCCGTGACGAGGAACGACACCTTGTCGGATTCGGCGGCCGCCGCACCGCCGCCCAGGGCGCGTTCACCGGACTCTGCCGGATTGCCACCCTGGACCAGCGTCGGATGGTTGCCGGCGCGGCGGGCGCTCCGGCCGATTTGTGATGTCACAAAGACATAGTCACCCCACACGATGGGGGACGAGATGCCGAGACCGCGGACGGCGGACTTCCACGCGACGTTCTCGGTGTCGCTCCAACGTTCGGGTAACCCGGTTTCCGTGGACACGCCCGTCGTCGATGGACCTCTCCAGTGCGGCCAGTTTTCGGCGCGCATGCCGGTTGCGGAGAGGACGATCAGCACGGCCAGTGCGTACGGCTTCATTGCTCGTTTCTCCTGGGAAATACACCACTTTTTAACACACGTCTCAAATTGGAACGTGGGTGCTGGAACTGCGCAACCACTATTCCTGTCGGGTGGTGTGCGGAAATGTAAAAGCCTCTCCGGCTGAAATTGTGTGAATTGCTAGGAAATTTGACAAAAGGTCCCCGGCACGGTCATTGCCCCTAAGCCGTCCGCCGCGAACTTTGGTGGCCTCTCGGAGGGGGTTACATGACTGCGGGAATTCGGTTCGTCGTCGGAGCAGTGTTGGCGGTCTTGCTGTCGGCGTTGTTTTCTGTCGACGTCTACGCGCAGACCCCGGCTACGAGGGTCGTGCTGCTGGCGGCAGATTCGACGGCATCGGTTGCTGACGTCACGGCCAAGCTTGTGTCGCAGAGCCTCGACGTAACCGTCATCGACGTGGGCGTCGGCACGACGGCGCCGACCCCGACGCGCGACGAGTTACTGGCCTATCAAGCCGTTCTTACCTGGTCACATTCGACTCGCGGCTATGCGGATCCCACCGGACTCGGCAACGCGCTGGCCGCATACGTGGATGCGGGTGGTGGAGTCGTGCAGGCGGTTTATTCGCTTTCGCGGGACATACCATTCCGTCTCGATGGCCGTTGGCGCACTGGCGCCTACGAGCCTTTCACATTGCCGACGACGTCGTCTGTCTCGACGGGCTTTTACCTGAACATGACTCAAGTGCTGCCGACCCATCCCATCATGAGTGGGGTGTCGTCCTTCAGTGGCGGCGGCTCCAGCTTTCACTATCAGGTTCAACCTCAGGGCTGTGCCGAAACGATTGCCCTCTGGAGCAACGGTCGCGTGCTGGTGGACGCGCGCGTGGGTCCGCGCGGAGGTCGAATCATCGGCTTCAACATGTATCCGGTGTCGGACAGTATCAACCTTGCCAACTGGGATCATATGACTGGCGGGGCGCGGATGATGGCAAACGCCCTTCGTTTTGCCGCGTCACCTGCGCCGGCGCCGCCCGCTGGTGCGCCCGTCGTCGCCCTGGTGGGTTCGACAACGGCACCGTGGCTCGAAGACGTGAGATGCAAGGTTCAGGAATCACGTTTGTTTTCGCAGGTCGATGCCATCAACGCGTCCTCGACGACACCAAGTCTTGCAACACTGGGTCAGTACGATGCGGTTCTGGCCTGGTCCGATGTCCCGTACCAGGATTCGACCGCGCTCGGTAACGTGTTGGCCGACTACGCCGACGCCCATCACGGCGTCGTTGAGGCGGCGACGAGCTTCGTCCCCGGCTTCGATCTCGGCGGCCGTTGGGGCAGCGGCGGATACCGTCCGTTCACGGAAGGCCCGCTGGCCCCACGCGCATCGCTCTCGCTCGTGCCGGTCATCTCGGGCCATGAAATCCTGCGGGGAGTTTCGAGCGTGCGCGGCGGCTCGTCGAGCTACCACTCGGCGCCCGTGACGTTCGGTTCGGCGTCGACCCTGGTGGCGAACTGGACCGACGGGCAGCCGCTCGTCGCGGTGGGATCAGGTCCGACGGGTAGCCGCATCGTTGGTCTCAACTTCTTCCCGCCGTCGGGCGCCGTTCGAGGCGATTTGTGGGATCCGAGATCGGATGGCGGGCGCCTGATGGCCAACGCGCTGCTGAATGCGTCGAACCGGTATCCGTCTGCTAATGCAGGGCCCGATCAAATGATCGAAGCCACATCGCCGTCGGGCGTGTCGTTCTCGATCCATGGAACCGGGAGCGACCGAGACGGGGATCCCATCACATTCGAGTGGTCAGGTGCGGCGACCGTGACGGGGGCCAACATCACACTCGACGCGCCGCCGCCCGCGGCGCCGAACACGTCGCAGACCTACACCATGACGTTGACGGTGAGCGATGGAAAGGGCGGCATTACGACCGACTCGGTCGATCTCACCGTGACCGATTCCACCGCTCCGGTCTTGAGTGGCGTGCCGACCGGTCCGATCGATCTCGTGGCGACGGGCGCGGCCGGCGCGCTGCTGACCTTCGGACCCGTGACGGCATCCGACGCGGTCGACGGAGATCGACCGGTGGTTTGTACACCGGCGTCTTCGAGCATGCTTCCGGTTGGCGCAACCGTCGTCACCTGTATGGCGAGCGACTCGCGTGGCAACACGTCGTCGGCGAGCTTTACCGTAACGGTCACCGACGCGACCGCTCCAGTGTTGAGTGGCGTGCCGGTTGGCCCGATCAATCTTGAGGCGACAGGTCCGGCCGGCGCGCTGCTGACCTTCGGACCCGTGACCGCATTCGACCTGGTAGACGGGGATCGACCGGTGATTTGCACACCGGCGTCCTCGAGCATGATCGCGGTTGGCACAACCGTCGTCACCTGCACGGCGAGCGACCCGCACGGCAACACGTCCTCGGCGAGCTTCACCGTGACGGTCACCGATACGACCGCTCCGGTACTGAGTGGCGTGCCGGTCGGTCCAATCGAACTTGTGGCGACAGGCCCGGGCGGCGCGCTACTGACCTTCGGACCCGTGACCGCATCCGACCTGGTAGACGGGGACCGACCGGTGATGTGCACACCGGCGTCCTCGAGCGTGATTCCGGTTGGCACAACCGTCGTCACCTGCACGGCGAGCGACTCGCGTGACAACACGTCGTCGGCGAGCTTTAATGTGACGGTCACCGATACGACCGCTCCGGTGCTGAGTGGCGTGCCGGCCGGTCCGATCAATCTTGTGGCGACAGGCCCGGGCGGCGCGCTACTGACCTTCGGACCCGTGACCGCATCCGACCTGGTCGACGGAGATCGACCTGTGATGTGCACACCGGCGTCCTCGAGCATGATCGCGGTTGGCACAACCGTCGTGACCTGCACGGCGAGCGACTCGCACGGCAACACGTCGTCGGCGAGCTTCAACGTGACGGTCACCGATACGACCGCTCCGGTACTGAGTGGCGTGCCGGTTGGCCCGATCAATCTTGTAGCGACAGGCCCGGGCGGCGCGCTACTGACCTTCGGACCGGTGACAGCATCCGACCTGGTAGACGGGGATCGACCGGTGATGTGCACACCGGCAACCTCGACCATGATTCCAGTTGGTACAACCATCGTCACCTGCACGGCGAGCGACTCGCACGGCAACACGTCGTCGGCGAGCTTCAACGTGACGGTCACCGATACGACTGCTCCGGTGCTGAGTGGCATGCCGGTCGGTCCGATCAATCTTGTGGCGACAGGCCCGGGCGGCGCACTGTTGACCTTTGGACCCGTGACTGCTTCCGACGCGGTCGATGGAGTTCGACCAGTGACGTGTACGCCGGCGTCCTCGAGCATGATTCCGGTGGGCACAACCGTTGTCACCTGCGCGGCGAGCGACTCGCACGGCAACACGTCGTCGGCGAACTTCAACGCGACGGTCACTGCACCACCGGCGCCGCCGGTGCCACCTGTCGATCCCGTGACGCCGGGCTGGGTGCTCGGCGATGGCTTCATTCGCAACGACGACATGCGCTACGAATTCAAGTTCATGGCGGTCGAGGGAACGTCAGGTCTCAATCGCGGTGGACTGGTGTTCAAGGCAAGGTCGGATCACTCCAATGAACGCCGGTATACCCGCCGGCGCGATGATGAGTTCCTCTCGAAGACCACCGAGTCGGTTGTGTTCGACGGTCGGTCGGGCGTTGTGTTCAAGGGGACGGGACGCTGGAACGGGCGGGATGGGTACAGCTACGAAGTGTCGGCGCTCGAGAACTCTCGCGAGTTGCATCGCGGTGACATCGTCCGAATCACCATCAAGTCTTCGGACGGCACAATCGTCGGGGAAGTGAACGGGAGACTGGGCGGCGGCAACGTGCAGTTCTTCCGCAGGCCATCCTAGCCCGCGGGCGGTTATTCTCATCATGAGTGCCGCGCCTTCGGGCGCGGCACTGCTGTTCGCAGCGTGATTGGAAACGCGACACAACACAACGGGTTCGACTTCATCGTCCTCTGACGCGGGCAGTCGGCCCGAGCCTCTGGTAAACTCGCCAGGTAATCCTTCAGTATTCAAATAGAGATGCGCATCGTTCAGGGTATCGCTCTGTCTCTCGTCGCGGCTCCGCTCGCCCTGGCGTTGTCGGCACAGACTCCGGCCCCAACGGCCGAGCGTTATTGGCCGCAGTGGCGCGGTCCGATGGCCAACGGGATCTCCAGGCTAGCGAATCCTCCCCTGGAATGGGGAGAAGGAAAGAACGTGCGCTGGAAGATCGAGATTCCGGGCCGCGGCGCGGCGTCTCCGGTCATCTGGGGAGATCGCGTTTTCATCCTGACGGCCATTCCTGCCGGTACAGGCGTCAAGGATTCACATGGTCCTCGCGGAGGCATCACGCCGAGGGGCATGCATCGCTACGTCGTGATGGCGCTCGATCGACGAGATGGCCGCGTCGTGTGGGAGCGCACCGCGCGCGAGGAAGCGCCGCACGAAGCGTCACACCAGGACAACGGCACATGGGCGTCGTCTTCGGCGGTCACTGACGGGCAGCACGTCATCGCGTCGTTCGAATCGCGGGGCATCTTCGCGTACGACATGAACGGCACGCTCGTCTGGGAGAAGGACCTCGGCGACAAGTCGATGCGGAACGAGTTCGGGGAGGGCAGCACGCCGGCGCTCTTTCGCAACCGGCTGATCGTCGTGTGGGACCATACGAAAGGATCGTTTGTCACCGTCCTCGACAAGAACACCGGCAAGGAGCTCTGGCGTGTCAGCCGCAACGAGATCGACACGTGGGCCACGCCGTTCGTCGTCGAAAACGCCGGCCGCGCGCAGGTCATCGTGCCGGGTATGAACCGTCTGCACAGCTACGATCTCGAGACGGGCGAGGTCGTCTGGCACAGCGAAGGCCTGACGATGAATCCGATTCCGTCGCCGGTGGGCGAGGACGGAATCGTGATTGCGACCAGTGGATTCCGCGGCAACAATCTGAAAGCGATTCGGATTGCGGACGCGAAAGGGGATCTCAAAGGATCGAAAGCCCTGCTGTGGTCGCTCGATCGCGACACGCCGTACGTGCCGTCTCCGCTTCTGTATGACGGGTTCCTCTACCTGTTGAAGAGCAACTCGCCGATTCTGTCGGTCTTCGACGCGAAGACCGGCAAACCTCACTATCAGCTTCAACGGCTCGATGGTCTGGGATCGGAAATATTCTCGTCGCCGGTCGGCGCCGCCGGACGGGTGTACATCACCGGCCGCGACGGACACACGCTCGTGATTCGCAACGGCGGCTCGTTCGAAATCCTTGCGAAGAACGTGCTCGACGACGGGTTCGACGCATCGCCCGCGCTGGTGGACAATGAAATGTACGTGCGCGGGTATCGGTATCTCTACAGCCTCGGAGTCAAGTGAGTGGAAAATCCTGACGTCATTGTCATAGGCGGGGGGCCCGCCGGCTCGACCACATCAACCCTCATCGCGCAGCGCGGCTACCGGGTACAGCTCTTCGAGCGCGATCGGTTCCCGCGCTTCCACATCGGCGAGTCGCTGATTCCCGAGACCTACTGGGTGCTGCAGCGGCTCAACATGCTGCCGAAGATGCAGGCCAGCCCCTTCGTGAAGAAATACAGCGTGCAGTTCGTCAACTCCAAGGGCCGGGAGTCGGCGCCGTTCTATTTCTGGGACAACAAGCCGCACGAGTGCTCGCAGACCTGGCAGGTGGTACGGAGCGAGTTCGACAAGATGATGCTCGACAACGCGCGCGAGCACGGTGTTGACGCGACCGAAGGCGTACGCGTGCTCGACGTGCTGTTCGACGGCGATCGCGCGGTGGGCGTCAGGATTCGCGACGAGCAGAACAACGATCGCGAGGTGTTCGCCCGGGTCATCGTCGACGCCAGCGGGCAGACGGCGATGCTGCAGAACCGCTTCAAGCTGCGGCTCTGGGATCCGGTGCTCAACAAGGGTGCCATCTGGACGTACTGGGAGAACGCGTACCGCGACAGCGGGCGCGACGAAGGCGCCACGCTGGTCATTCAGACCGGCGACAAGCAGGGCTGGTTCTGGTACATCCCACAGCACGACAACGTCGTCAGCATCGGCGTGGTCGCGCCGTTCTCGCACTTGTTCAACAAGAATCGCGAGAGCCACGAGAAGACGTACGAGGAGGAAGTGGAGAACGCGCCCGGCGTCAAGCAGCGCCTCGTGAACGCGAAGCGCATCACCGGGTATTTCGTGACCAAGGATTACTCGTATCGCGCAAAAGAGGTGGCCGGCCACGGCTGGGTGCTCGTCGGCGACGCGTTCGGCTTCCTGGACCCGCTGTACTCGTCGGGCGTGCTGCTGGCGCTCAAATCCGGACAGCTCGCCGCCGATGCCATCGTTGATGGTCTAGCCAAGGGCGATGTCTCGGCCGCACAGCTCGGTTCGTGGGGTGCGGACTTCAACCACGGCGTCGATCGGATGCGTCGGCTGGTCTGCGAATACTACGCGGGCTTCAGCTTCGGCGACTTCGTGAAGACCTATCCCGAACTGCGCGGCACGGTCACCGACCTGCTGATCGGCGACCTGTTCGACGATCGCGTTGACAAAGTGTGGGGACCGCTGGAGTCGCTGTATAAGCAGGGCAAGGATCGGATTCAGGACTGGAGCGAGGGCACCCCGGCCGAGGTTGCCCAGCACAAGACGAACGAGCTGATTCTGCCGGAAGGGCGGAGGCGGTAGGGAGGCGGTGGGGAGGCGGGAAAGTAGAAAGTCAAAAGTAAAGAGTGGGAAGTAAAAAGTAAGAGGAAAAGGGACGAACGAGCATGTGGATACTCGCGGTTGCGACCTTGTCTGTGGCCCTCAACGTTACCGTTACTCGCGTCGCGCACGCTGAGAACTGGCCGCAGTGGCGTGGTCCGTCGGCCAACGGCATCAGCGGCGAGACGAATCTGCCTGTCACATGGACGACGACCGAGAACATCACGTGGAAATTGCCGCTTCCCACCTGGTCCGGGTCGACGCCCATCGTCTGGGACAACCACATCTTCCTGAACGTGGCCGAAAACGGCAGCCTGTTCCTGTGGGCGGTGGATCGCACCAAGGGAGAGCCGATCTGGAAACGCCATCTCGGCGACGGCGATCATCGCGAGCGCAAGCAGAACATGTCGACGCCGTCGCCGGTCACCGACGGTAACGCCGTCTGGGTGATGACCGGCACCGGTATCCTGAAGGCGTTCGACTTTCACGGCAAAGAGCTCTGGATGCGCGACATTCAGAAAGAGTACGGGCGCTTCGGGCTCAACTGGGGCTACGGCTCGTCGCCGTTGCTCTTTGGCGATTCGGTGTTCGTGCAGGTGCTGCACGGCATGAAGACCGACGACCCCTCGTACGTGCTGCGCATCAGCAAGGCAAACGGGCGGACGATCTGGAGGGTCGAACGCCCGACGATCGCCCAGCGCGAATCGCCCGATTCGTACACGACGCCG
>Ga0065705_10104708_pt1 | contig 11819 bp, 19 predicted proteins | sample SwibulcommuniRL2_FD_59092 | JGI IMG/M metagenome (GOLD analysis project Ga0065705, IMG submission 59092) | Bulk soil microbial communities from switchgrass field near Rose Lake, East Lansing, Michigan, USA - RL2 Bulk Soil v2 (version 2) | ecosystem: Environmental > Terrestrial > Soil >... | reverse complement strand
GGCCAGTTCGCCAGCCAGCGTCGTATCGGTCGCAGCCGGTGCGCCGCCTGTGCCTAGCGCCATATGGCTCACGTACTTGCTGCCTGAGATACTGCCGAGTGCACTGACAAGGTACTGGTTGAATCCCAAATTGGTGACTAGATTTTCTTTCCAACCACTGTCGCCTACAATCTTGTCTCCCTCTGTCACCTGTACACGGAAGAAGCCTCTGATCTTAATGCCATCCATCTTGGTCTCCTATCTAACTACATATGTGCGGTTCTCGTACTCAACTGCAAAAATACGATTCTCGTGCTCAACTGCGAAAATACGATTGCTTGGCGTACCTACAGTGACAACTACCAAGGCAACAAACTCACCGACCGTCAACGCCTCGCCCACTGTTATAAACTGGATTGGCCCTGGTGCGGGAACAGACGCTGCTACATCCTCAAGCACGTCAATAGTATCACTGGCAACAAGCTGAGGATCGCTTGTGACAAGTGAGACAGGATCGTCAATGACAATGAGGTCACTTGCTGCAACTTCTGTATCCGGCGCAAAACCTACCGCTTCGGCAACACTGATACTGTCGCTGCTATAAGCAAAGACAGTGAGTAGGACACTTACGGTCTCACTGACAAGTATGCTGTCGCTCGCAGCAGCGAGTATGGCACTTGTTGCAAGTGTAACAGACTCCGCTACACTTACGTTTTCACTTGTCGCCAAAGCTCTTGTTGCTTGCAACGTTACCGCTTCGGCTACACCAACACTATCACTACTGGTAGCAAAGGCAGTGAGTAAGATATTGACGGTCTCGCCGACAGTCACACTGTCGCTCGTTGTAGCAAGTATGGCGCTTGTGGTGAGCGCAACAGATTCTGCCGTACTTACGCTGTCACTTACCGCCAAGGTACGCATCACTTGCAGCGTTACCGCTTCGGCAACGGCGCAAGTGTCTGACGTGTACAGTTGCGCCGTGCTGACAGTGAGCGATATTGACTCGGCGACGGTCACACTGTCAGAGCGGAGAATGAGAGTTTGACCGGCAGATACGATACTGATATTGATTGCTTCGGCTACGGCAACGGCTTGCGTGGTATTGATGGCCGCGCCGAAGCTAAGCGTAGTGCTCTCAGTGACGGTGATGCTGTCAGTGGGTAACACGTCGGACTGGAGCGCGCGTGCAATGCTCTCGGTAACGGCAACACTGTCGCTGCGTGCGATGTGCGACTGGAGCGTGCGTGCGATGCTCTCCGTCACGGCAACACTATCACTGGTAGCAATGGCAGCGCCAAAGCTAAGCGCCACGCTTTCGGCGACGGCAACGGTGTCACTAGGCGAAGGGTGAGACTGGAGCGCACGCGAAACGCTCTCACTGACAGTGATGCTATCGCTGCGCAAGATGTCGAACTGGAGTGTACGTCCAACACTTTCCGTAACGGTGATGCTGTCGCTGCGTGAAATAAATGAGGTCTCTAGTCCTTGTACACTCTCACTAACGGTGATGCTGTCGCTGCTGCTCAGGGCAAGAGCGCCGCTAATCGTAGTGGAGACTGTCTTAGCTTCTGTGACCGTTACAGATTGCGTTACTGCAATGTGCAGGTCAGCAACCATCTGGTTGAGGTACTCTTCCAGATAGGTGTAGCCGGATGATACGAATGTAGCACCGTCGGCGGCGCTGCTGGGGTTGAGGCCTTGCAAGGTCTCCCACGAATCCGGCATACCGTCATCATCGGTATCGACAGGTGCAGTTGCAGAGAGCAGTGTAGGCCAGCCGCCTACCTCAGACGGATCATCGATAATGGCGCCCGTCGTGGTACGCACGCTATCCACCACGCGGGCGTCGGCGCTGTCACGGTAGGGAAGTGTCGCACCTGCATAGTTCAACACATCGTCATAGGCAACGGCTGCGGTCGTAGTAGTCACAGCCGGGAAATTGTAGCGTGTGCCCACCAGCAAGTTACGGTCACGGTTGGGGTCTGTGTCCGTGCTAAGAATTAGGTTTTGCGCTTCGGTGTCGGTGGGTCGGTGCGGGCCGACATTGCCAAACACATAACAACCCAAACCCGCATCGGATTGCGTCAGTGCCAGTTCGTAATCCCAAAAGGAAGTGGGTGACTTTTTGAGATAGTTGCCGATATAGTTGACCCGGCTTGGCGTTGTGGGGTCGCCCAGGTCAAAAAAGTGAGAAACGTCCGGGCCGGTGACGCCGCCTGAACCATAGATGACATTATTGACAAAATCAATATCGCCGCCTGTGCAGCGCGGGTTGCGTTGGTCATTGTGCGCAAAGAGACAGTGATGCACGCTGATGCGTGTGCTGCGTAGTCCGAGCAGCATAGCATCGCTGTGCGAGTGGCCGCCCGGCATATCGCTGTCAGGATGCGTGCTAAAAGAAAGCCCTTCGGCCAGGATGCACCATTGCAGCGTTACATCCGACACATCGTCCCAGACATTGAAGTTTTCGTCCAGGCTCCAGCTCAAGCTGCAGTGGTCGAGTATCACATAGCGCGCGCTGCCTATCATGGTGATGCTATCTACCGTGCTAGAGTCGGGCACACTAGGGCCGGGCCGGATACGCAGATAGCGGATGATGACGTGATCGGCTGAGATGGCCAGAGGCGCTTGTAAGTTGGCGCCATTCTTGAGACAAATGCCGTCTCCCGGTGCGGTCTGCCCTGCAATGGTGATATAGTCGTTGGCGATCTCCAGACGACTGGCGAGTGTAATGGTGCCGCTGACCCGAAAGACAACGGTGCGCGGGCCGCTGGCATCAATGGCAGCGCGTAGTGACCCTGCCCCGCTGTCATTGAGATTGGTCACTTCTATGACTGTACCACCGCGCCCGCCGATGCTTGCAGCGCCCCACCCCTCCGCACCTGGAAAAGCAGGAACGGCCCGCGTTACCGTCTTGGCTTCGGAGACGGTAACGCTTTCGCTCTTGGCGATGAACGAAGTGCGCAACATCTTGAGCGAATCGCTCACCGTCACACTGTCGCTGACAGTCACGGCCAAATTCGTCACAGACGCCGTGTAGGTGACGACCAGCTGGGGACGCTTGGTGGCATCTGTCGCATAGTCTGACGAACGGAAATTTAAGTTTGTGCCTAGCCCATCCGTGCGGATAATGACCAGTCCATAATTAGCGCCGTTGATCCACGCTTCAACGGCAGCCGTTGAAAGGGTAATATCATGCTGCGTATCTGCCGCGCTATTGGCAATGTAGGTAAAGGAGCCGATGGCCGTGGCATTGTAGTCTGTGCCGCTGACACCGCCGCCTGCGTCCGTACCGCCATCTGCTCCCGTATCGCCTGCCCAACGCACCGTGGAGGGCGTCTTATAGTCCCAGGTGGATGCTTCGTCCCAGGCGCTGTTGGCGGCAAGCACGGCATAGACCGAATGCGCGCGGTTGCCCGTTGCCGTAGATGAATTCCACAAGGACAGCGTAGCGGCAGACACGGTAGAGCCTGCCGGAATTGAGGAAAGGTCGAACTTGATATAGATATAACCGCGCAGCGTAGCCGCAGCGTTTGTTGTCAGCGAAGTAGAGGTTGCGTTGGAAGTGGTAGGGAGATTCTCTTTGACAAAGGTGTCAACGCCGGCTGTGCCGTCCGGTTGCAGCGTTAAAACTGTCACGAGTTAGTCAATTTCGCTTTCCTCATTAGTGACTAGTGACTAAGGACTGAGGACTGAGGACAAAGGGCCGGAGCTTCTGCTGTCCTCAGTCCTTAGTCCTTAGTCACTAGGTCGCTGTTATCTACCAATTTTGCATCTCTCTTGTCTATCAACGGCTGGTCAAGGTCGATGCCCATCTCAACCGAATAGCCGCTCGGTATGTCGCTTTGACACATCCCTTTTGCAGTCTTATAGCGCGGGAAAGGGCCATCCCATAACTCTATTGCGTCGGCTCTACGGCGGACAATGTACCAATGGCCGCGCAGGATTAGATCGTTTTGGCGCTTGGCTACTCGTCTCATCATGGCTAATTCTCCACCAGCATGAAGCCGAGCGAATTGAGCAAGAAGGACGGCCCTTCGGCTGGCTCACAGCGATAGACCATAATTCCGCCGCCCATTGCGATGGGTTCGCACAACGGCGGCGGCTCATCACTTGCGGCATTGACATGGTGGAATGGGCCAAAGGCGATGACGGCGCTGAGCACCATGAGCATGGCGAGCATGATGATGACGTTGTTTCGTTGCGTTCGTGTAACAATCATGCTTTCGCTCCATAGAGATAGAGAACAGTTTCGCCGTCTACGCGGCCATTCCTATAGCCAAATGTACCTTCGCTGTAAGCGTTCTCAGTACCAAGCCTAATCTCAAAATGCAAATGATTTCCTGAGCTATTGCCTGTGCTACCTACGTAGCCGATGACTTGCCCTTGCTTTACCTGTATTCCGGCGGGATAGTTGGCGGCTTTGATTAAATGAGCGTAGAAACTATGGAACTTAAATTGCGGATGGAAGATGCGAGTATAAAAACCGTAGTCAACGTCCACGCCGGAATACGCTATGGTACCGTCTGCAACGGCTACGACGGGCGTGTTGGCGTTTGCGCCGTAGTCTGTGCCGTTGTGCCCAGGGATATTAAAGCGTGCATAGTTTGCAGGGTTCTCGCCAAATCTCTGGGTGCGTGTGCCTTGCACGGGTAGTATGAGTTTGCCGCTCTGTACAGGCGGCGTTGGGCCAACGTCAACTGGCGGCGGGATGATTACCATATGCCGCCATTGATAACTTTCCAAAGCGTCACGAATGGGTCGTATATCGAAGCTGCCCCAAGGGTGGGAAAAATCATAAGTGAAGACTTGATAGCTGTGGATGCGAGCGTCATTGATGCCCAGGATGAGCGTATCCAGCCACGGACAATAGTCATTTAGATGTCCGGCGAATGGCCCCTGATAGCCGATATGCTGTCCGCCTCCGACAACGTGCTCGTCAATGCCGCACTCACCAATCACCCATTCGACATCCGGCCACTGGCAAGCCTTTAGCCGGTCGTAGTGGCCGGGAACGCAAGCTAAGGCTGCTGTGCCGTAGATGTGCGCAACGGCGATGTGGTGGCCCTCGACAATGGCGCGGTGGCTCTGCTCGAATACGGTGTAGTCAGCAGTTGTGTTGCCTGTGCCGTCCACCGTGCGCGGATGTCCGGTTGAGAAGTTAAAAGCCCCACCGCGCAGACCGTTCTTACGCAGCTCTGAAAGGAATGTTGCAGTATAGCGGTCGATAGCATTGCGGTCTCCAGTTGTGGCATCGGGTTCGTTTATTCCGAGAAAAAAGGTGCGGTCTGTAGGTAAAAAACATTGTCCGCTATGCACCTTGTCGGCCCAGTCCCGTGCATGGCGAATACCTGTGCCGATAGGGTCGCTGAACATGTCTGACTTTTGTTCACTGAGCGGATGATTGCGCGCCAAGATGTAGGCGTCTGCGGGTAGCACCGCCAACAGATCGCGGCAAAAGTCACGGTTGTTCCAACTCCACTCGAATAGCTTGACGCTGCGGTATTGCATCTTGGCGATGTGGTCAAGGTCGCGGCCTTCGGGGTGGTATCTTAGCCAGTGCATCCCCAACTTACTTTTCATAGCACGCGACGCCCTGCCCAAAGGGTTCCCAAACTCCAACAGCCGCTGTTGTGCCTCTAGCCATTCGTGGCTTGGGAACTTCGGATACACCTCTTGCTTGCGATAGGCGCGGAACATAGAACGGATAAGCCGCGTTAGGTGATCGGACACTTCGCAACATAGTTATCATCAGAAGAGATTGATTCCCCCGACGCGTCCCCACCCGCCAAACAGGATGAGCAGGAACACGACAAGCCCGATGATGCTGGAAATGGTCTGGTCTTTGCTGATCTTAAGCGCAACAAGGTAGACAATATAGCCTATCAAGCCGCCAACGAGAATGAGTAAAATAAGCCCTATCATTTGTCCCACCTTTGCAACGCGTCCATGATTGACACCGTACCTACCTCTTGGCTACCGTATTGCCCTGTTGTAGCGTGCGCCATTAGACGGATAGCACACCACATGACCAACGGTTTTGGCAGCTTCCATGCAATCCACATCCAAAAAATCTCTGGCACTTTATGCAGGTCATAACGGAACAAATCGTATCGGAGTAGCAATTTAGCTTTTAAGCTAATGGGCATGTTGTCTGCACCGTAATCCATCCTGTTCTCCTTAGTGCAATCCAGTGCGGTCAACAAACGGCTGCGCAGGCGGGATTATCACCGGCGGCGTGTCTGTTGGCGCTGTTACCGTCACGTCAGACTCGCCCGGCGTGCTGACGGTGGTAACAGGCGCGGCGTCGGCTTTTGCTCTCGATGTGTCCTCCCACGCGGTTGTTGCCATATACGCGGCCACGATTCCCAAAATCGCATTGACAACCGTGTCAGGGTCAAGGTCAGCGCCCTTGACAATGGACATGTAGAGGATGGCAACGAGTCCCACCACGGCACTCCAGAATTTACGGCTTTGCAGGGTATACATGATTGCCGGCTTTTCTCTTGGCATATTTATTCCCCCACCAGGGTTAGAATCAGGCCGTTCACCTTTTGCTCGTACTCGTCGCGCATCTGACGAAGCAAATATTCCACACGAAGCCAGTCAAGATAGGCACCGTCACGCCTGTCCCGCGGCGAAGCGAGGGAACAGCCGTCCATTGCCGCAGAGATGCGCTCGTCTGTCCACAGGTAGATGTCCTTGAAGTCGATGTCCCCGCTAGGTGCGCGCACATTTTTGTCTAACATTTCACCTCAAAAGCTGTTGCAAGATGAAGACAATCAGCCCCACAACAGCGCCGGAAATCAACATGAGTATCGGTGCGCTTAGCCCTGAACGGCCTTCGCTGCGGTAGCGACTTTCCTGCAATTGCGCCAACTGTTCTGCGACGATGGGTGACACGCTTCCCGCCGTCCCTTTGCCTTCATATTGCGACCTCTCAACAGACGAGATACGGTCGCTTAGCTGTTGCGTGGTCTGGTCAAGCTGTTGCTTAAAAATAGCCGCTGTTTGTTGCAGTTGCACACGCAACGTTTCGGCAGACGCTTGCACTTGAGCAGCTAACACTGCCGCCTGGTCTGTGGCTCTCTGGTTGGCAATGGCAACGGCATTCACATCAACTGCGCGGATCGCATCGATGCGTTTGGCTTCGGCAATCTCAAGTTTCTCGGCATAAAAGGCACGCAACTCCATCTGTTCCCTAACATGCACCATTTCAGAGTCGAACAAGCGCCGGTCAGCATCACGCAGCGCATCCATACGGATCACAACCTCTTTAACGAGGTCTTTGACATTAGATGTCGGGTCAATCGTTGGCGGTGGTATGTATGGATTTTCGGAATTCTTGTCAACAGTGTCGGCTGCCATGCCCGCCTAGCATTCCTCCCTCACGTCTACCTGCAATCTGCGCAATGCCTGACGCTCCCTTTTGCGCTCCCAAATGCGAGCTATCCCCCAACAGAGTCCGAGCAGCAGACAAAGCGCCCATCCGATTGCTACTCCGTCTGCGATGATCTGCGGGTCAAGAAGCGGCTTTTTAGGCACGCCCGCCGTGCGCAGAATCAGCACGGGCACAAGCACGAACCAGGCTAAAGCAGCGAAAATGTGGCGCCAATGTCTATCCATGAAATACTCGCCAAGTTGTGCCGCACCGACGACGGTGACAAAGCCACAGCCGAGAATGTTGGCGGCCAGTTGCAAGAAGATACGTACGCCATCGCTCAATTTGGCATCCCCAATCGCACCCACAGCATGAGCATCAGCACAATGATGATTGCCATTGCCGCACCTATGCCGATAATCCAGGTGCGTACGTTAGACGGCTGCGGCGACAATTCAGGACGGGCGGCAATGGCAATCTTGAGGTCGGTGAGTTCGCGCCTCATTTCGCCCAGTTCCTCCTTAATTTCGTTGATGCCCCTTTCGGTATAAGCCCGGTTCGTGTCTTGACCCGTGCGGAGGGAGCTAATGGATTCTTGCAAATATTGCAAATTCCGCTCTAGCACGGCTACCCGTTCATAAAGTCTTGTGCGCTCATGTTGACTGTCCCATGCCGGATCGCGGTTCATGGGCCAGTCGCCGTCAGTCGCCCCAGGATACAAAAAGGTGCCATAGATACGCTGCAACCTAGCGTTGCTACTGTACTCACGCACGGCGACGGCGAGCAGGTTGGGTAACAGTTGGCGTCTATCGGCTTGGCGCACAATGCCGCTCCACATGTCGATGGCGCTGCCTGTGAAGTCGATAAATGGAACTGGTATGCCCGCCTCCGTGGCAACCCGCTTTGCACTCTCCGGGTCGCCATAAAGCTTGGCAAGTTCCTGTGCGAGTTCGTCAAGCACATTGCCTCACTCGCCATTGTTCAGCGTCCAATCTCAAGGTTCGATGCAGCGGCCAGAGCGAACAAGACAAGTGCGGCAATCGTCAACAGGTCATTCAAGTACTTGCGATGCATGTGTTTTGCCTCCGTGATATGCAGAGTGACAATTGACTAAGGACTAAGGACTTAGGACAAAAGGCAGGAGGAAGATTCTGGAAAGGCTCTTAGTCCTTAGTCCTCAGTCCTTAGTCACTAGAATATCACGGCGCAAGCATCAAGAGTGGCATCAAATTTAGACGATTTGTGTAAATTTGTACGATTTGTCTACCAGTTTACGACGTTGCGGGTAATATGTCAATGAGTACTCGTTTACTCGATGACCGAATCGTAGATGCGCTGGGTCTTGATAGGCGTCGCAAAGCCTTCGATGGCGTTGCTATTCACACGCAGATTGTGCGCGTGCGAGTTGCCTGCCGCATTGTCACGTAGGCGGATGCCGATAGAGTCAGGTGCATTCGTGCCCGTCAGGCGGTTGTTGGCAATGGTCACGTCGGTAGGGCGAAATAGGTCAATGCCGTTGCCATCACTCACATGAATGTCGTTGCCCGTGATGACAGCGCCGCGCATGACACCGCCGTAGAGGCTATTACCGATGCCCACGTTCTCTACGTCGATGATGCACCCAGAGATAGTGAGGCGTTTGACAATGCCGCCGCCATCGCGGCTGCCTAAGTTGCCAACGTTTGCGATACCGGCTTTGCAGTCGCTAATGATGACGCCTGCGATGGCGATGCTGTTTCTTGTCGCCCTATCGCCGCAGACGTTGATGCCGCTGTGACAGTCACTGATGTACCCGCCGCTGATGGATATGCCGCCCAGGTCGCCATCCACCTTGGAATTGAGCGTTATGCCGGTTGGTTTAGCGCCGTTCTCTTTGGATAGCACAACGCTAATTTGGTTGCCTATCAGTGAGACGTTGCGGCAACCTGCTACCTCGATGCCGTATGAGGTAACTTTCGTAATAATGTTGCCGGAACAGGTTGTGTTCAGTGTACCGGCAATCGAAATGCCCATCCAGGCGCAGGTGTTGATGATATTGTTTGCAATGACAAAGCGCCCTATTGGATTGCGCCATACCTCGATACCCATGCGCCCGACATTAAAGATTTGATTGTCTGTGATGGTCACGTCGGTAAAGCCATTGCCCACCCATATGCCGTTGGCGGATGTGTTAAGTATGGTGTTGCCTGTGACGCTCACGTTGGCAATATCCGCAGTGTATTTTGGGTGGCCGTGTAGGTAGATACCATGTCCGCGCACAGTGCCTTCGATAATACAGCTCTCTATCCTCCAGTCTTCACATGCACCGGCGTTGTAGCTGCCAATGCCCGTCGAAGCGTTGCGCACGATGCAATTTCTGATGACGATGTGACTGTGGCTGCCGTAGATGCGAATCGCCATAATGCCGCTGATACCGGGTACGCCGCTACCGTCGAATTGTCCGCCCTCGATCGTCACGTGTGATGCTTGGATATCCAGGATGGCGGGCCGCAAAGCGGTGCCCGGCGCCACTTGCAGAATTGCGCCGGGGGCAAAGTGCAAGTGCGTGCCGTCCGTTTTGATGATGAGCGGGTCAATGGCATACGTGCCTGCGTCCACATAGATGGTGTTGCCGTCAGCGGCTACAATGGCGGCTGACAGGTAGTCTTTGTTCTCGGTGGGCGTGTTGGATGTGGCAAGCCCATACGATGCAGCGTCGATCATGTCTTTGCCTCCGGATATAGCCACTTCCATAGTTCGACAAAATGGCTGTCTTCAACCGGCCCCTCTTCCATATCGTTACGCATGTGTGGCCCCCACACCTTTAGGTAGACTAGCTCGCCGTCGTCAATAGCCATCACAAGCGCCTTGTCAACACGCGTCCAGCTAAATTCCTGTAGTTCATGCGAGATGGCCGGCTCCCGCCACGCTAGGCCATTGCGCTCAATAACTTCCCTGAGTCTCTGCACGGCAGCGTCAAGGTCGTCAATCATTGGTGGCAACGCCCTCGTTTGAGTTCGCGCTCAAGTTCCAGGCCATAAGCTATTTCATCAGGCGTAGGCTCACGCTTCTCGATCTGTGCGACGGCGGCGGGACGTTGAGCCTCAGTCTCGTCAATCAACCAAGCGAGCGCAGTATCTATGTCCGCCATGATCTTGGCGTGCTCATCCCATGTGGTGTGCAGCCGAATAGCGCGGCTGTCATCTTTGGTGTGCTCTAGCGCCATCTTGACCGTCGCAATAACTTCCGGCGTCAACGACAGAAGCGGGACAAAACGCCCCGGCATGTCTTGTGCCTTGAGCACCCTGTTGTCGTCAAGGAAGTACACGTTGCCGTTCTGCACCTCGCACAGACGGCGGTTGGGCGCCCCCTGGGCACCGTGTGGTTCGTAGTAGCCGTATTGGCCGTCCTCGGTTGGTTGGGTCATGAGTTTAAGATTATCCTCGCTGTATCGGCTTCTGACTGCGCTTGCTTGCGCCGCAACTCTGACCTGAACCCGCGCATCTCTTTGCTCATATGCATGTCAATTGCCGCCATCTGCTCATCCGACAACTCCGTTACTTTGCCTTCGGCTCGAAGCCTGTCAATGATGCTTTGTCGTTCGCTCATTCCGTGGCCCCAACTTCCTTTATCGGCGTCTCCCAAACAACGGTAATAGTAGCCGTAATTTTGCCATCCTCATCCACGTCAATATCGAAGCCTATGCGTTTGCCCCGCTCGTATTTGACCTCCGCTTTTTCTATCAAGGCGCGTTGAATATCACCTCGGTCAAACTCATAAATCACACGGTCAATACGGTTGTAGACAGTTTGGATTTTCACAATACGCCCCCTGCCTCATCCGGCAGCCGCACCTAAACCTCATCGTCCTCGACAGTGCGCCATGCGTTAGCGGCGGCTAGTTGCGCTTCCAACTCGGCAATGCGCTGCCGCAATGCGCTATTTGCTTTCTCTAGCACCCGGCAAATTTGCTCAAGGTAGGCAATACGCACCAAGTGCGCCTTGTCTCGTCGTGTCATAAGGTCAATGTCAGCCTGGTAAGAGTCCTGCATCGCTCGCGCTATTTCTTCTACTCGGCTTGTAAGTTCATTCATCTCATATCCTCCAGTTATTGCACCATTAGCCACACCAGCCATTCCAAGCAGCGTACCAGCGCCAAGCCCAATAGGTAGTTGATGACTAGGCCGGCGACGAGCAGGAATAGGCAGGTGAGGCGGGTCATTCGTCGCTATCGCCCTCATCATGCTCAATGTCCCATATCGCCGCGGCAGCTTCCTCGGCGCTTGGATAGTAAAAGTGCGGCTCCCAGCGACCACGGTGCACATTCTTGCGCCTGTCAACGAGACGCGGATTGTTGGGATTCACACGGTAGATGTACTCGCTGCCGGCGCGGTTGATTTCAATCACTGGACTTTATCCTCCGCGAATCCAAATACTTGCGTGAATGGCAAACACAACTGCTATCCTTGCACAGGTGCATT